>Ga0209185_1000896_pt1 | contig 29646 bp, 23 predicted proteins | sample SidtaG_2_FD_187425 | JGI IMG/M metagenome (GOLD analysis project Ga0209185, IMG submission 187425) | Marine algal microbial communities from Sidmouth, United Kingdom - Sidmouth_Asex2 metaG (SPAdes) (version 2) | ecosystem: Host-associated > Algae > Red algae > Unclassified | place: Sidmouth... | reverse complement strand
AGATCGCCGGACGAGACAGTATCGCCCTCTTTCACAAGCCATTTAGAGAGCGTGCCTTCCTCCATCGTCGGGGAAAGTGCGGGCATGAGGATTTCAATGGGCATAAATCTAACTCTCAATCATCATAGGCGGCACTGATAACCGCTGGAATTGCATTGCAAGCAAATCTAATTTGCCAATTCATTGCGCTAAGAACATATGTTTCTAGCTTATTATAATCGTCACTTTGATCAGGGAACGCTTCGCAAATTCTGCGTTTCACATCCACTAACATGGGACCCGCTTTTTTCCATTCATTAGCAGCTTTACCGTTCATGCCACCGTAATCCTCTACCCAATCATCAGATATGCTGAAATAATCAGGCTGAAAGCTAACTTTCATTTTCTATTTTTCTTTGATGTCGATGAACACAAGTTTCATATCAACGCCATTAAAATTCATGTCACGCAAACGCCAAAGTCTTCCCTTTGGTAAAATTTCCAGCGATGTAGAATTACCTGAATTTGCAATCAGGCTATCCCACATAACACGCCCGCTTAGCCGCCTCGACCACATCTTTTGTGCCCGGCAAGCTCAAGGCTTCTAGATTCGCGGCATAAGGCAGCGGCACATCGGCTTGGAAGACGCGTTCAGGCGGGGCGTCTAAGTAATCGAACGCTTCGGCCATCACGCGGGCGGCGATTTCTGCGCCTATGCCGGATTGTCCCCAGCCCTCTTCCGCGCAGACGATGCGGTTTGTTTTCTTGACGCTTTCAATGACCGTATCCGTATCGAGCGGACGCAAGGTGCGCAGGTCGATGACTTCGGCATCAATGCCTTCGCCTGCCAAAATTTCAGCAGCTTCGAGACAGCGTCCGACCATGCGGGAATGCGCGACGAGCGTGACATCAGACCCTTCACGGCGGACTTTGGCCTTACCGATGGGGATAAGGAAATCATCCATATCCGGCACATCAAATGTCTCGCCATACATGAGCTCATGCTCGAGGAAGACGACAGGATTCGGGTCGCGAATGGCGGCTTTGAGCAGCCCTTTCGCATCCGCCGAGTCATAAGGCGCGACAACTTTCAGGCCCGGCACATTGGCGTACCAGCTGGAATAATCATGGCTGTGCTGTGCGCCAACGCGCGAGGCCGCGCCGTTCGGGCCGCGGAAAACAATCGGGCAGCGCATCTGGCCCCCGGACATATAAAGCGTTTTTGCAGCAGAATTTATAATGTGATCAATGGCTTGCATCGCAAAGTTCCACGTCATGAACTCGACAATCGGGCGCAATCCGCCCATCGCAGCCCCGACACCGATACCGGCAAAACCATGTTCAGTAATCGGCGTGTCAATCACGCGGCGCTCGCCAAATTCTTGGAGCAATTCGCGGGTCACTTTATAAGCGCCTTGATATTCGGCGACCTCTTCACCCATGACGAAAACCTTGTCATCGCGGCGCATTTCTTCGGCCATTGCATCACGCAACGCATCGCGGACGGTTGTTTCAACCAGCTTGATATTAGTCGGGATGTCAGGGTCGTTCGCGACATTGGTTTTAGGCATTCCGCCGCTGGAATCGCGGTCAGCAGATTTGTTTTCCGGATGCGCCGCTCCAGCTGTGCCGGGCTTGTCATCGCCTTTATTTTCAACTGCAGCTGCAGGCTTCCCGAGGTCCGATTCTGTTTCACCGTCCTCCAGCAACTGCAAGATCACCGCACCGACTTTCACATTGTCTGTGCCGGCCGCAACGACAATTTTACCGACCACGCCTTCGTCAATCGACTCAACTTCCATCGTCGCTTTATCGGTCTCAATTTCGGCGAGGATATCTCCGGAAGACACCGTGTCGCCCTCTTTCACGAGCCATTTCGACAGTGTGCCTTCCTCCATCGTGGGAGACAATGCGGGCATTTGAATATCAATAGCCATTAGAACAAAAGCTCCCAAAGGATCATAAGAATACCAACGATGGACACAGCCCACGCCAGTGTGCGCACCCAAGGCACGCCAAACCAGTAAGTCGGGGCAAACACGACACGCCCCCAGAAAAACAGAGCCGCACCAAGCGCCGTGAGCGATGAGAAACTATCCGTGACCGCCGCCGCCAGGACGAGCGGCACAAACATGCACATGCCCTCGATAAAATTATATTGCGCGCGCTTTGCTCGACCATGAAACGGTGCCAGACCATTAGCAGGCAAATCGTCACGTGCCCCAACGAGCTCTGAGATAGATGCTTTTTTGGAGAAAACTGCGCCTAGCGATTGCGCGAGTATCATCACGAAAAATAGAGCAACGCTCCAGACAAGATATTTGAGTTCGATTGGCATTAGGCAATTACCACCACTACAGCATCTTTGGCTTCAGCCGCTGATTTATAGAAACCTCTAAGTGTGTTTAGCCCTTGGATGACATACTCCAGATCATCTTCCCCATTCATGCAATAAACATCATCGGGATCGAGGGTCGCCAACAATCGAGCAATTTCTGTATCGTCGAGAGCCAACAGTGCCGGAGCAACTTCCTGCACAGTCTCTTTGGAGACCAGCATCATCGCCTCACCGTCTGCTTCGACATTAGCATCACCATAGATCGCTTTTGCAGCCAAAGTCGCGCGCAAAGGCTCAGCTTTTCCACCATTCAAACAGCGGTGCAACATGTCCCACGCTTTATCGATATCTACGGAGCTACTTCCTTCGTATGCAGCATCCATAAGATCATCGACCGCCGTAGAAAGTCTAACAGATGTTCTGCCCTTTTTTAAGCCAAGCAAAGACGTTCTCGAAAAATGCGCCTCCTGATTAACAGGCGTGAACAGTGCGACCATTCCCATATCTTTTATGCCTCCACAGGAAGCAAAACATCCGTCCAAAGCTCATCGGGATGTGGTTCGGGCGACTCCAGAGAGAAATCAGCGGCGTCTTTCACGATCTCTTTGATCTCTTTGTCCATCGCCTTAAGTGCGGCCTCATCAGCCCATTTCTTCTCCAGCAATATACTGCGCACCCAATCAATCGGATCACGTTCTGAGCGTGTCTTTGTGACTTCATCTCGAGAGCGGTATTTGGCGGGGTCGGACATAGAGTGGCCGCGATATCGGTAAGTTTTCATTTCCAAGACCATCGGACCTTTTCCGTCGCGCGCATGTTTTATGGCTTTGGCGGCGGCATCGCGGACTTCGAGGACGTTCATACCGTCGACTTGGATGCCCTCAATCTCAAAACTGATCCCGCGCTTAAAGAGTTCGGTTTCAGCAGAGGAGCGCTCTACCGACGTCCCCATCGCATATTGATTGTTTTCGATGATGAAAACGACAGGCAGATCCCAGAGTTTTGCCATGTTAAATGACTCGTAGACTTGGCCTTGATTGGACGCACCGTCACCGAAGAAGGCCAAGCTGACTGAGCCATTGTCGAGATATTTATTAGCAAAACCAAGACCCGCTCCCAGCGAGACTTGCGCGCCGACGATGCCGTGACCGCCGTAGAAATGTTTCTCCGTGCTGAACATATGCATGGAGCCGCCCTTGCCGCGAGAATAGCCGCCTTCGCGTCCGGTTAGCTCTGCCATGATGCCGCGGCTTTCCATGCCGCAAGCCAGCATGTGTGCGTGATCGCGGTAACCTGTAATCATCTGATCGCCGTCTTTCATGGCGGCGCGGCAACCCGTAACGACGGCTTCTTGACCAATATAAAGGTGACAGAACCCTGCAATTTGGCCCATCCCGTAAAGCTGCCCGGCCTTTTCTTCGAAACGGCGGATAAGTAGCATGTCGCGGTAATACCCGAGCATTTCCTCTTTATTCGTCTTTGGAGAGGACGTCTTTGCGGTTTTCTTCGCAGGTTTTTTTGCCATTTTGGGCCCTTACTTCACATGTGAAATAAATACACATTTTGTAGGACGTCTTTTTGGCAATTGAGGCTTAGGGGTCAAGCCAAATCGTGATTTCATTTGCGCCCGAAACAAATAAATCTCGCCTCGCCGCAATGTCCAACGCGTCGAGGTCCAGACCGTCATTTGACAGGGCATCGACTTGCGATTTCAATTCCGCATGACGGGCTTCAACTGCGGCAAGGTTTTCCCTCAAATCATCGGCTTTGTCTGAATAACTAATCCAAGACAGAACACCTTGGGAGCCGGAAAAAGCATGAAACGCCAGATAGGCATAAAGCGCTATCAGTCCCAGCGCGGGGGCGCGGCGTTTGAGGTCGATATGCGGCAGGCGAACCATAGCCGCTAACATCGGATATTATGGTTAGGGTTGGGTTAATTTAGAGTCTACCTCCGATTTGGAGAAGGAGTCTATTTGTGTCCTTCTGTGGAAAGCTTACGCTTTCTTGCTAGGCATTACGCTCGTGCCAGCATAAACGGCCATTTCACCCAACTGCTCTTCGATGCGAAGCAGTTGGTTATATTTCGCGAGACGGTCAGAGCGCGCTAGGGAGCCCGTTTTTATTTGCCCGCAATTCGTCGCGACCGCCAAGTCTGCAATCGTCGTATCAGACGTTTCGCCGGAACGATGAGACATAACGGCGGTAAAGCCAGCGCGATGCGCCATATCAACCGCTTCCAGCGTCTCTGACAAAGTGCCGATTTGGTTGACTTTCACGAGGATGGAGTTAGCCGCACCAAGCTCGATGCCTTTTTTCAAACGCTTAGGATTGGTCACGAAAAGGTCGTCCCCAACAAGCTGACATTTCCCGCCAATACGGTCGTGCAAGGCAACCCACCCGTCCCAATCATCCTCATCCATGCCGTCTTCAATCGAAATGATCGGATAATTGTCAACGAGGTCTTCAAGGTAATCGACGAATTGCTCTGATGTCAGGGACTTGCCCTCACCTTTCAACTCATATTTGCCGTTCTTGTAAAATTCGGTCGAGGCCACATCCATGGCGAGAAAGACATCCTTGCCCGGTGTGTACCCGGCCGCTTTAATCGCAGCCATGATATAGTCCAGCGCGTGTTTAGAGCCGTCAAGGTTCGGCGCAAAACCGCCTTCGTCGCCGACATTTGTATTGTGACCGTCAGCTTTTAACTTGCCCTTCAGCGCGTGGAAGATTTCCGCACCGCAACGCAAAGCCTCGGAAAAGCTCTCAGCCCCAACCGGCATGACCATAAATTCTTGAACGTCGATAGGGTTGTCCGCGTGCTCGCCGCCATTGATGATATTCATCATCGGCACGGGCAGAACGTGGGCATTCGCTCCGCCAACATAGCGGTAGAGCGGAACGGCTTGGGAATCAGCAACAGCCTTCGCCAGGGCCAATGACACGCCGAGCATCGCGTTTGCGCCCAGACGACCTTTGTTCTCTGTCCCGTCAAGCGCAATGAGAATGGCGTCAATACCGCGTTGGTTCTCGGCGTCGAGACCTTCAATCTCGTCAGCAATTTCCGTATTAACGTTAAGAACGGCTTGGCGGACGCCTTTGCCGAGGTAACGCGATTTGTCCCCGTCGCGAAGCTCTACGGCTTCATGGGCACCTGTGGAGGCACCGGAGGGCACAGCCGCACGCCCAAACGCGCCGTCAGCAAGCGTGATGTCGACTTCAAGGGTGGGATTACCGCGACTGTCCAGGATTTCCCTGGCGAAAACTGTTTCGATCTCAACCATGGGAGGCTCCTAATAATGTTTGGGGAAAGGCTTAGTCTTTAGGCGTAAAGACTTGGCGGCCTTTATACATGCCCGTTTTTAGGTCGATGTGATGTTGACGACGCAGCTCACCGCTATCTTTGTCTTCAACATAGTTCACAGCCGTAAGCGAGTCGTGTGAACGACGCATGCCGCGTCGGGAATTAGAAATCTTACTCTTAGGGACAGCCATGAGAGCCTCCATACAATATTTGTCTTGCGCAAAGTGGCGCGGGTATCAAAAAAGCGACCGCCAAGACAGGGGCCGCGTCAGTTGCGCGCTACCTAATGCGGGATTCGCATTTGTGCAAGGGGTTTGTCATGCATGTTGACGTGCGGGTTACCCAACCATCCATCGGGGAACGGCCTGCAGGGTCGGGCGTCACGATTGAGGACCGAAAAGTAGTCGTGTTTCTCGCAAAGGCAGGCCTTGCTGCAGCAGTTTTTGACACGACATGTCGTGCAATTCTGCCTTCCGCTCACAAATATCGCGACGCTTAATCTTCCGGTACAATTGACATAGCGCATCAGCGTGACATGTTTCCTACTGCTTTAGACCCGTCTCGACTTTCGACGATCCCGACAACCACGGTTTAAGACAAAGCAAGCCAAATCTTAGCGTAAAAGGTCCGGCGCAGTTCGGAGACTAATTTCCGAATTCTCAACCCTTGCCGTCTTCCAAATCAACCCGTGCAACTTATCGAAGATGAAATGCACAAGGTGTGTTTTGCATCTGGTAAAATACACTGAGCAAGCGCTCACTTGCTCAATGCCTGAAAGAACCACTTAAATATATGCCCCCAAGTGAGGATTATAATTTTTTGGTTTGATGGAAGGATAGGCTTAACCTCTGAATTTCGGAGATAAAAGTTCAGATTAAATTTATTTGAATCTTAGAAGACAGAATCTTGACTGCCAAGAATGGAGCCTGTGGTTAGCCGTTGGTATGATCAACGCTTTGCTGTCTCTCGATCAATGCTCAAAAAGTTAAGGATCTAAGCTTAATTCGAATAGAATTCCGTGACGGCATCAATCTGCACGTTAAAGTGCGGATTGCGGGAAGACCGGAGCGAAATCTGCAATATGGCAAAGCCAATCAAGCTCTGGATACTTAATTGTCTTTTCAGTTCTTTCGGGGACATCAAGCCTAAATTTAGATGTAGGTTTTGTATATTTTCGTCTGAAAACTGACGGAGAAGCGCGGCGATACACCACGATCTAAATCCAAACCATAAACATCCACCGCCTCGTTTAAATTTAATAAAGCTTGTGTGATATCAGAGCAATCTCCGCATTATTGGCCTTGCAATTGAAGCCTGTAATCATCGTTTCTCGGATGATATGCCTGACGGCTATGCGCGGCGAGCGGCGGAACAGGATTACCTCGTTCACAACTCACAGGCACAGGCGCCTTTGCGCAATCATGGCTTGATGGATTTTAGTACAAATCTCGGCGCCTTGTTGATGTCATGCCGACATCAGCAGGGACGAATTACCAATCTTTGACCTTGCCCCTCAGCCCCTTAATCTCGCTGCGGCGCTTCTGTTTTTTCACGGCGCGTTTTTGGCTGCTGTAGCTTGGCCGCGTTTTCACGCGCGGTGGGTCGACGTGGATGGCTTTTTGTAAAAGCGATTGGAGACGGCGAATAGCATCTTCTAAATTGCGGGATTGGCTGCGGTGATTTTGCGCTTTGATAACGACAACAAAATCATCCGTAATGCGGCTATCTCGAAATTTTCGAATACGCCGTCGATAAGTCTCATTTATGTGGAAGGCGTTGAGGTCACAGCGGAGCTGCACCGCCGAGTTCGTTTTATTCACCGATTGCCCACCCGGACCCGACGCCCGAATGGCAGAGGTTTCCACAGCGTAGGGCGGGACAGAAAACCGTTTATCTATGTATAAAGGGCTATCCACTGACCGCCGCTTTAATCGCATCTAACGCGGCCTCAGCATTTTCCGGTTGACTGCCGCCTGCTTGGGCCATGCCCGGTTTACCGCCCCCGCGACCGCCGACTTTTGCCGCGCCTGCATTAACTAAATCCGATGCGGAATATTTGGCTTGCACATCATCCGACACAGCAACGGCCACGGCAACCTTACCGCCATCCCGCGCGACAAAAGCGACTATGCCGGAGCCGATTTGCGCGATTTGTTCATTCAGCATAGAGCGCAAATCTTTCCCGGATACGCCGTCAAGAACGCGGCCTAAGAAGTTGATACCATTTATTTCTTCGGGACCGGACGTCGCCCCGCCGCCGCCAAGGGCGAGTTGTTTCTTAGCTTCGGACAAATCCTTCTCGAGCTGCTTGCGTTCCGCGAGCAAGGCCTCAATGCGAGACGGCACGTCTTCCAATTTGGTTTTGAACAAGTCTGCGGCTTGCCTCGCCAGCCCGGCTTGATCTTCCAAATACCGACGCGCAGCTTCACCGCTCACGGCTTCGATGCGGCGAATGCCTGCGGCGACGGCGCCCTCGCCTGTAATTTTAAACAAGGCGATATCGCCCGTGCGGTCCACATGGGTCCCGCCGCAGAGCTCGATCGAATAAGGGTTGGGGCTATCGTCCAACGGATCGCCGAGGGACAGCACCCGAACTTCATCGCCATATTTTTCGCCGAACAGCGCGACCGCGCCGGCTTCAATAGCTTCGTCCGGTTTCATAAGTTTTGTCTCGGCAGGTTTATTTTGTTGTATGACGGCGTTCACCTCATCCTCGACTTTGGCGAGTTCCTCGCGCGTGATGGCCGCGCCGTGGCTGATATCGAACCGGATGCGCTCGCCGTCGACCATTTGGCCTTTTTGCGCGACATGCTCGCCGAGCACGCGGCGCAGAGCTTCATGCAACAAATGCGCGGCGGAGTGATTGCGTTTCGTCTTCTCGCGGTTGTCCGCGTCGACAGCGAGCTGCGCTTCATCGCCGACCTTCACGCTTCCGGAGAGCGTACCGATATGGGCATGCAAATCGCCCGCGCGTTTTTGCACATCGCTAATCTCAATGCGTGCGCCGTTTTCAAAAACCGCCACGCCTTTATCACCGGCCTGCCCGCCGCTCTCGGCGTAGAACGGCGTCTCGCGGGTGATGAAAACCACGTCCCCGTCCGTCGCCTCGCCGACCGCGACGTCATCTTGGATAAGCGCCACAACGCCCTGACCGTCTGATAATGTGTCATAGCCTGTGAACGCGGTTGCGCCGGATTTTTCCAACAGCTCTTTGAACAGATCATCCGCCCCGGCGCTCACAAATTTGCCGCCATCGGCTTTGGATTGCGCCTTTTGCTCTTCCATAGCTGTGTCGAAGCCGTCCGTGTCAACGTCAATCCCTTTGGCGCGCAGAGCGTCTTGAGTGAGATCGAGCGGGAACCCAAAGGTATCATAGAGGGTGAACGCCGTGCGCCCGTCCAGTTTGTCGCCCTTGGACAAATCTTTGACGGCTTCTTCGAGAAGGGCCGTGCCGCGGCCCAATGTTTTCCGAAACCGGATTTCTTCTTGCTCAAACACGCTTTCAATATTCGCCTGAGCGCGGCCGAGCTCTGAATAGGCAGCGCCCATTTCATCGACCAAGGTCGGGACCAAGCGGTGCATGAGCGGGTCTTTCGCGCCGAGTAGATGCGCATGCCGCATGGCGCGGCGCATGATGCGGCGTAGCACATAACCGCGCCCTTCATTTGATGGCGAGACGCCATCCGCCATGAGGAAGGAACAACTGCGTAGGTGGTCCGCAATGACGCGGTGACTAAATTTCGCTTCACCAACGGGTTTTACGCCTGTCAGCTCCACTGAGGCGCCGATAAGCGTTTGGAATAAGTCCGTGTCGTAATTGTCGTGTTTGCCTTGCAGAATGGCGGCTGTGCGCTCCAATCCCATGCCTGTATCAATGGACGGTTTAGGCAAGTCCACCTGCGTGCCATCAGCGCGGCGCTCATATTGCATAAAAACCAGGTTCCAAATTTCGATAAATCTGTCGCCGTCCTCATTCGGAGAGCCCGGAGGGCCGCCCGGAATATCAGGACCGTGGTCAAAGAAAATTTCAGAGCACGGCCCGCAAGGCCCCGTATCGCCCATGGCCCAGAAATTATCATTGGTGGCGATGCGGATAATCCGTTCATCCGGCAGGCCTGCGATTTTCTTCCAGAGATCAAAGGCTACATCATCCGTGTGATAGACGGTGACGAGCAACTTATCTTTGGGGAAGCCAAAATCTTCGGTGACGAGTTTCCAAGCGTGTTCAATCGCCTCGGCTTTAAAATAATCGCCGAAGCTGAAATTGCCGAGCATTTCGAAGAATGTGTGATGGCGCGCTGTGTAGCCGACATTGTCGAGGTCGTTATGTTTGCCGCCTGCCCGCACGCATTTTTGCGAAGTCACAGCACGGGGATAATCCGGCGTTAGCGCGCCCGTGAACCAGTCTTTAAACGGAACCATACCCGCATTCACAAAGAGCAATGTCGGATCATTTTCCGGCACAAGCGGCGAGCTGGCCGCAACGGTGTGACCGTTTTTTTCGAAGAAGCTCAGAAATTGTGAGCGGATATCAGCAAGAGAGGTCATAGAGACAATCCATAATAGGGACGCCTCATATAGAAAGAGCGCCTGGCAGTGCCAAGCGCTCTTTTGGTTGGAAATGTTCGTCCTTTACAGCCGGGGAGCCATAAAGCTGCGGGGACAGCCTTTAAAGGGACGAAAGACGGCCGCTTAGTTTCGGGTGACAGCCACCTTATGATAGTCCAACCGTTATAAATAACGGCAAGCGTTAAGCGCCGAGACCTAAGGCTGCGGGAGCTTCGCCTTCATCTTCAACTTGCTCAGCCTTTGGCATAAGAAGCTCCTCTTCGATGAGGCCTTCATTCATACGAATCTTGCGCTCAATCTCGTCCGCCATTTGCGGATTTTCCAGAAGGAACTTGCGGACGTTTTCGCGGCCTTGGCCGATGCGTTCATCACCGTAGGAATACCAAGAACCGGACTTCTCGACGACTTCAGCCTTCACGCCTAAGTCAATGATTTCACCCGTTTTTGAAATACCTTCGCCATACATGATATCAAATTCAACCTGACGGAATGGCGGAGCCACTTTGTTTTTGACAACTTTGACGCGGGTCTGGTTTCCAATCACCTCGTCGCGATATTTAATCGCGCCAATGCGGCGAATATCAAGACGCACAGAAGAATAGAATTTCAGCGCATTACCGCCTGTTGTGGTTTCAGGCGAACCATACATGACGCCGATCTTCATCCGAATCTGGTTGATAAAGATGACCATACAGCCGGATTTAGAAATGGAGCCTGTCAACTTGCGAAGCGCTTGGCTCATCAAGCGGGCCTGTAAGCCCGGCAGACTGTCGCCCATATCGCCTTCGAGTTCGGCGCGCGGCGTCAGCGCCGCAACAGAATCAATGACGAGAATATCAACCGCGCCGGAGCGCACGAGTGTGTCGGCAATTTCCAAAGCCTGCTCACCCGTATCCGGCTGCGCAATCAGCAGCTCATTCACGTCAACGCCGAGCTTAGCCGCATAGACAGGATCCAGTGCATGTTCCGCATCAATAAAGGCCGCAACGCCGCCCGTTTTCTGACATTCCGCAATCGCGTGCAGCGTCAGCGTTGTCTTACCGGAGCTTTCCGGACCATAAATCTCAATCACACGGCCTTTCGGCAAGCCGCCTATGCCGAGCGCAACGTCCAGACCGATAGAGCCCGTTGAAACCGCTTCAATATCCATTGTGGACTTATCGCCCAATTTCATCACTGAGTTTTTGCCAAAGGCACGGTCGATTTGTGAGAGTGCGGCATCCAGTGCAGCGCTTTTGTTTTTGTCTGTCGCTTTTTCAACGACTTTAAGAGGTGTGCTGTTTCTCGCCATGAGTTCAACTCCAGTAAAACCGACGGAGCCCTTCGCCGGATCGTGTAGTTACGGCTGCAATTGGACTGCCGTTATTCACTATGTTTCACATTTGTTCTCACGCCGCAAGGGAAAAGAACAAAAAAAGAACAGGCTTTAAAATCGTCTATTTATTGGCCTAAACCTTACGCCACCTCGCCGATTTCCGACTTCACCTTCTCGGCCAGCTCGGCAAAGGTAAACGGCTTAGGCAAGAAGGTCACGTCCGGTTCTTCTGATAAAAGGTCCGAAAACTCCTCTTCCGCGTAACCTGAAATAAACACGATTCGCGCGTCACCTAACATTTCCCGCCCGGCCCGCAGCAAGGACGGTCCGTCCATACCCGGCATGACCACATCCGAAATCATGAGATCAAATGGCACTTTCGTATCTTCTAATATCTCCAATGCCTCCTCACCGTCTTCGGCTTCGATCACGCGGTAGCCTTTCTTACGCAACGCCTTGGCCGCGATACCTCGAACGGAGGCTTCATCTTCAACGAAAAGAATATTTCCTTGGCCCGCCAGATCGGCTGGCGCGCGCGTAGGCGCTTTAGATTTCTCTTCCGCTGCCAGTTCGGCTTCGGTCGCAGGTCCCGCAGCAGGAAGATAAATCTTGAAAGCTGTGCCTTTGCCGAGCTCAGACTCGACAGTCAGATGCCCGCCTGTCTGCTGCACAATCCCGTAAACCGTCGCGAGGCCGAGACCCGTGCCTTTGCCTTGCTCTTTCGTCGTAAAGAATGGCTCAAAGATTTTGGCTTTCACCTCTTCCGGCATGCCCGTACCGGTATCTTCTACGCTGACCACAACGAAATCATCGCCGGGAATCGCATTGAGGGCTTCGGTGAGTTGCGAGTCCTTAACGTCAGTGCGTGGCAGTAGCGTGGAGCGAATGGTAATGGTACCTCCGCCTTGCTCTTCCATCGCGTCCCGCGCATTGACGCAGAGGTTCATCAAGACAGTGTCTATTTGAGATTTGTCAGCCATGACAGGCGGCAGGCCGCGTGCATGGACCATTTTCAACTTCGCCCGCTCGCCAAGGGTCTGGCGCAAGGTCACAACCATATCGGACAGCGTATCTGTGACGTCCAAACGCTCCATCCGCCGCGTCGCTTTGCGCGAGAACGTCAGTAGCTTTTTGACCAGCGCCGCCGCCCGCGCGCCTGTCGTGTTGATGTTCTGCAGTTCGGGATAGGACGGATCGCCGACGGGGTGACGCTGCAACAGCTCATCCGTGTTGAGCCGAATAGCGGTCAGCAGATTATTAAAGTCATGCGCAACCCCCGCCGCGAGCTGACCAATGGCCTGCATCTTCTGGCTCTGCACAAGCTGGTCTTCGAGGCTTTTGCGGGCGCTGACATTGACGAGATAGGCGTAGCTTTCCGTCGGGTTCTGCGCGTCATGCACAATATAAACAGATACTGGCAATCCGGTGGAGTCGTTCTGTAATGTCGCATCAAACGGAATATCCGGTGTGGTTTGCTCCGTTTCCCGTTCCAAAAATCGGTGCTCATTCGGTTCGTCGGTAAAGATGGACGCGAAAGCTTGGCCCACCGTGTCATCTCTGCCGGACATTTTGGCAAAGGCCGGATTGGCTGACACGATATTTGATAGGCCGATATGTGTGCCTTCCAGCTTTAAAACGGCGACCGGCGACGATGAATAGCCCTGGGTCTCAAATTCTGATGAGCCCGCAGCGGCTCGCACCGCGTCCCCTCTTGCGAGCGTAGAATGTCCATAAAGCGCCACACTGGCAACAATGTCGCCGCTATTGAGCGTGTGCCAATTGGCGACCATGACCGTCGGAGTCACAACACCTTTTTTGGTAATGAGCCGCGTATCTGCGCGAACCGTGCGACCGGGTTCAGCCGGGCTGTCCAGCAGCGCGCCTGGGTCTTCAATAAATCCGGCCATCGCCTTCGGCGCAGGGGTGTCCGCGCCGCCCAACCACCGCAAAAGCACATCATTCGTCGCCAGCACCCGGCCATCTTTTGCCACGGTGAACAAGCCGACAGGGGCTTCGGCCAGCACATCTTGCCCGACGGACCGTTCCATCGGCGCCTCAATGATTTGCCAAAGCGTAGTTTTACGGCCAATGCGGCTGACCTGTAATTTATACCGCATCAGCTCGCTTTGCGGGGTGACAAGGTCAATCGTCTCTTCCTCCGTCTCCATCCCCGATGCGAGATGATGCAGCCTGAAAATAGCCGCAGCCGCTTCATTCCCGGCAGACGTAAACAGACGGTCGACCATAGGCGGCGCATCGCCGACACTTGCCGCGCCCAAAGTCTCGGCCATTTCTAAATATGCCCGATTGGCTTGAACAGGTTTTCCATCATTGAGCACGAGACTAGGCACGAAATTATTGAAGAATGCGCTGGAGTAAACCGTATCGCGATCACTTTGGCGGCGTTCAATTCCGCCGCGTGCGCGCGCCATCACAACCATTGTCATCATGGCCAAAAGCGAAATGATCGCAATTCCAGTCAACAATATATAGCCCTCATAAGGCAGGCTGTCCCGGCCAATCCAGATAAAAGCGAGCGCCCCCAACAGCGCGAACAGCGCCAATGCAGCCCCGATCCATAGCGGCGCGCGGCGTTTTGCCTGCGGAATATCTTTGCGAATCATTTCATCCATCGCCGCACCTTAGGCATGATTTCTCGATATGACGCGTGCAAATTATAGCGTAGCGCATATAAAAATTTGCGGTCATAAACCGGATAACCGATTGAGGACAGACTTATATGAAAAAAACAGCTTTACTTGCTACCGCAATTCTCTCGCTTGGGTTCACGCCTATGCTCTCCGCTTGTTTGGACAGCGGTGCGGACATTCCGCAACGCGAAGAGCTAATTAAACAGGAAAGCCAGCGATTAAACGCATGGTTCACAGCCCGCTATGAGGAACAACTCGCGCGCTCGCCTATGTCCCGGACATATCTTGGCATGGATGACGGGATGGACCAATTAGACGATGTCTCGCAAATGGCCATAAAAGAAGAAATGGCGCTGGCCCGGACATGGCTGGATGAGATGCGCCGAGATTTTGATATTGATCGTTTGGATGATCAGAGCCGCCTGTCCTACCGCTTGTTCGAAGTCGATATTGAGGACCAACTCGCCACATATGCGGCGTCGCAAAATGATTATGTGTTTTCACATATGTCGGGCCCGCATACAGGCTTGCCGAGTTTCCTAATCAATTACGGCAAAGTCGGGAGCGTCAAAGGCGCAGAAGACTATATCGCCCGCCTGCGCGCCGTGGAGACTTATTTGGGGCAAGCCCAAGCGCGTGCGGAAAGTCAATTCGCGGCAGGCGTGACAATGCCAAAATTTGTCTATGAGAAGGTGAGCGGCGCAGCGCGTAACGTTATCGCTGGCGCGCCATTTGAAGATGGCGAGGATAGTCCGCTCTGGTCCGACATTCAGGCAAAAATCAACGACCTCGAAACAACTCAGGATAAAAAGGACGATCTCCTCGCACAGGCGAAAGACGCGCTGCTGACCTCTGTTCAACCCGCCTATATCTCGCTGCTTGCGATGTTTGATGCGCAGTCCGGAGAGGCAAAGGCTGATGACGGTGCGTGGAAATTACCGAATGGCTCTGATTACTACAATATCCGCCTGAAACATTACACGACGACGGATTTAACTGCCGATGAAATCCATGACATTGGTCTCGCGGAAGTCGCGCGCATTCAGAACGAGATGCGCGAGATCATGACCCGCGTTGGATTTGAGGGCTCACTGAAGGAGTTCTTCACCTTCCTGCGCACCGACCCGCAATTCACATTTCCCGACACAGATGAAGGCCGCGATGCCTATATGGCTGAAGCCACAGCGATTATTGATGAAATGCGCGGGCGTTTGGACACCTTATTCATCACCAAACCCAAAGCGAATATGGTCGTTAAACGGGTTGAGCCATTTCGCGAAGACACGGCCTTTGGCGCATTTTATAACTCCCCGGCTCTGGATGGCTCCCGCCCCGGCACCTATTACATTAATCTGAAATCAATGGAAGATCAGCCGAAATTTCTGATGCAAGCCCTCGCCTATCACGAAGGCATTCCGGGTCATCATATGCAAATCGCTATTTCGCAAGAACTGGAGGGCCTCCCGAAATTCCGCACGCTGGGTGGCCATACGGCCTTTATCGAAGGCTGGGCGCTATATTCAGAAGCCCTGCCCAAAGAGATCAATCTTTACACCGACCCCTATAAGGAATTTGGACAGCTGGGCATGGAGATATTCCGGGCCGCGCGCCTTGTGGTCGATACAGGTATCCATTCCAAAAAATGGGACCGCGAGAAAGCTGTTCAATATTATCTCGACAATATCCCAAATCCCGAAGGCGATGTCCGGGCCGAGATTGACCGCTATATCGTTTGGCCGGGTCAAGCGACGGCCTATATGATTGGCAAATTGAAAATTGAGGACCTGCGAAAGACAGCGGAAGAGGAGCTCGGCGAGGATTTTGACATCCGTCAATTCCACGATACGATCATTGCCAACGGCTCTGTTCCGCTCAGCATCCTTGAAGAATTAGTAGACGACTATATCGTGAAAACGAAATCGGAGACCAAATAATGCAAAATCTTGCCCCCCATACCCTCATCCTGGCCGCAGTGTTGACACTCGGGGCCTGCACGCCCGCATCTGACGCCCCCGCACCAAAGTCTGAGACCGCAGAGCAAACGGCAGAGCGCGGAAATCCCGGAATAGAACGGGACACTATGAATGAGAATGAGCGGCTAGACGCTTGGTTCGAAACGAAGTTCATGGAAAACGTTCGCGCTTACCCGCAATTTATGACCTCGCTGGGGATTGATGAGCGTCAAGACGAATGGAACGATCCGTCGCGCGCCTATCAATTAGAACAGCTCGATCAAACCCGCGAAGCCTTGGCCGAAATGAAAGAAATGTTTGATTACGATAAACTCGATGCGGACGGACAACTTTCCTACCGCTTGTTCGAGAAAAACGCAGATGACGCCCTCAAAGGTCGGGACTGGTGGGACCATGGTTACACGTACACGCAAATGCGCGGGGCCCATTCCGCCCTGCCAACTTTTTTGATGAACCAGCATAAAATTAAAGATGTGGAAGACGCCGAGAATTATTTAACGCGGTTAGAAACCATAGATGACGTGCTGGACACGCGCACCCAACAAGCGAAAGCCAAATTTGAGAATGGCATAGCCCCGCCGAAATTCGTCTATGATTTCGTGATTGAAAGCGCGCAGAATATTATCTCCGGCAATCCTGTCGACCCGGATAGCGAAGACTTGAATCTCCTGCTGGAAGACTTCCGCAAAAAGACCGCGGATTTAGAGATCGAAGAGGATACCCGCGAAGCTCTGTATGAGCGCGCGATCAATGCTATCGCCAATGACGTTGCGCCCGCCTTTCAACGCATTATTGCAGAAATGGAGCGTCAGAAAGCTCTCGCGTCGACAGATGACGGCGCCTGGAAACTTCCCGATGGCGATGCTTATTACACATGGCGTCTAAACCAGATGACAACGACGGATATGAGCGCGGATGCTATCCATGACCTTGGCCTCTCGGAGGTTGACCGTATCCACGCGGAAATGCGCGAGATTATGAAGACAGTTGAGTTTGACGGCACGCTTCAGGAGTTTTTTGAATTCACGCGCACGGACAAACAATTTTTCAAACCCGAAACGCAGGCCGGGCGCGACGCTTATTTGCGCGAGGCGACGAAATTCATCGACGATATGAAGGTGCGCCTGCCGGAAGTCTTTAATAAAATGCCTAAAGCGGAACTGGACGTCCGCGCCGTCGAAGCTTTTCGAGAGAAAGCTGCCGGCAAAGCCTTTTATAATCGCCCCGCCCCTGACGGGTCTCGCCCCGGCATTTATTACGCCAACCTATACCGTATGGACGCGATGCCCGTTTACCAGATGGAGGCGCTTGCCTATCATGAAGGCGTTCCGGGTCATCATATGCAACTCTCAATTAGTCAGGAATTAGAAGGCGTTCCCCAATTCCGCAAATATGGCCGCTTTACGGCCTATTCAGAAGGCTGGGGCCTGTATTCAGAATATCTGCCCAAAGAGATGGGGCTTTACGCCGACCCCTATTCCGATTTCGGACGGCTCGCGATGGAGTTGTGGCGCGCAGCCCGACTTGTGGTCGACACTGGCTTGCATGATAAGAAATGGACCCGCGAGAAAGCCATTGAGTATTTAATGGTGAACACGCCCAATCCCGAAAGCGACGCAATCAAAGCGATTGAGCGTTACATCGTCATGCCGGGACAGGCGACGGCTTATAAAATTGGGATGAATAAAATTTTGGAGCTCCGCGAAGCCGCTAAAGAAGACCTCGGCGATGATTTTGACATACGCGACTTTCACGACGCCATCCTCGCCACAGGCCCGGTCCCGCTCAGCATCATGGAAGAGCAAGTCGACGCCTATGTCGCGGATATGAAATCCGGAACTTATAAGCCGGATCGTTTGTAGAAATCATCGGATTCAAAGAATTAAAAACCTCTTCTCCCCGCCGGTGTTTTATTGAAACACTTGCGGGGAGAAAAATTATCTCGTTATCCAAACACATCGCCTATTGCGATCCATTCAAATGGTGCTGTTTGAGCGCCGCCTAAACCGGGTTCGACGCCTGTGAAGACGAGCGCGTCGATATTGACGAGTGTGTCTGTTCCCCAAATCGGATGGCTTATCCGGACCGATCCGTTAGCATTTTGAACGAATGTATATTCCGCCCGCGCGCCATCAAAATTGACCTGCTCCCAATCCCCCGTCCCTTGATAGGTGTCATCGCCCTGTCCGCCATAATATCCATCTACGCCGGACCCAGGAATAGTATCGTCGCCGGGCGTGCCGTTAATGACATTATCATTGTCCAGGCGGAAAACCGGAAGACCATTCGTCGAGTCGATCGCTTGGGTGATCGTAAAGGTTTGAGACGCGCGGAATGAAAAAATTCGCTCCATATCAATGAGTGTGTTCACGCCCCAAGTCGGATGGGACATCGTAACGGTGTTGCCATTTTGAGTATATGTCCATTCAAACACGTCACCATCTACACGGAGTGTATCCGTTCCGCCCAAGCCTCGGATGAGGTCACTGCCCCGACCGGAGAAGAAGGTGTTATTTCCGGCGTCTCCGGTGAGGTTATCGTTTACATCATTTGATCCCGTAATCACGCCATTGATTATGACACCGGTGTCGCCATTAAAAATGTCCTCTATGGAATACCATTCTTCCTCCCCTCGGAACCAGAATCCATCAATGCTCGTGAGGGTATCGATTAATCCGCCCGGACGGTTGACCGTCACCGTGCCGTCTGCATTTTCAACAAAGATATATTGAGATCTAAATCCGTCATAGTCAACTTGATCATATCCGGCGCCGCCAACAATGGTTTGGCCAACCTGTGTGACGAGAGATTCGATCGGATACCATTCCTGTTCACCCTGGAACCAAAATCCCTCAATGCTGATCAACGTGTCAGTTGTTCCATCAGGTTTGTCGACGGTGACAGATCCATCCGAATTCTGAGTAAACGTATAATCTGCGGAGTCCCCCGGATAATCAACCTGATCATAATCGGGGCCTCCGGTTATTGTCTGGTCGCCAGTTGGCGCCTGAATTAGATCACCAATCGGATACCATTCCTGCTCATCCAGGAACCAAAAGCCGTCAATATCTATGAGCGTGTCCACCGCGCCGCCGGGTTTTGTCACAGAAACAGATGCATCTGCATTTCTGTTAAAAGTGTAATCGCCGGAATTTCCGGGGTAATTGACTTGGTCATATGTGTCAGGTGACCCAATAATCGTTTGGTTTGTGGCCGTGGTATTTATAAGATCGTCAATCGCGTACCAAGCTTGCTCACCCTGGAACCAAAACCCGTCAATATTGATCAGGCGATCCGTTACACCGTCAGGTTTAGTGACAGAAACAGATAAGTCACCATTACCGACGAATGTATAGTCGGCCGATGACCCATCGTAATCTATTTGATCATAACCGCCATCACCTTCGAAAACTTGTTGACCGTTCAATTCGGTTATTGTCACGCCCGGCGAAGCCACTTGCGCATAGGCTTGACCCGACATCAACGCCGCTGCGCAGACCATAAAGGTCGCATAATTTTTTTTCTTCAACATGTTCAGGCCACTTCTCAGTATTAGACAGGTCACTTTTATGAGGGTTGAGTTGCAAGTCTCGGGCCACTCCGCGCACAGCGCACAACCCAAGACCGCTCATGGCGATCCATAGAAGATTTCAATTAAAATATTTTACTATTTCGCGAAAAGAAATTTTTATTATTTCACGATAAGAAACCCTGCTTTGGTACGCAAATTGCTTAATTCAAAGGAAAATTCCCAAAGGAAATCCAATGCAGGCTGCAAAACACATTCTCATCTTAGGGGCCGCTGGCTTTATCCTCACCGCTTGCGGCGGTGGAGGAAGCGACTCTTCCATCTCTTTCGAACCATCCACTCCGCCCGTAGGCGAAAGTCAGTATGATATTCAGACCAAGGCCGCCCGCGACGCGTTTGAACAACGTCTCGCAGACGCGCAGGCAGAGGCTGATACATGGATGGAAAATAATCGCCGTGAGGCGGGTGTCATTACCACACATTCCGGCCTGCAATATCGCGTCAACAAATCCACCTCAAACCCATCCGGCAAAAAATATGACCCGAACCAAACGGTGACAGTCCATTACGAGGGCAAACTCATAGACGGGACAATCTTCGACAGTTCGTTCAGCCGTGGTCGTCCTGAGCAACTCAAACCGAGCGAGTTAATTCCGGGATGGCAAGAGGCCTTGTCCCTCATGCAACCGGGTGACGAGTGGACGCTCTTTATCCCGCCCGCTTTGGGTTATGGGGATTTAGGTAAAGGCGGCGGGATTCCGGCCAACGCAGCCCTGATCTTCAAGGTCGAGCTGAGGTAACACCCGCCGGAATAAATTAAAACTCAAAATATCCGGCCAATTGAGCCGGATATTTTTTAACTCGCTTTTAAGCGCTCGCCGCGTTCGTGCATTTCCTGCGCTTCGACGGATTTTTTCGCAATCGGGCGAGCATCCAAACGCTTGAGGCGGATCGGATCGCCTGTTTCTTCGCAATAACCGTAAGTCCCGTCTTCAATCCGGCGCAGGGCTTTATCAATCTGGTTGGTCAGCTTACGAAGGCGGTCCTTGGTACGCAATTCCAATTGGCGATCCGCATTAGCTGCAGCCGTATCCGCCGGGTCAGGATGGGAGACGCTTTCGCCTTTTAGATATTCAACCGTGTTGCGGGTTTCCTCAGCAATTTCGTCTTTCCAGGCCAGAAGCTTCTGGCGGAAATATTCCTTCTGCTTGGCATTCATAAACTTTTCGTCTTCCGAAGGCACATAGCCCTTTGGAAGTTTAACAGGTTTTTTGGCTTTTTTAGTCATAGCATCCCCATTTGACTGTTAGGCGACTGTCCCATCACGCCCGAGTATTCTCGGTGCATGCATTCGCAATGTGCGGCGTGATAACCGCGACATCTGAGTCTCACAAGTCACTTTGACATGACTTTTCTGTATTTCACCTGAATGTGAATGGACGCCATGTCTTGCCATCGAAGTTCCTTTCAATAAAAGCTGCGGGAAGAGAGAAGGACTGCACATGGCCAAATTTGAAGGCACAGACAATTACGTTGCGACCAAAGACCTGAAAATGGCGGTCAATGCGGCGATAACTTTGGAGCGTCCCCTGCTCATTAAGGGCGAGCCGGGCACGGGCAAGACCGTTTTGGCCCATGAAATTGCCAAGGGCCTCGGCGCGCCGCTGATCGAATGGAACGTCAAATCCACGACCAAAGCGCAGCAGGGTCTTTATGAATATGACGCTGTTGCCCGTCTGCGCGATTCGCAGCTTGGCGATGACCGCGTTCACGACATTAAAAATTACATCAATAAAGGTAAGATGTGGGAAGCATTTGAGAGCGACGTGCGCCCTATCCTGCTCATTGACGAGATCGACAAGGCCGACATCGAATTCCCGAATGACCTCCTGCATGAGCTCGATAAGATGAGCTTCTCTGTCTATGAAACGGGCGAGACAGTCACGGCCAAACAGCGCCCGATTATCATCATTACCTCCAATAATGAGAAAGACCTGCCGGACGCGTTTCTGCGCCGCTGTTTCTTCCATTACATCCAATTCCCGGATGAAGAGACCATGGCCGATATCGTCAAAGTCCATTTCCCGGATTTAAAACAACGTATGCTCTCCGCCGCATTGAAACGTTTCTTCGCCGTCCGCGCGATGCCGGGCCTGAAGAAAAAACCGAGCACGTCTGAATTGCTTGATTGGCTCAAGCTCCTGCTGGTCGAGGACATAGACCCTGAAACCATCAAGGAAGCCGACCCGAAAAAGATGATCCCGCCGCTGCATGGCGCGCTGCTGAAAAACGAGCAGGATGTGCATTTGTTCGAACGGCTGGCGTTTCTCACGCGCCGGGAGAGTTAGCTCTTCGATGGTCATACGCCCGCCGAAATCTCTGACGAAGCTACCGTCCGGAGGCGCCAATCGCCCGACCGGGGCGGAAGTTTTGGAAATGGAAATGCGCGGCGAGCAGGCTCTCGCGCTCGGCCTGGCGGCCTCGAAAATGGAGAAAGCTCTGGAGGCTTTTGCCAAGAGCAACCGCGGCCCAAGCCGCACGCAAGTCGCAGCCGATGCGGTCTATGCCTTTTTCATTCAAAGAAAAATGGTCGGGCTGGATAACCATGACTTCGTCGTGGAGTATTATAATATCCCGGGGAGCGTGTTGGCGCGCGTGGGTGCGGTGGATGCCCTTCTCACCTAACAGAACCCCCTTTTCCCATAGGGAGAAGGTCCCCGAAGGGGGGATGAGGGGTAAGAGATTTCGGTTCATAGCGCTATCGCGGTTGAGAACTGACCCCTCATCCGAGCGCTACGCGCCCACCTTCTCCCCTAGCGTTTTTTTCAAAACGCAGGGGGAGAAGGAGATTAGGTATTCGGATCGCCATCCGCGAAGGCCCAGACATCCGGTACCTCATCCAGCTCCTTCGTATAATAGGCCTGAAAGCCCGGCATCTTGACCTGATTGAGAAACGCCGAATAAGCCATATAGCTGACGAGGAATCGCAGATCGCTGGCCCAAGGCGGCATGAATTTCGGGGGCACGATCCGCTTCTGACTCGCGAGCTGCGCCAGTGCCGGTATGTCTTCAATATCCAGCTTCCCGACAAACAAGACGCGGATCAAATCCGACCGCCGCAGCTTCACCGCCGTCCGGATAAAATTGTGAACCCGCAGTAAGCCATTCAGATAAACCATATCTTTTGTAAATGGCGCGCTGCCCGACAACACGCCGCCGCGAAAAACGCGCCGCGTATTTTCATAGGCCTGCTCGCGCGCTTCCCGTCCCGCAAAGAAATCAAAGACCTCTTTAAAATCCGCACCTTCAATCGCCATCTGGATCGCCAGGACGCGGCCCGACAAACGCCGAAACCGACGCGGGTCCATATTGCCGGTAATGATTTCAGCGAAGACCGCAATGCCTTCTTGAATTTCCGTCGTTCCCGGATGCCCGCGCCGCAATATTGGAAAGGCCTTTTGCAGTCTGCCGTTCAGACCCGTGGCTGAATGGACCAACGCCTCGTGATGCAAAAGCTGATCTACATCTTGATCTGTAAAATTCGCATCGGACCGCACACGAATTCTTTTTGAAGACGCGGCGGCCTTTGACGATACATCAGGAGAGACAAGAACCTTTGGTGCGTCAGCCCCAAAATAGGGCTCCAACTTTTCTCGCAAGGCGTTTGCAAAGCCCTCCGCATCCAATTCGGTTTCATAGCCCTCAACAACTAACTGATCGAAATCCATCCCGTCTAGCGTCGCATCCATATGCCGCGCCAAATTTAAAACCTGCGTCTTTTTATCAAGCATGAGGTCTGTGGGCTGGCCGTAAAGCGCCGCCGAATGCGTGAAAAATTCCGGCGTCGCGCGGCTATCTATTAAATTTGCCGTCGTGATGAGCGTGACGCAGAGACGCTCCAACCACTGCATCACGACGTGGTCGCCGTCGATATGCTTGCGGGCCGTCGCAATCGCCTCGCGCGCGTCTGACGTCTCGACCACCGGATATTCAGGCGTAGGCATCACGCCGCGCTCCAAAAATGGCGCACGCATCCCGTTATCCCAAGACAAAGACGTTAAGACCCGCATATCCTTTGCCGCAGCATCCAGTGCGGCAGCGGCGGATTTCGCGGAATCAAGTTGCTTCTTCGTGAGGGCTGTCATGTGCGGCACGGTGGCAAGTTGCCCATGGGATGTAAAGGTATGAAGAATGTATACCGAAGAAAGAGACACAAACCGGGCGACTGACAACGCCCAAAAACGGCCGCTCGACAATAAAGGACAATCACCATAAATTGTTTTCTATTCGGGATCAGTACGGACCCTTACTTTTGTTGAGCGTTTATGAAATTGCATTTAAATTCTATGCTTGCATCACCGTTGGGAAATGTCGTTGGATTGAAATGGGAAGACATTCTGATGCAATTTGATACTGAAAACCCCGAGTATTTCATAAATGATGAAATGGATTACGGTTCAGCAGTAATGAATGAACACATTGTGGTTTATGGCTATGAGGATGGATTCGTTCATACATTTTCAAGCAGGCAGGGCCATAAACCAGACATCACGAGGCGCAATTTCCTGAAAACTTTTGGAATGCTCTACGAAGGCTTCACAAGCGGCCCGACAAAACAAGACGTCATGAATCACCCCGATGCCAAACTTGTCGAGGATGAGGGTTTAGAAGTTTATACTTCTATCGACCTTAAAATGGGCAGGTCCTTCGGATTCTGGTTTCATAAGAATGAAATGATACGAATAGGCGCGGCAGATCATAATCTCATGTGAAGTAGCGATCATATTTGAGCGTCCTAAAATCGCTCCAGAACAGCCATTGGTATTGTTTGGCCCCCTAAATCTGTAATTATTAGAGCTGTTATTCTCCGAGCGCCTCATAGGTCACTAGCCGGTAACGAGAGCCCTCTTGCGCTTTCATTGCTGCGCCAATAACGCCGTGTAAATTATCATCCCAGGCGGTCCATTTATCCACGAATGCATTCGTAGCCTTGCGGTCCCCCTGATATTGCAGATCGAGAACTTCCGTGAGCAGACTATCTACCGTTTCGGGGTAGCGATCATAATCGATGACCATTTTGCCGTCTTCCAGTTTCAGCAAACCCGTATCGAGAAACCAATTCCACTGTATCAGTTTCATAGTGCCGTAAGCTTGACTTCGGCGTGGTTTATTTTTTTGTAACACCCGCAGAATGCCTGCTGCGTAAATCGAGCGTAATTGCTCATCCGTGAAAGAACCGTCAGCATGCAACTTGCGAGCAGAGAATAAGGAGACGAGATCGGATTTCATTTCCTCAACAAGATCAGCGCTGTCTTGTAAGGCAGCATCGATATCGCCGCCGGATTTGGTTTGATCCGGGCCAAGATAATGCCCTATTTCGTGCCAAAGCGTGCGGTAGAAATTACCGTCGAGTCCCAAGTCACCGTGATGCTTATCGGCGGTGGCGGCATTGAAGCTTTTTTCAGCCTCGGCAAGTATTTCCGGATTGCGCAGCACGGTTGAGCGGATCAATATAGTCCGTCCATATTGGCGGGATAAATGTCCTTCATTGGGTAATATGGTAGCCGTGTTAGTCCCGCGCGCCTGACCGTAATCAGCGATGATGTTATAGACGCCGACCGGAATATTGCTGCGCACCTTTTTGTTGGCCGTATAGGGCAAGTCATCCTCAATCGCTTGAATGTCACCTATGGCGGCGGCAAGCTCATCACTCTTGGGTTTATCGCGCTGCAAGAGTGATAGGCTGAAAAAGCTCTTCACCCCATATAGGGCATCATCATAGGTCTCGTAACTACCGATCTGAGCATTGAGATTACCGGTAAATTGGCCGGTCACCCAAGCGGCGTCGCCGCCATCATAATCATCCGCCAAAATATCGCGCGCTCTGGCTCGCAAGTAACGCGAAAAGGCAATGTCACCGTCTTGGGTCAAATCAGCGGCGGCATTCAGGCGGTCATAGATGAAAAATATATCCGGCGCATAAGCAACAGAGTAAGGGAGTGCAAAATAGCCGTCAGCCTCGCTTATGCGGGCTCTTAGGCCAGGGTGTAGAATATCGAGGCTGGGGTGGGCGTCGAGCGCCGCTAAAGCCGCCTGTCTATTCTCAGGCGTTGCGGCTTTGACTACAGCGCGTAGGTGTAGCAATTCGTCTTTGCGGTCCGGGTTAGCGGCAAGGAAGGCATCCATATCCGCGCGCTGCATATCCACAGGATATACATTGCGGGCTGGCGCTTCAGCATCGGCACTTAAAAAGCCTTCACGCGAATTATCAAGGGTTGTTGCGACTGGACCTTTCATAATTCGAAAAATATCTTTCAAATCCTGCCTATCACTTTCCGCCAATGCCGCTTCAACGTCGCGGCCTTGCGGGTGGCGTTGCTCTAGGTAGAGCGTGTGCAAACGCGCTCCGGCAGCCGTTAATTCCTCCACGGCGGCTTTCTCATTTTTACTCAATAAGCTGTCATCATAGGGGAAGCGCAGGCGCATGGTCTTATCAAGAATGGCACGCGTCTTCGTCTCGTCCCAAGCATCAGAAAAGAAATCATGTTGTGAAGTATTTGCACTTGTTTGCGACGCGACGACCTTTTTCGAAGATGCCGCATTATCCTGTGTGTTTGGCGCGCAGGCTGTGAAAACTAATGCTGTACCGATTAACAGAGCTTTTCTCATGACGTTTCCCATTATCTCATTATTGGCAGAGCTATAGGGTCAACTATTTTGGGCGTCCAGTTTTTAAGAGAAGCTAGAACGCGTGATGTTAAGTTTTAGCTGTTCAATCCGGCCTCATCAAATTGTTCTAAAATCGCTCCAAAACGGCCGCAGAGCCTAGTTCGCATGATCCATCCTCGTTTCGGAAAAACAAAAATCCTGCCATTTCAATCTTCTACAGCTAATTTCAAGAGAATAATCCTCGATTCCAAAAGCTGTGATATATTGGGCAAGTTCTTTCAGACATTGGACAGGCGAGGCCTCGCTTGCTGGTTTGAGAGACGATGGGTCTGAGCGCCTGAGTGTGAGAACTTGGGATCGTGCCGGGACTTTAGGAGTGAGAGCCGACGCCATGGTCCAACGCTGGCCATACTGGTGGGACAGACGGGCCGCTTCTTCAAAAACCATTGCCGCAGAGCTTGCGTTTTGGCCTTACAACCCAGGGCGTGGTCTTTTGTAAAACAACTTTTCCCTTCTGGTATTCCATCAGAAGACCAACTCTGCGGGCATGTCCTGCTTTATTCACTGCCTCGGCAGTCGCCCAAAAAGAGAAAGTGGCGGCTGCGAACGAACCCGTTTGTGTTATCATCACCCTCACCTTCTCTATTGCCCCAACGCCCTCTCCCGCCTATCCACCCGCCATATGTCTAAAGCCCTCGAAATCGAACCCAAGCGCCGCCGCGTTTTTGCGATCATCTCTCATCCTGATGCGGGTAAGACGACGCTGACGGAGAACATGCTGCTGGCCGCGGGCGCTATTCACCAAGCGGGCCGTGTGGCCGCGCGGGGTGAAGCCCGCCGCACGCAATCGGATTGGATGAAGATTGAGCAAGAGCGCGGCATTTCCGTCTCGTCCTCCGTCATGACGTTTGAGCATAAAGACCTCATCTTCAACCTGCTCGACACGCCGGGCCATGAGGACTTCTCCGAAGACACTTACCGCACCCTCACTGCCGCCGATTGCGCCGTTATGGTGCTTGATGTGGCCAAGGGTATTGAGCCGCAAACATTGAAACTTTTCGAGGTCTGCCGCCTGCGCGATATTCCGATTATCACCTTCGTCAACAAGCTCGACCGCGAGGGCCGTGATACCTTCGACATCATCGCGGAAATTCAGGATAAGCTCGCGCTGGACGTCGTGCCGATGCAATGGCCCGCAGCAAGCGGTCGCCGGTTCAAAGGCGTGGTTGATTTACGCACGAATGATTTCCTCCACTTCGTCAAACCCGAAGATGGCGGCGAGCATGTCATGACAAAGGTGGACGGGAACTCGATTGGCGGCATGTTTGATAATGACGAACTGCTGACCGAGTTTCTGGAAGAGCAAGAACTCGCCCGCGAATATCCGGACTTTAACGAGCAGAGCTTTCGCGAAGGCCATATGACTCCTGTTTATTTCGGGTCGGCGCTGCGCAAATTCGGCGTGTTGGAACTCATCAATGCCCTCGCCGAGCTCTGCCCCGAGCCGCAAATTGAAAAAGCAAAAAAGGCCGGGCAAGAGGTGGAGATCAAACCGACGGGCAAAGAAGTCGCCGGATTTGTGTTCAAAGTGCAGGCCAATATGGATTTGAACCACCGTGACCGGGTCGCCTTTCTACGCATGTGTTCGGGTGAGTTTAAGCGCGGGATGAAACTCAAAACGGCAGAGAATAAAACCATCTCCGTCCACAACCCGATCCTGTTCTTCGCCCAAGACCGAGAGCTGGCAGAGAACGCCTATGCGGGCGATGTCATTGGCATTCCGAACCATGGCGCCTTGCGGGTGGGCGATAGTCTGTCCGAGAGCGGCAAAATTGTCTTCGCGGGCATTCCGAACTTCGCCCCTGAAATTCTGCGCCGTGCGCAATTGAAAGACCCGCTCAAGGCCAAGCATTTGCGCAAAGCTCTGGAGTCCCTCGCCGAAGAAGGCGTCACGCAATTGTTCAAACCAAACTTTGGGTCTGACATGATTGTCGGCGCGGTCGGCTCGCTGCAGATCGACGTCATGCGGGAGCGGATTAAAACGGAATATGGCCTCGACGTGACCTTCGAAGTCCCCGCTTATCAAATCGCCCGCTGGATCACGTCAGACGATGAAGAGGCCCTCAAAACCTTCGTCGATAAGAACGTCATGACCACAGGAACGGATGTCGACGGCGCGCCTGTCCTCCTCGCGAAATCAGCCTGGGATATCGGATATGCGCAGGAAAAGAACCCTGATTTGCGCTTTTTGACAACGAAAGAGAGGGCGTAGGAGAAAACGGCACATAACTTGAAACGGGAATTATCAATCGATAATTCTCCTGAAAGTGCGTCCCATGCTGATACAGATACTCCCCGGCCTCATCATGTTCGCAATCACATTGGCGTTTGTGACGCTCATGTTTATCCCGGTTACGGCCTTCAAGCAAAAAAATGAATTGATCCGTTTCTATTGGGTCGGAGTTTGGCTGTTCTTGGCTTTTATCGCCGCATTCTCGGGCGGATCGGAAACCCTGACATTATTCCATTATGATGTCGGGAATGTGCCGGTGGCTTTGCTGACCTCACTCACGGTCTGCTTCGTGATCTTCGTCATGTTTGGCTGGTTTCGATTGTCATTCTCAGCCATCCACGCCGGAATTACCTATTGGATAAACAAGCGGAAAAAGGCTTAACGCCCACCTGCCAAAACTTCGCCGAGTGGCTGCTCCGCGACAGGCAAAGTCGGCACTGCACTTGCGGATGGAATTGCGACATCATCATTCAAACTACCGAATAAGCTCGTGCGAGCTTCTTGCGGGTTTAGAGCCACGGGTCCTGTCAAAGGCAAGGCCTGCGCCGGACTTTGTGCTGTTAATTGCGCGAGACGCTGACTGGGTGTCATCGGACCGGGTCGCGCGGGGGGTTGCGCTGCCGGTATAGGTTGCCCAATCGGCGGACGCGATTGCCCGCGTTGTTGGGGCTGTTGGTAAGCTTGGCGCGCCTGTTGGGGCATTTGTGCAGATGGCTGCATACGGGGATCTTGGAACTGCGGCGTTGGCGTTCCCTGCCCTTGCAGTCTCTGGCCCTGCTGCGCTCTCTGACCCTGCTGCGCTCTCTGGCCCTGAACGCGGCGCGGTCCTGTTGCGCGGCGCGAGGCTTGTCTGCGAGTCGGCTGGGCTTGAGGTTGACGCATTTGCTGTCCCCTTGGTTGCTGACCTCGTATTTGCGGAGAAGGCGCGTCCAGAATGGGACGGAACATCGGACGTTGATTCTGAACCGGTCTCTGTCCTTGCGGAGTGGCCCCAAGGGCTGCCTGTGGCGTCGTCCGTGGCGCTAC
>Ga0209185_1000891_pt1 | contig 29749 bp, 30 predicted proteins | sample SidtaG_2_FD_187425 | JGI IMG/M metagenome (GOLD analysis project Ga0209185, IMG submission 187425) | Marine algal microbial communities from Sidmouth, United Kingdom - Sidmouth_Asex2 metaG (SPAdes) (version 2) | ecosystem: Host-associated > Algae > Red algae > Unclassified | place: Sidmouth... | reverse complement strand
AGCAGTTTCCCGCAATTATCGCACTGATCCCCCCGCGCCGCTTCAAATTCACAATTTGGGCAAGTACCTTCGACATATCGGTCTGGCAGGTAACGACCGTCGGCGACAGAGTAGACCTGCTGCGATGTCCGCTCTTCGATAAAGCCATTGGCTTCCAAAGCCAGCGCAAATTCTTGGGTTAAGCGGTGCGTCGCCTCAGAGCTAGATCGCCCGAAATAATCATAAGACAATTTGAAATCCGCGCCCGCCGCCTTCTGCGCCTCATGCATCTGATCGCAATAGTCGGACACAGAAAGCCCGGCTTCGGCAGCAGCCAGTTCGGCGGGTGTGCCGTGTTCATCCGTTGCGCAGATATAGAGAACATCATGTCCCATCAGACGCATGGCCCGGCTGTAAACATCGGCGGGCAGCATTGATCCCGCCAGATTTCCCATGTGTTTCACCCCATTGATATAAGGTAGCGCGGAGGTAACGAGAATGCGGTCATATTTTATATCGGACATGTCGCGCTTCTACCCGCGTGACGCCGTCGTTCAAGGGGAATTGCAGAATTTACCCGGCGTCAAGCCCCACGAATTTCAAGCCTACCTTCGCTATAATTTGCTTGCGACAGCCTGACGCAATATAGCTCGGAAGCGTGATAGAGGCCCACACTAAACAGGAAGTCTCTAGATACCGGAAATTTCCAATACAAACTGGCTCGCTGTTTAACTTGCGACGATAACATTCTACATGATTGGCTTTGCCTGATATGGTTTCCCTTTCCAGGATATCTGGTTCGCGGCATCAGCTATGACACTGGCTGAGACTGAAGCCATGGCCGAAGTGCAAGGCCGGATAATGTTCGCCCGGGGCCTTCTTATATCACTCGCTTAAACGCCTATTTTCTTCTGGGTCTTAATTTTTATTGGAGCGAAATGATTACCCGAATGCTTGGAAATCGCGTTCTGGCTGTTTCTCATGATCGCCGCCTCGCTCCTCACCTATGCGTGTCTGTGTGACGGCTACAGCCTAATCGTAGTATTTGTTGTTTTTAGCAAATTTTGATTGAATAGCTGGCAATGGCTGCGATTTTCGCTCTGTTACGCGGGAAAGACAAAATCGAGGTCTAAAGATAAAAAAGTGCAGGCAGCATCAATAAAGCCGCTTGCCAGCCGCCCCATCGGACGCTAAACGCCCGCCACACCAGACAGTGCCCCTATAGCTCAGCTGGTAGAGCACCTGATTTGTAATCAGGGGGTCCGCGGTTCGAGTCCGTGTGGGGGCACCATTTTTCTCAATAAACACAACAACTTAAGAAAATTCGAAGAATTTGTGCTGAGCTACTTTTAGCTCCAGTAAGCACATAGTAAGCACACCATTGCTTCATCGATTTTATGTCGTTTTCCGTGCTTACTGGACAACACTATTCTTGTGGATAACCGAAAAACGATGGTCGAATCGAAAACGCATCTCCTCGTTTTCCAGGGAAATGCGTATGACAGTGAATATGTTCGTAAGTTTACTGTTCTAAAGTCAACCGTATCACGCTCAGTAAGATCAGTATCTCAGTCGGATTAAATCTAATAACTGGAGGTCGAAGTCGCTGCCCCTTCATTTAAGAAGCCTTCTAAATCTTGCTGCCTATAACGTACTGCTCGACCCATTTTAATGAAGGTAGGGCCTCCTCCATGACAGCGCCATTTGTTTAGGGTCGAGCGTGCTAGACCTAAATAAATTGCCGCTTGATCTACAGTGAGCAAGGCAATTGGCGCTTTACTTTTCGATATCGTTTCCATTGCTAACTCCTATCTATGAGAATTCGAAATGATGCTCTAGCACCACTTACGCAGTGCTAGATTAGGTTAGTTATTGTGACTTCGGCCGAGACCAGACTAGGTCAGCCCCATCTTCACGGTGAAACAAGGCGGCGTTAATCGGTTTTGTCATTTCAGGGCCGTCGAGCTTCACGCTGATATATTCAAGTGGTGCCGTGTCATCGTCCGGTTCTGTGACATCATTCCAAGCCACGCCGAGGTCGCAGCGGCCGGATTTCACAAAGTAATCCGGACTGTTTTCAGTCTTCTTCTTTTCATTCGCAACAAAGCGAACCTTTTTGTTTGTCATCAGTGTTGCGATCGTGCCCTCAAAGCCCGTAGCAGTCGGTTTGAATGTTCCAATAGTAGCCATAGCGTTTTTCTCCTGTGCTTGACGTGGTGGAAATTAGGCCAGCTCGCGCTTAGCCTTTTTGAATCCCGCATCACCGGCAAGAAAACTTGCCAGCATTGACGGGATGAGTGCTGAGACATCGGCCTTTTCGCCGTAAGCCTTTTCATAGACTTTGGCATAGGCTTCCAAATCAGCTTCCAAGTCCGGCATCACAGAGATTGTGTGCTTGGTTGGCTTGGTATCCGGAAGTTTGGGTAATTTGATTTGTGGTTGGCTCATGGTCTTGCTCCGTAGGGTTTGAGGATGAGATCGCGCGAAACAATGACGTTGAACCGCCAGCCTTGGCGCACTTTGAGTGTGGGCTGCACATTGAGATTACGATCAATGATGCGCTGTCCTGCGATGTTGGCGGTATCTTGTCCTGCATTTTGCAAGGCGCGCGTCAGGCGGTCGCCGTCATCACTGGCAAGTTCTGATCCGATTGAAAGTAGAGATGATAGCGCTGCGCCCTTGATGAACTGCCAAGTATGGCGATCCACCTGGTCTTTAAGCCCTGCAAAACCTTGGCTATCTGACCCCGGCAGATTATCGAGCTGAATGCTATCGCCGTTGGGCATGATAAGCCGCGTCCAAACAACGAGCGCGCGGCTCTGACCAAATGCGATGACGCTATCATAGCGCCCCATGAGGCGAGAGCCTTGCGGTATAAGCAAATGCTGCCCTGTCACCGTATCATAGACGTTCTCAGTCACTTGGCCGATGACTTGCCCCGGCAAGTCTGAATTTAGCCCCGTCACCAATGAAGCCGGAATGATGTTGCCTGCCATAACCTGATAAGGTGAGCGCGGCGAAACAAGGCCGTGCGAATTATAAATATCGTCTGAGCCCCGTTCTAAGAAGGCTTGCTTCACGCCTTGATTATTTGGATCAATACTAATGGGCGGCGCATCAAACGCCGATGGCGGCGCGCTAATGTCAGGATAGTTTGGCACTTGAGGCAAATAATCCAAGCCCAATTCTGCTGTTCTTACAGGCTGCGTTTCAGCGCTGCGCCCGCTCAGTTCAAAGAACAGATTTGCCTTCTCCACAGGCGGCGCAGAATAATCAGGGGCGGCTTCATATCGTGGTCTGGCGGGCGGCGGTGAATATCCTCCGAGGCTGGTCGGTCTAGCCTTCGTCGCTATCGGGTCAATTGCGGCAGGCTCGCCAATTGTCTCTAAATATGCCGCGCCAAGATCACCGGGCAATGGCGGGCCAAGTTTTGGCTTCATCTCGCCATATGACTTTGGCAGTAGTTCAAACCCTTCGGCCATTGGCTTATGGGCGACATTGTAAAGCTCGCCAGAGTTATCACTGTCATAGCTCGGTGACTGTAAAGCAAAAGCAAGCGCCCCGAACATCACGACCCCAAGGATAAGCCCGCCGCCCATCAAAGCTTTGCGGCTAAAGCGGCGAACGGCTCTTGGCCGCGCCCGTATCGTGAGATCTGGTGCCTGCTCACTCATGCCAGACCCACTCATGATTGCCGCTCAATACGCACGATGGTTTGCTTCTTTTCGCCAAGGCGCAGCTCGGCAAAATCAAACAGACGGTCAATTACATAAAAATCACCTTTGACGCGGTAATTGACGAGCTTGCCAATATCGCCTTTGCCATCGGTGATAAAAAGCGGCGGCGCTTCCGAGACGGCTAAGTCTTCAGGGAATTCAATATAGATTTTCCGGCCGTCATCAAAAACTCGCGTTGGACGCCAGTTCGGCGTGTCGCCTTTGATGGCATAATCAAAGCGCAATTCTTCTTGCTCAAACTCTAGGTCTGCGGCCACAAAATTCGCTTTTGTGAGGATTGGCTGTGGCGCTTGCGACTTTCTCAATTGCCGAATGACGTCGTGTGGATAGCTCCAAGATACGGCCGCCATATAGGTGTCTGCAAAGGATTTGAGATCGAGATAATATGTGCGCTTGGTTGTCGTGATAACGGCATTGGTCGATAGCTTTGGTGCCATTGGCTTGACCAAAATATGCACTTGCTCATTTGCGCCTGACCCTGAAACCGTATCCCCAACTGTCCAGCGTTCGGTATCGCCTGCGGATACGGATGTCAGCGCTTCGCCTTTTTCAAGGGCAATATCGGTCACCTGCGTTGGCGATGTATAAACCTGATAGAGCGAGCCCGGCGTATAGGGATAAAGCTGAATAGCATTAAGGTAGTTATCGGAATTAGGCTCCACAACGGCAGATCGGTTTGCGTAACTCACCGCCTGAAATCCCGTTAGGCTTGGCGAGTCGTAAAACTCGATATTGGCGGGGTTGGCTTTCATCTGGCCTGGCATGATGAGGTTTGGCATTTCTGCAGCCGCCAGTTCAATCTGGTCGGCAGTTGACGCATCTGTCTCGACATAGACAAAGCGTGCCATCTCATCGGGTGTGGTGGTCGTCCCTGGCTTTAACTGCGCCATTACGCCTTTTAAGCTCGCGCAGCCGGACAGGCCTGTGACAAGCGCCGCTAAACAAACAGATGTGATAAGGCGTGAATAGGTCATGGGGTATCTCCGGTTTGAGTAAGGTCTTTTGACCAGTGAAGGCTATGAACATAGAGCCCGAGCGGATTGCGGTGCAGCGTGTCCGCATCAGTCGGGGGCTGGATTACAATGGACAGCATGGCTGTGAATGTTTGAACGCCCATCTGCGCGCCGCCGCGATATGACGTCTCGCGCCAGCGCAGCTCAAAACTGTCATCTGAGGAACGCACCACACTGGACACATCAACTGTAACGCTGCGCTGCCCAACATCCGAGAACGGGTCATTATCTTGCGCGTAGGCGTTAAGCGTCAAAGACGCTTGATCCGTCGCATAGCTATAGGCTTCGAGCCAATTCTCTCGCAGGATAACGGGGTCGATAGAAACAGAGCGTACATTTGTAACAAACCGCGCAAGCTGATTGGCTATTTGAGCGTCACTGGGCAAGAACCTATCCGATACAGGCCCAACGGCCTTTACGCCGCCAGTGGCATCCACCTCGATTACATAAGGCGTGATGGTAGCTTGCGCGCCTTGCCAGATAAACCCGCCTGCAAGGATGGCGCTAAGTAGGCTTTGGCTAAAGAAAGCCAGACGCCAGTTTTTTCCGCGCACCAAGGCAGAGCCTAAGCGGTTATCAACCTCTTGTTTGGCCTTTTGGTATGGCGTTTCAGGAATAGGCGTCGTTCCATATTTTGATTGGCTGCGTTTCCACATGATCTGTCTCCTATCCGTCGGGGTTCAATTTGGGGCCAGCGCCGCTTCCGCCGCCATTGCTGCGTATAGAGTGTGCCGCGTGACGGCCTGCATTTTGGGCGTGACGTTTTCCGGCTTTCTTAGCCCACTGAGGGGCCGCTTTACTCTCGCCAGAAGATGTAGGGTCAGCCGCTTTTTTCGCGGTTTTTGAGACTTCACCTAAGCCTTTGCGCATTCCACTTCCATAGGCCTTAGATATGGGCCCGCTTGCAGCCGAAACAGCGGCCATACCTTTGCCTGTCACGGCCCTTGCGCCAGCCTCAGCGACTGAAGCGGCGCCGCTCATTGCCCCTTTAATACCGCCGCTTGTTCCCATTTTTCCAAGGCGGTAAGCGGCTTGCGCTCCGCCTGCCATTGAAGCGCCAGCCTTCACGGCTCCAGCCGTAGCGCCTGCTGCTGCTTTTGCGCCGGCTCCCGCAATCGCCCCGCCGCCCAATGCGCCTGCGCCAACAGCCGCCATTGTGCCCATGGCTGCGCCTGCGCCCAATTGCGGCGCGCCGGAGACTAAGCCTGTGGCAATACCTGGCCCAAATAGACCAAGCGCGAGAATAGCGAGTGAACCTAGAATGACGGAAGCGGCGTCTTTGAGTTCCACTTCACCGGGAGTGAAGGCAGACGTAATCTCGCTAAATATCGTTGATCCAATGCCGACGATAATCGCGAGCACCATGAGCTTGATGCCTGATGACACGACATTGCCGAGAACTTTCTCTGCGAGGAACGAAGTCTTATTCCAAAGCGCAAATGGAATGAGAATAAAGCCCGCAAGCGTGGTCAACTTAAATTCGATTATGGTCACAAAGAGCTGGATCGCGAGAAAGAAGAACGCGAAGAGCGTGATCACCCAAGCGAGCATCAGCACAACTATGGTCACAAAATTTGTGAAGAACTTCACAGGCCCTAATAGTTCGCCAACCTCGTTCAGGAGTGGATGCGCAGCTTCATATCCCGTATTAGCAATGAAGCCCGGACGCAGAAGATCTTTCGCCGTCATGGTGGAGTTTGTCGCATTGAGCCCAAGCTGCCCAAAGCTATCGAAGATGATTGTCGCAAGGCTTGAGAAATTATTGATGATCAGCGCAAAGACGCCGACATAGAGCACCTTCTTAAGAAACTTCCCGATGACAGAGCTATCAGACCCCATAGCCCAATAAAGCCCTGCCAGCGTTATATCGATTCCGATAATGAACGCGGTCAGAAAATGCACATCTGCATCGATTAATCCAAAGCCGCTCTCGATATAGTCTGAGAAGGTTTTGACAAATTGGTCTATGATTCCGAGGTCGTCCATTATTTACGACCTCCTGCATAGGCAGACTTAGGGCCGACAAAGTGCTGACGCTTTTGCTTGCTCTCTTTTACAATGGCTAGTCGGCGGGCTTGTTCAACCGCGTCTGCCCTGCCTTGCGTCACCTGCATTTGCTGCATCTGCATGAGTTGCTTGATGAGAAGTGCGAGTAATTGATTGGTGGACTGCGTGGCTTGCAAATCGCCAACTGAGGCTTGGCTCTTGGTCATTAACTGACCCAGCAGGACCTTATCGCTTGTAATGCTTTCGACCATTTTGGACTGCATCACCATTGTATCATTGTAAGCGCGGCGTGACATCTGCCATTGCTCTTCTGCGCGCACGACCATTTCGTCTTCGGTGAAATCCTCATATGTTTCTGGATAAGTCTCGCGCACAATTTGCTTGGTGCGACCCACCTCATAGGCCACATTATCGGCCTGCTGGTTAAGCCGTGTGATTTCATCCAGAATGGCGATTAAGCGGTTTTGCGCGTTAAAGTCCAAACGGCTTAATTGCTTGGCATCATTGATGAGCATTTGCGCTTCATTGCGAAGCTGTTGGGCTTGGCGTAAAAGCGCCGTGTAGCTGCGAACTGCCGTTAAAAAGTTCTGCTTAAAATTGGCTGGATCATAAACCACGCCGCCAAATTGAGCGTGACTTACAGGCACATGGGAGACGCCCATGAGCGCGACTAAGACCAGTGTGATTACTCCGCGACGTCGAGCCATGGGACATACTCCTCATCATTTAAGTTAAATTCAGCGCTCATCAAATCAGCCGCCCAATCCAGGCCTTTGAAGCGCAGCCAATTAGCGGCAAAATTATCAGGGTCATTCGCGTCCAAGACGTGATCAAGATCGTTATGGTCGCGCTCTGAACCGGCTCCGCAAAAAGCGAGCGCAACGGGCCCAAGCTGCAAGTCAAACAGGCGGTTGCCGCCGTGACTCTGAAAATAATAATCGCGCTTGGGCGTAGCTGAGGCGATGATACTAATCTGGCGGTTATTGAGGCCAAAGCGCTCGTAAGCCTCTTTTTGCTGTGGCTCCATGGCGCGGTTATTGGGCAAGAAAATACGTGATAGACAGCTTTCAATAATGGCAGGCGCAATGGGACTATTGGCAATATCGGCAAGTGACTGCGTGGCAAAAATTACGGAGACGTTTTTCTTACGCAGCACTTTAAGCCATTCACGAATGCGGCCTGCAAACATTGGATCATCGAGGAATACCCAAGCCTCATCCAGAATGAGGAATGTGGGCGGGCCATTAAAGCGCGCTTCAAGCCTATGGAATAGATAGGTCAGAACCGGAGCGACAAGTCCCTTGCTGTGCATGAGCTCTTCCATCTCAAACGCCTGCACTGAATTATTGGAAAGCGTATCGCTATCGCCGTCCAAAATATGACCGTAAGCACCGTCCAGTGTGAACGGCTTTAAGGCTTGGCGCAGATCACCGTCTTGCAAAAGCGCTGATAATCCGGTGAGCGTGCGCTGATTTGAGGGCGCGCTGGCCAGGCTTTCGAGAGCTGACCAGACGCTTTCTTTTGTCTCAGGCGTGATCTCAACGCCTTCACTCGCGAGCAGACCTGTCACCCACTCCAAAGCCCAAGCAATTTCGTTCTCATCGAAGATATTGCGCAGCGGCTGAAACGACAGGCCAGTATCCTTTGCTCCAAGCGCGTAGAAATCACCGCCCAAAGCATCAATTGTAGCGCGTGAAGACGCGCCTTTGTCGAAGGTAAATACTTGCGCGCCCGGATAGCGTTTGAACTGTAAGGACAGTAAATTGAGCAAGACGGATTTACCGGCCCCTGTTGGCCCAACAACGAGCGTATGGCCGACATCACCTTGGTGCGTCACAAGCCTGAACGGCGTATGCCCTTCGGTGGTTGCATATAATAGCGGCGGGCCGCTCAAATGCTCATTACCCTCTGGCCCAGCCCAAACAGCAGAGAGGGGCATAAGATGAGCAAGGTTCAAAGTTGAGACTAGCGGCGTTCTGATATTGGCATAAGCATTGCCGGGGTGTGAGCCAAGCCACGCATCAACGGCGTTGACGGTTTCATGGATTGTCACAAATCCCCGTCCATTAATAATGCGCTCAATAGCATGAAGACGCGCCTCAGCGATTGCGGCGTCAGTGTGCAAGACACAAATCGAAGTTGTCAAATATCCATAGCCGACATAATCACCGCCAAGGTCTTGCAGGGCCGCGTCAGCATCTGCCGCTTTATTATCCGCATCACTATCGACCAAGACCGATGTTTCATTCATCAAGGCTTCTTTGAGCAGCGCGACAACGGATTTGCGTTTCGCAAACCATTGGCGGCGCAGCTTAGTAATTGTCTTGGTGGCTTCCGATTTACCCAAGGGCAGATAGCGCGTCATCCAGCGGTAAGAAAAACCAAGCGTGTTTAGCTCATCCAGCAAGCCCGGCGTTGTCTCATTGGGAAAGCCGCGAATAGAGAGAATATGGATTGAATGATCTGCCAGTCGCGGCACAAGCCCGCCGACAAGATCAGCGCCGCCAATAACCCCGTCAATATAGGCTGGAATATCTGGTGTTTTTATAGCGTGCCGTTTTGGCGAAACCGTCGAATGAAGATATGATAATGTTGCGTCGTCATCCAGCCAAGCCGCCAGTGGAAATTGGGTGGCAAGCAAGTCAAGGCAGCGCTCCGTCTCATTGATAAAACCATGCAGATGGTCTTGTGAGGATAAACTGGCTTCATCTTTAGGCGTTTCAATCAAAAACCCTTCCGCTTTGGAAGAACGGTCAGCGGGCGGCATAAACTGAAACGTCATATAATAGACGCTTTCAAACAGCTCGCGGCTATCTATCTCTTCTTCAAATTCGCCGCGCCGTTCTTGCTCAACAATCCAAGCTGCGGGATCTGTAAAGGTGGATTGAGGATAGCCGCGCGCCGGAATACGCGCCGCTTCAAAATAGAGCGCCCAGCCCGATCCAAAGCGGCGCAGTGAGTTATTGATCCGCGCGCACGTCGCAACTAATTCTTCCTCGGTCGAGCTTTCCAAGTCAGGTCCGCGAAACTCTGCTGTGCGCTGAAAGCTGCCGTCTTTATTCAGAATAACGCCGGGTGCAATTAGGGCCGTCCAAGGCAGATAGTCTGCGAGGCAATTGGGGCGTTTGCGATATTCTGTGAGAATTAACATGACAGATAGCTCTTATGTTTGATGTGGCGCACCAGCACGTCCATGAATTTTGGATCGCGGGTAGCGAGAAAGACGCAGAGTGTGTGCGAGACAATCCAGTAGAGGATACCAAGGAACCAAAGCTGCAAACCAAGCCCGAAAGCAGCGGCCAATGTCCCGTTAAGAATAGCGGCTGTTCGCGGCGCGCCGCCAAGCAGAATTGGCTCAGTCAGCGAGCGCCGCAGGGGTATAGCGTAGCCCTCTGGAAGCGTATTTGGCATTAGATCACCGCTCCGCCGGAAAACTTAAAGAAGCTTAGGAAGAAGCTGGTCGCCGTGAAGGCAATGGAGAGACCAAAAACGATCTGAATGAGCTTACGCACGCCGCCGCCCGTATCACCAAAGGCAAGGCCGAGGCCCGTCATAATGATTACGACTGTGCCGAATATCTTAGCAACAGGACCTTCAATGGATTGCAGTATTTTTGTTAGCGGCGCTTCCCACGGCATGGCCGAACCTGCGGCATGGGCAGTCTGAGGCAACAGCATCATGACAGCAATAATTAGAGCGATCCCTATAAAGAGGCGTGAGTTGAGGTCGAGTGCGAGTGGTCCCGGCATGATAAGTCTCCATCAAATGTGAGTTTAGGAATGAGTGACGGTGCCGTGAGGGGTTCGAGTTCGTAACTCTCTCCTTTCACATCAATAAGACGCGCAATTGTTTTGATGCGCCTTTGAGAGCCTCGTCCAGAAATGAAGACAATCACATCGATTGCCTCCGCGATGAGAGCGCGGGGGACCACCGCCACGCCTTCAAGAATAAGTTGTTCAATTCGGGCCAATCCGGCTTTTGCGGAGTTGGCATGAATAGTTGAGATGCCGCCGGGGTGACCTGTGTTCCAAGCTTTGAGCATATCGAGAGCTTCAGGGCCGCGAACTTCGCCTATAATAATGCGGTCAGGTCTTAATCTCAGAGTTGAACGAACTAAGTCCGACAGACCTACATTTCGACCATGGGTTCGCAGTGCGACGGTATCCGCAGCATCGCATTGAAGCTCCCTCGTATCTTCCAAAATTATTACGCGGTCTTTTGTGTTAGACACGACCGCCAACAAAGCATTCGCCAGCGTTGTCTTTCCGCTAGATGTGCCCCCAACAATTAAAATGTTTTGACGGCTCTCAACGGCGTAAGTTAGCGCTTTGCTTTGATCCAAGCTCATTGACCCGGCAGCGACGTAGTCGGGCAGCGAGAAAATTGAGATCGCGCCCTTACGGATTGAGAAACTGGCAGCGGCAACAACTGGCGGTAATAGCCCCTCAAATCGTTCGCCGTTCCCAGGAAGTTCGGCGCTAACTATAGGCGTATCGACATTAACGTCTTGGTTGATGTGACTTCCAACAAGGCGAACAACGCGTTCAGCCTGATCCGGAGTAAGAGAGCTTTGCGTATCCGTAAGTCCAACGCCGATACTATCCAACCAAATCTTCCCATCAGGGTTTACCATCACCTCAATTACTTTTGCATCGCCGAGCGCATTCGTAATGACAGAGCCCAAAGCGGTACGCAGCATTTGGAGCGTGCGTTCATAGGTTTCGGTATGCGAGTTCCTACTCATCGACGTCGCCAATTGTCTTAGAGCGCTGTGATACTTTTCCTAATTTTGACAAATCTTCCAGTGTGTAAAAGTCATCAGGCGTTGCAGTATAATCAGGGAGTGCTTCTTTAAGCGTGCCGCGTCCGTCTTTCATCCGTTTACTTAAGCGGTCCACGAATTGGTTTAGATCGGAGAGACCTTGTATGATGCGAGCATCCTTAGCGTTCTCGCTAATTGTAGGGGCCATCGTAAAGAAGTATTGCATGAAGAGAAAAAACGACTCTGTTTGCAGAGCGATATCCCTTTGCACCGCATGCTGATGCCTGCTCATGCTGTCGATGCGTTGTAGGATTCTGGCATCTCGATTATCATCAATCTCGTAGCTGAAAAAAGCTGACAAAGATCGGTCCATGATATTAGATATAGAGTTGTTTTTTGATTTTGCCGCCGCTGTCAGCCTGATCCAATTACTTTCTGAAATACGGCCTCGAATACGTTTAGTTACATTTTTCATTTTACACCTCCAAGCTCGGCTCAACCGTTTGCCCAATGGCATGAGCGCGCGTTAAAACGCTGCTCTGCCGAACAAAGTCGGGAATGTTGATTGATGGATTGACCTGTGTGACCCCGGCATCTTTCAGGGGCTCGTCTGTTTCTTTAGCAAGCGACTGTTCGCTTTCTGGCTGATCTAAATCAGGTGTCATATCTTTTCCGCCGTCATCCTTGTTCAAGGCTGAAGCGATTTCGTTTTGAGTGTTTTTCTCAGCCTCCGTATAAAGGCGGTCATCCACGGGCCGTGTCCGGGCGCCCCAAACGCAAGGCGATGAAGGGAGAGAGTCGCCTTTGCCATCTGGAGAGAGTTGGGGAGGACTAAAAACACGGCCCGTGAAATTCTTATCCGCATAGTAGCGAACTTTATCTGCTTTGATGGGAGAGAAACCTGAGAGAAGAATGAGCTCTTCATTGCTAGGAAGCTGCATGATTTCGCCGGGCGTGATGAGCTGGCGGGCCGTTTCTTGGCGAGAAACCATGACGTGGGACAGCCACGGCGCAAGGCGGTGACCTGCATAGTTGCGCATGGACCGCATTTCTGTCGTGCTGCCGATGGCATCGGACAGACGTTTCGCGGTGCGCTCATCATTGGTCGCAAAAGCCACCCGCACATGACAGTTATCGAGGATGGAATTATTCGGCCCATATGCCTTTTCAATCTGGTTGAGGGATTGGGAAATCAAGAAGGCTCGCAAGCCATAGCCCGCCATGAAAGCCAATGAACTTTCAAAAAAGTCGAGACGGCCAAGCGCGGGAAACTCATCCAACATAAGCAGAAGTTGACGCTTTGGCTGACTCTCGCCCGACACGACAAGCTCTTCTGTAAGTCGGCGGCCAATCTGATTCAGAATAAGGCGAACCAGCGGCTTCGTGCGCGAGATGTCAGACGGCGGAATGACCAGATAAAGAGAAACGGGCTTATCCGCCTTCATAAGGTCAGCGATGCGCCAATCACATTTTGATGTCACCTCAGCGACCGTAGGGTCCCGGTAAAGACCGAGAAAACTCATAGCCGTTGATAATACACCTGAGCGCTCGTTTTCAGATTTATTTAAAAGTTCACGCGCTGCTTGTGCGACCACCGGATGGACTTTCGCCTTTACCCGGTCGCCGAGATGATTGGTTTTCATCATGTCCCGAAGCGTCTTTTCAAAAGTACGGTTGGGGTCAGAGAGGAATGAGGCTACGCGAGCCAGCGTCTTTTCGCGCTCTGCGTAGAGGATGTGAAGGATAGCTCCCACTAAAAGGCTATGGGCTGTCTTTTCCCAATGGTTGCGGCGCTCAAGCATACCTTCAGGATCAACCAATATGTCAGCGATATTTTGAACATCACGAACTTCGTCAGCGCCTTTACGCACTTCCAGTAAAGGATTGTACTTTGCACTTTCCGAATTCGTTGGATCAAATAACAGGCAATGCGAGAAAGTTGATCTCCAACCGGAGGTGAGCTGCCAGTTCTCGCCCTTGATGTCATGAATAACCGCACTGTCTGTCCATGACAGAAGCGTAGGAATAACAAGGCCAACACCTTTACCTGAACGCGTCGGCGCAATTGCCATAATATGCTCGGGGCCTTCGTGACGGATATAGTCGTGCTTTGTACGTCCAAGGAAGACGCCCTTGTCATTCAAAAGCCCGGCCTTGCTGATTTGTTTGTCACTCGCCCAGCGTGACGACCCGAAAGTATTGAGTGCTTTAGCAGACCGTCCACGCCAAACCGAGCCAATGACGGCAAAGATAGTGCCGACAAAACCGCCGCCCGCAGCTATCTGGCCGCCTTTGTTGAAAATTTGCGGAGCAAAAGCATCAAACTGATACCACCAAGGGAATAAGCTCCAAGGCGCGTAAACTGTATGCTCACCAAATGAAAACAACCCAGTTCCCAAATAGGCATCGTAGTCGAACTGGAAGGCAACCCATTGTGTCGCATACCATGTGGTCAAGATGATCGTCGTAAAGACGATGACAATTTGTCCGATGAGTATGCTTTGTGGCGACATAGCCTAAGTCCTTTGAGAAAGTTGAACTTAGGCTGTCAGAGAATTAGGTATTTATTCTAGTCCGTTAATCGGGGGAAACTGGGGGGTTTTCGGTGCTCATCGGGGGGTATTGGGGGTCTTCATATGTTTTTCAGCATCCTTAGCAACCAAGGAAAACGCTTATACGCTAAGTCTGATTGTGAAGTTCATCCTCAAAGCCGACATTGGAAGTCCCGTCTGATATACTACAGCAGGTTCGTATAATTGTTTGCCAAACAGACGCATCACCTTAAAGTCTGAATCGGAGCTTACGATATATGTGGTGGAAATAATGGCAATCAATCGGGTCAAAATTCAGAATTATCGTACTTTAAGAAGTGTTGACCTCGTCTTGGGGCCAGCGATGAATATCATCGTCGGCGATAACGAAACCGGAAAATCCACCTTACTTGAAGCGATAAACTTGGCATTAACTCGCCAACTTAATCGTAGGAACGCTCAATATGAGCTTCATCCCTTTTTGATCAATACTGATGCAGTTAATGAATTCATTAAAGCGCACCGTGATGGCAACCCAACTCAGCCGCCAAAACTTATCATCGAACTATTTTTCGAAGACGATCCCGTCTTAGCAGAGCTAAAGGGCACAAATAATTCTGAAAAGGAAGACGTACCCGGGATTAAGCTGCAAATTGAGTTATCTCCCTCTCGTCATGCAGAATTCGGCGCTTATGTCTCTGACCCCACGAAGCTGAATAGTATCCCGATTGAATACTATGATATTGATTGGAAGAATTTTGCCGACAACGAAATGCGGCCATACATGAAGCTTGTTAAAACTGCGATGATTGACCCTAGTACGATCTCCAATTCATATGGCACTAATAAGTACATGCTCGAACTTGCGAGAGATATATTATCGGCCAAACAACAAGGCGACCTAGCCCTATCCTATCGCACTATGCGAGATGTATTTCGCGCAGACCCCAATGTGACTGCCATTAATGCAGAGCTGGCCGCAAAGACAGGGACGATATCTGAAAAAACTCTTTCAATGGAGATGGATACGACTACGCGCGCCAGCTGGGATACAGGTGTTATGCCGCATTTAAACGGCGTACCTCTGACGCTTGTAGGCAAGGGCGAGCAAAACGCCGTCAAAATCAAGCTGGCCTTAGAAAATAACACAGCTTGCCAGATACTGCTTATGGAAGAACCTGAAAACCATCTCTCTCATACGAACCTCAACAAGCTTATTTCCCACATTACGAACCAAGCTGATGGTAAGCAGCTACTCGTAACAACTCATAGTAGCTTTGTGTTAAATAAACTTGGCGTCGATAACGTACTTATGTTCGACGGCGTAAACGGTGTCACCCTGAACGATTTACCTGACGACACAAAAAAGTATTTCCAAAAGTTACCTGGCTACGACACTCTGCGTATGATTTTATCGCGCCGCACAATTTTGGTTGAAGGGCCATCGGACGAACTCCTTGTCCAAAAAGCTTACATGGTAAGTTATGGAATGCTACCAATGGAGAACGGCGTTGAGGTCATTTCCGTACGCTCGCTTGCCTTTAAACGCTTCTTGGACATCGCAAAACTTATGAATTTTGACGTCCGTATCGTCACCGATAATGACGGGAACCGCGCCGCTGTCGACGTTAAGTATGCGAACTATTTAAGCGAGAACAACATCACTCTCTGCTGCGACTCTGACGAGGATTTTCCAACTTTAGAACCTCAGCTTCTTAAAGCCAATGGCCGAGAACTGATAAATACTATCCTCGGTAAGACATACGACAATGACGTTGACCTTCTGACGCATATGGAAAACAACAAAACAGATGTGGCACTGAATTTCTTAGAAACAGCAACAGCATTCACTATCCCAAATTATATTCTTGATGCCGTCACAGAATAAAATAATCGTTGCAGCCGCAGGGTCGGGCAAGACAACGACGATCATTCAAGACGCCGGGTCTGACCCCGACTGTTCTTCCTTGATGATTACTTATACGGTAAACGGCCGTGATGAGTTGATCAAAAAGGCATATGAAGAATATGCTCACGTTCCTAGTCATCTGACGATAATGACATGGTTTACATTCCTGCTAACTCACATTGTTCGTCCCTATCAAAACCTATTTGAAACCAGTGGGCAGCGAGTAAACGGAATCTTTTTTAACAACGGAATATCCGCGCAGTATGTCGGTGCGGATGATATTCGGCGTCATTATTTTTCAAGTCCAGGTAACATTTATCGCGATAAAATTTCGAAATTCGGATGTGAGGTCAATAGGACTACTGGTGGCAAGCCATTAGTTCGATTACAATCCATCTTTGACCGTATTTTTATTGATGAAGCGCAGGACTTAGCTGGCTATGACTTGGATATAGTTGAACATTTATTACGCTCAGGATTACAAACGAACCTAGTTGGCGACCCGCGACAAGCAACTTATTCAACCAATGATGGCCCCAAATATAAAAAATACCGGGGAGCTAAAATTATAGGAATATTCGAGCATTGGGAAAAGAAATCCCTATGCGAAATCAAGCATCAGAATTACAGCCATCGATGTGTTCAACCCATCTGCGATTTAGCGGATAGATTTCATTTATTAGATAAAGACACAGAATCGCGCAATAAAGCCACCACTGGTCATGATGGCGTGTTTGCTATTCGAAAGAGTGACGTCTCGGCTTATTTGGCAATGTTCACCACGGCACCCCAAGTTCTAAGGTTTAACAAAAAGACTAAAAACTTACCAGGCGACCCTATAAACTTTGGGCTGTCAAAAGGAATGACGTTCGAGCGCACACTGATATTTCCTCACGCATCTTTTAAGAAGTTTTTCACAACGAATGACATCGAGGATGCCGGAAAATCGGTCGAAAAAATCTATGTGGCTTTAACAAGAGCCCGCCAAAGTGTGGGCATCGTTGTTGACGATAATTACAAAGAAGAAGTTTTACCAATTTTCAAACTTTAGAATCAATATTTTTCCTAGTGCCTGCTTTGCCCCCCGAGCTGAAGTCGCGATCATCCTCATTGCGGACGTTAGCCGAGCGGCTTAAAACGCCCAAAATAGGTCGCTGGTTAGGTTTTGTGATACGGCAATATGTGCGTGAAGCGGTATATTGCCACCATGGCCTAATAGAAAACGTATGGGCAGAGCTATTTACTATTTCAGAAAATTTTTATGGTTGAATAGGTTTGTGTTTTTGATCCCACTATTATTCTAGTAAGGAGATTTCAAAATTCTTCTCAATATCGGGAGTACATGTACCCCCGTTTCATACCGTGTTGTTTTTTTACGCCATTCACTCCATATTTTAGCACTTTCTGCCACAGGCAAATATTCTGAATGAGCTCCGAGTCCGCACCGACTTAAAGTTCTCCTCAGAGCCAGTTCTTTATTTGAAGCGTGAACACCATTTCCAAATTCTGCTATTTCGAATGCAACTGTGCGCGGCACCCAGATTAAGTCAGCCCACTCTTTGCCCCAATCGCGAAGCCGTTGGATAAGTGAGAGGTCAAATTTTGCTAACTTCATTACTTGAGATATAATATTGGTTTTATTTCGTTCATCACAAGTCGCGTCACTGAGTAAATCAAAGATGGCGATACAGGTTTCCTCATACAAAGGTGTTTCAGGTTCAGGGCATTTAGCGCGCCGGCATACGATTAAGCTCGTCATAAGTCCGATCATATGGGCCTTGTACGAATTTGATTTTTCTGACCGCGTTTTCTGTAAAAAAGACGGATAGCTAAGCCACAAAGTATCTAGCGTCAGAGATTGTCGATTGTATAAATCGCGATCACCAGAGGATGATTTAGGAAAACCTGGATTGAGAAATTCAAAACTCTTTGGCTCATTCTGGTCCTCGAATTCTTCTCTTACCCATGTGATGTTTTCCGTGAGCATCGCGATACTTGCTGCAACTATTTCCAAGACCTCTGCAGGCCGTGAGTCCTCATTTATGATCTTTATATAAAACGGAATGACTGCACTTGCCGCAACTTCATTGACATCTTGATGCTCAATTTCACAATTCAATTGAATGCACGATTGAACGGCTATTGATGGGTCTTCCGTGAGGATGGATTTGAAAATGGAAATTACATCGACAACTTCATTATAAATATAATCAAATCGCTTCCAATCGATACGCTCAATTTCAGAGAACCACTCTGGGAGTAAAGTGCCGTCGGTTTCTTTATTGGGCTTGGCAGTTCCGAAAAGACGTTTTTTCATCGAAAGTGGTTTGTCCTAGAGCCTATAAATCAACCTCAAGGTAAATGAAAAACATTACACGTCAGTTAAGTCACTTGCCTGAGCTAATTGATATATGGCCTCAATAGGTGTAAACTCAAGCGTCCTAAAATCGCTTCATAACGACCGCTGGTAATGTTTGAACTTTCGGACCCGCTGAGGTCCGGTTTGCCCCCGAACCTGCCTAAAGCCACTGACCTGACCTTATCCAATTAAGAGATCCCACGACCTTTAGCCAACGCCCAAGAAATCGTCTGCCCTTTTGAAATACCAGTTATAGATTTCCCTAAGTTACGATCCATTGTTTCGCGCCAAGGAACCAAAGTGAATTCTTTTGATTTTTCTATCACGGCATATTTACCGCTGGGGCGTTGTATTGCCTGTCGGTAAACACCTGAGACCTGTCCGGATTGAGGAGCTACCCTATAGGGCTTTTCATATTGTCGGCTCAGGGTTTTCCCTGCATCTTCGAGATCTAAGGCTTCAAGTGCCTTTAAGGTATCATTGGTAACCTGGCCTTCCTTGGCAATTATTCCTTTCTCCATCAGAAATTTCCGGCGTTGTAATTTTGCTGCGTTCACATCTTCACCAAAACCAGAATATGCATCGGTATCATCAGAAGGTTTTAACTCACTATCCAGCCATGTATTGCCGACTGAGCGCTCCATATCTTTAAGCGGCAGTTGTGATAACACGTCCACTTTTACAGGATTATTGAAACCTCGTTTCTTTTCAAAATCAGATGCGCGTTTCAGATAGTCATTTGGCAGCTGCCATGACCCATCAGAATTGCGCTTAACATGGCCGGCCCTGCGAAGTGCCTCAAGCCGCCTGACATGGGCTTTTATATATTCTTCTCCGGCGGAGGGGTCGCTCCGCTCATGGAATGAGGGACTATATGTTCCGCCGCGCCTAACGGCGATTTTATCAATTGTATAATCCGATTTTTTAGGTTCAAATTTTCGCGGACCTATTTTAACAATCATATCACGCTCAATGGTTTCAATATTTGCCACAGCGCCTGTTTCAACAAATATGGCTTCGCCCTGCAGAGTATCGACAACAATAAAGCTCCGGTCATTCACATCATCAAAAACACCTGATTTGATAACGCGGCCAGTGATGATCGGTCTGTCTAATGCCAACGGGTCGTAAACGGGTTCTTGTACGATGGGCCGCTCCAATCGGGACTGCGTGAGGGCGCGTTGATAGGTTCGGATAATATCATTGCGTTCCCCCAAACGCCTCAAGGTGCGTTCCAGATTGTCATCGAGCCTCCATTTATTTGGCCCTACTTTTTCTGCAAGCCCCAGTCCGTTTAGATATTTAGCCCTTTGGCTTTCAAATCTATTTTGCCAATCCATTTCAGCTAAGCGGCTACGTTTTAGATTGACGATTCCATCTTCCATTTTTGACATCAAATTTCTGTCCAATGATGTCAGGCGGTCTTGCCGGATTTGCAGCGCGATTTTTTGCGCGTAATTTATTTGTGTTATTGGCCCCAGCTCTCGCGTCAGCAAATCCTCTGCCGCGTCCCGCATACCGTAAGAAATATACTCGCGTGGGATAATCAGGTTTTTACCGTCATCTCCAATACCTCTGACCACAATATGCGTGTGCGGTTTAGCCGTGTCATAATGATTGGCCGCGGCCCAATCGAGTTGTGTCTCAAGGTCTATTTCCATTTGCCGCATCAAGTCACGGGTGAAGACGCGCAGGTCACCCATCTCCTTACCGTCTTCAGGCGATACAATAATTCTGAATTGATGACGATCATCTGCGCCGCGCTCATGGAAAGCCTCAGCATCCATTGCGTTTTCATCACGGCTATAAAGTACGCCCTTATCACCTTCCGGCGCGGCACTATCCCGGCCAATATAATCGAGGTGATGACGCTGCGCGTCCGTGCCGTATTTGCCCATTTTTACAAGGCTGACTTTTACGATAACGCGGCGTGAAAAATACTGCTCTGTGCTGACGCTTGTTTTCTTCACCCGTCCACCAGACGAACGGCTACTTTTGTTGGCGGCGCGCCTCACTCTATTGGCGAAGCTCACAAAGCGCCCTGTACCGTCAGGCGAGAATATGCGTCCAAGTTTAATGTTAAACGGATCATCAGCCATTAATTGCGTCTCCTTTCCTCAATTTGCCTACATTCTAGCCGTGGCCCGGGCTTTTTCTTAGCTCCTACGGGCTATCCCGCAGAATAGCTGGCCCACCTATTTCAGGGGTGGGCCACAAAAAACGATGTGCAGACAACAGCTTAGGCCCCTTCCGGGCCAAGCCCTTTATCTTGCCCTCTCAAATTCACCTCTTACCCCCTCCAAAACCCTGCCAATCCGTTCATTTGAGACGGTCGAAATTACCCATAAATTCGACGGGTCCTAGAATATTTTCTAAACCCACAGGTCCAAAGTAACGGCTATCAAATCCGGTCTGCACATCAGGGGATATAAGCAAATACTCTTCCGATTTCAGGACAACACAGCCCGAACGCACAGGCATATCGCGCCCCAAAACGTCCTGCGCCAGTCGGTCGATATCAGGACGGTTTGGGACGCTAACCCGATCCTTATAATAACAAACTTCATCCCCTTCAGCCGCCCAAACCGATTTAATGAGGGGGTAATCATAAGGTAGGTAACCGCGTTCATCAGCCAAAGCCCTGGCCCATTGCGGAGCATAGGCCGCCACTTGTGTATCGCGCGATAAAGGATAATCTGTCCGTAGTCTGTACCATCCAATCGTTGCACTGGGGCTTGGATTATAAAATAATATGGGCTTGGGAGGCCTAATAATTTGGGCTGTTGTACCAATGACTGCCAGCGTAATGACCGCCGCGATAAGGGATTTAACCAACATATTGGTCTCCCTGTAAGCTGTATGCGAAGGGCGGGTCTCGTAGAGGGTTAGCCGTGCTTAAGGCCAGTTTCATCACAACCCAATAGCTTTGCGGGAGGCTTTCAAGCCCGCTTTCAGTCTTTAGCTCCAACGCATCAATATGCTTTAAGCTGCGCTTTACGCGCGCTGCGCCAAAGATGGAACATAGAGATTTAGCACCGGGCTTGACGCCGCAGATAGACGTTATCGGGCCCGCTGATTGCGCTTTTAAAATATGAAATTGCCAATCTTGCGTACCGTATTTATCTGCGCGCCACCGGATATATCCAAATATTTGCCCCGGCTTAAAACAAGCAATTGAGCGGTAGCTATCTAACTTAACCAACGCTTGCGGGACACCAAAACGCAAACGGTGGTTAAATTTGTCTTTGCCAAAATGGCAAAAAACTGTGGTGAGATCAGCCGTGGACACTGGCGACACTTGCCCCGGAACCGCAATCCATCGAGGCTGACCAACTGGCCAAGTCATCAATGTGGTAGCGTATTTTGCCACCATGTTTACGATAAGCGGGGCCCTTTTGATCCCATCGCAGGTTGTCCAAAGTTTTGCGATTCATGTTTAATGACTGAGCCGCTTCATCGGGACTTAAGAACGGGCTTTTTATTGTTTCTCCCATCTTTACCTCCATTCACATTTCCCCTTCATGGACAAACCATGACGGGGTGTAGTGATTCGAAGCACCATCCCTAGTCACTGAAAAGTGTCTATTTTCAGTCTGTTAGATTCGAAACGCTTAAGAGGTTTTCAGGCTCAACGGGCCAACAGATCAAGATAACCTGACTGCATAAGCTCCACAGCACGCGTTGTACCTCGTACCATCTTTGACTTTAAACTACAGCCATGGCTGTCCCAATCGGCTTGAGTTCTATCCTTCCCAATTATCAGAGCGGACATATCCTTATAGCTCATCTCTAGGGGCTTTAAGTCCAGAATCTTCAAGTAAAACTGGAGATTTGCGAACATTTGAGGACGGTCTTGGCCCAGACAATCATAGGGTTTTGCATCCCGCAAATCGGCAAGAAATTGTAAAACTTCAAGTCGTCGTCTCATCCCGCTACGGCCATCAATACGAACAGTAACGCGGCTATTTTCCTTCGTAGGTGACGGCGGTTGGCCATAGAGTTGAAGCCAAAAAAAGGGAGACTTTAAGACCGTCTCGCGCTTTCCATCTTGGGTAATGAGATGATGACGAGTACAAGAAATATCTGAAAATCGGATTGATTTTTCGGATAAATTTGAGGCTCTTTCACGTCCGAACTCTATTGAAAGCGTTTGATTGAAAACCTCATGTGTCCAAAATACATGAGCCTCCAGATAGGCTAGGTCTGGATTTGCGAAGCTCAGCAGGCCCCACTTTGCCGCAGCCTTTGACGGTGCTTTAAGGCGGATAAATGAACCGCCGCTATTAATTTTATAGGGAGTATTTACAGCCGCGCGGCTACGCTCATAGGCTATCCGGTAATTCGGATTGCGCCTTAAAAATTCCCAGGCATATCCCGCGTAACTTAGCGGTGCCGGGCATGATATATCATATAATGCGCCCATTATACTTATAGGTGCATATAGCATTTTCACATAAATTGCAAATTGTGACCACAAAAATACCCGCATCAGCGTGAGCCGATGCGGGTCGGGGCGCGAGGGTTTAGTCGTCTTGCGGGTTCCAGAGGATCGCAAATTCATCCGCCTCTTTGCCGTAAGCCTGTCCAAGATTGGCGTAGACTTTACGCGGGCCGAGGGTCGGATGGGCGAAGGTGAGCGAGATATATTCTTTACCGCTGACTTCGCCGGTCTTGAACCAGCCGCCGCCAAGTTCCTGTCCGCGTGCGTCAACAATCCGAAAGTCGGGCTGTTTCTCGGTCTCTTTATTGTCATTTGCGACAATGTTGATGCGGGACGCGCCGCCGAGGTTAAGGGTGCCTTGAAAGTTACCCGCTTCATTTTTCGTTACATATCCAAGTGCTTGTGCCATGGTTTCAGTCTCCAAATTATGTCAGCGAAATTTTGGGAGCCAATCTCCCTGCTGACAAGAACCGCCCGCTCAAGTTCTGATTTGCAGAGGCGCGAAGCGTCCCGGAACGCAGTGGAGATAGGCCAAAGGGGCGCTCTTTTGTTTCGCGATGAATATGTGTTTTCCTTCAAAAACACAGAGAGGAAAAGAGTGATGCGACGCCTATTCGGCAAAGCAGGTTTTGTGCAGGTTATTTTGACATCAGCAGGGAATTTGGCTTCCTCTTACTATTTTGTTGATATGATTTTGAGACGCCCAAATCATGGTGCGGGCATTTGGATATGCCCTGACTAAAACTGATGGGGGTCACTTGAGAGGTGCCCGACCAAGCTCGGCGGCGCTCTCCTGCATCTCCAGTGTCGCCTATCCTGACAATATAGAGAGCGCGAAATAGCCCCCGATCTTGAGGACCGTTGACGTGCGCGGACGGGAACTTGGCGGCTCATGCTGAGGTCAAGACCGCGATGTGAGCGGTAAAGCCCAGTCTATCTCGCCAGCCTTCGCCCCGTCTGATCCTCAGCCTTCGTAAAGTCCCCCGCCAATTTTGGACGGGCTTACAACAAAGAGGCTTTATGAATTTGCCCCTCTGGAACTTGCAAGACGCCTCAATCCTGTCGCGCCTATAGACCCGCATTGGCCCCCGCTGATGCGGATTTATTTGGGGGCGCAATTTGGTTTGATAGCGCAACAAAAAGTAAAGCCCCCGCCAGTTGGCGGGGGCTTTTCAATCAAACCTTAGCGGCTTTCGCTAGGCGCTTTTGAACAGTTTGGCGATACGCCGCGCGGCTTGCGCAGGCGGGCATCCCTCTACCGCCTTATAAGGCTTTGCAGGGAACGCCGCCCATTTCGGAAGCCAATCGGGTGAGGCCGTGGCCACGCCTTCGCCCGCCATGCGGTTCTTTATAATCTGCTTCTGCGTCTTTGCGGTGTCCGTGACCGCGCCATCGGCGCAGGACTTCCCCGCAATGTCTTTGACCATTGCATTAATCGTCGGCTTGTCGCGCAGAAGCGTAAAGAACGCCTCGTCGGGTGACCAGTAATCACCAAAGCTTGGCTGCGTCAGCAAGCCAACCGCTTCAACCTCGCTGCTGTCTACGGCAAGCGTTTCGGAAAGGCAGAAAGCCTGAATGCGTAAAATATCCGAGTCTTCCAAAGTCAGAAGCCGCGCAAAGATTTCGCAGACATCAAACGGGCTGGCGTAGCGGTGATAGATTTGCGGATGTTCTCCGACCAACCCAAGCAAAGTGAAAACTACCTGACGCTCCTCTGCAAGTAAGGCTTCTGCTTTACTGGATTCTATACTGGCGCGGGTTTCGTCCTTGCGGGCTCGTGAGCCTGTCCCATCAATTTTCCAGTTCCGCGCCCCGCAAATCATATGCGCCACGGCTAGGCGCAAGGCCAAATCGGGCCGCTTAATAAGCTCCGCTCTCGCAATGCTATGACGGTGCATGTTCATATAATCGGCCATCGGGCCTGACATTTCAGGGCGGCTTTCTTTTGACGCCGTGCCGCCCTTGGCCTCGCCATTTGATAAGGCGCGGCGTATCTTCTGCGCCTCGTCGTCCGTGATATAGCCTTCATAGAAAGTGACTTCACCGCTCTCGCGTGTCTCGACGTAGACACGCCCGCCTTGGTCTTTGGGGTGCTGAACGTGGTTATAGCGGGGAAAGTAATGCCCTCGCTCTCCTATGATAACCTCCTTCCAGCCATCGGCTTTGTAGGCTTCAACCGCCTTAGCTATAGCGGCGTTCTGGCTCTCCCAAAAATGTTCCGTATCGGCAAACTGGCCGTGCTCTCCGAACAAATCCGTCAGGATAGTTCCGCTATAATCGGTCACGTCAAATAAGGCTTTGTCAGTCGTAATAACGCCGCCGCCTGTAAGCCATGCTTTGAGCTGCTGACCAGTCGGGCAGTAGTCATCCGAGTTGAACAGAGCTAACCATTCGGCTTGCTGTTCTTCCGTGGCCATCGTCAAAATTCGGATAGACGCCGCGTCAATCTGCTGATTGGTGTAAGCTTCGCGCACATCGGGGATAAGCGACCCCAATGCCAAACGACGTTTGACTGAATGGGGAGTGATACCAAAAACGGCGGCAATATCGTCCACGCTTTGGCCTTTGTCAGATAGCACCTTAAACGCTTCGTATTGCTCCATCTCTGTGGGCGCGAGACGCGCCACGTTCTCGATGATGCTTGTCTCAATGGCGAGTGCATCATCTTTGGCGTCCATGACGCAACAAGGCACATCGACAATCTCACTGCCTTCTGCCGCGATAGCGGCAAGGCAGAAATGGCGGCGGCGTCCCGCGACAACCCCGTATTTGGGTGCTTTGGCCGTGCCGCCTTCTCGGCGCACGATTAGGGGCTGACGGATGCCGCGAGTTTTCACGCTTGGCAGAATATCGTCAATCTCGGGGGCCGTTTCGCTGTGGCGCATATTGAGTTCGGATATGTGCAATTGAGAGAAGGGAATGAATTTTAAGTCGAATGGTTTGCTCATGGGAGCCTCCTGTGTTGGTTAAGTTTGGGTTGGAATGAGGTCTAACAAGTCAATTTGCGCACGGCCGACCTCATCAAATAAGCCGTGGTCACAAGGCTTCTGCCCTGCATTGGGATTGCGTTTGGGGGTCATGGGGTGAGACGTGCGGGCGGTCAGTTTCTCGCCAAGTGTGACGGGGCGCACCCCATCAACAAGACTTTGCTCTCCGACTTCCGTCGACTCATATTTACGAAGGCCAGTCATGCCGCATTTTCCGCTTGGCAAAGAATAGCGCATTGCCGCGCCCGTTCTGCTTTTGCTTCGGTTATGGCTTCGGGGAGCAACTCATTGGCGACTTCGGTTAGATATGCGTTATCACTGTCGGGATTATTGGCTTCGATGCCCCAAAGACTTGCTGCGTGGTCGTCCAGTGTAATCCCATCAATCGCCACCGACAGAATGACACCGCAATAGAACCACTTGTCATTTTTCCATGCGGACATGACGCGCTCAGCCTTGGCTTGGGCTTTCGCGAAGCGATCCCGAAAGCCATTGCCTGACCCGATAAAGCCCGCATCATTTATGTATAGGCTTGGCCAAAATCCATCTTGTCTTTGGTCTGGCGCGTCTGGCGTGTCGTCATGGGCAATACGCGCGGTGACGGTGTAACCGTCAACCTCGCATGTGATGGTGTCGCCAATACAAACAAAGCTGCCGAATTTGAGCAAAAAGGTCATGCGACCCTCCGCATCTCGAACCCTGCGGTGTCGCAAAGTTCGCGTAACTTGGTGGAGTCTTGGGCGTCCAGTTCGTCGCCTAATTGCGTGTAAATCGTGCCTTGGCGCAATGCATTATGACGCTTGACAACATGGCTCCACCGATACGGCCCGCGCCCGTCTTCTCTCGGTTTGACTTGGTAACGGGCCATCTTAATGCGCCCAAAAAATGTGAACGGAGCCGCTGACTTCAAACGTCAGAAAATCGCCGGACTGCTCATAGTCATGGGCCATCGCTTTATAGTCGATATAGGGCGCGAGGCGTTCAGGTATCTCTAGCCCCGTCTGCTCGGTTAGCTCCTCGGCGTAATCCTCTAGGCTGTCATATTCGCCCGCATATTCATCAAAGCGGGCTTTGGCGTCTTCAATATTGCCGCCGTAATAGTTCAGGACTTGCGCCCCTAATGCGCCCCGCTCTCGGATATAGTCGGCAAGCTCTACAACATTGGCAAAGCTATAATACTCGCCAACTTCTGCGCCCTCAAAACCTTCATAGTCGTGGATGGCCCATTCTTCGGCGTCTTCTTCAATCGGAGAGGCAAACAACATGGCTTGCACGGCCTCCCAAATACTGGCCTCGTCGGTGACCTCTATCCATTCGCCGTGTAAGTGGCCGTTATTATAGGCGGCAAGGCAAGCGACATAGATGCGGATGGGGTCAGGGGTCGGGGACGCAAAAATATCGGGGTCTGGCGGCGTGGCGCTCGGCGGTTGATGGTCAAAGGCGGCTTGCGGCTCGGCTTGGCAATAGCTCATCGGTCTGGTCTCCAATGCCGCCCCCAAAACGGGCGCGCCCCGCGCCCCCATTGACGAAAGAATGGGACGCGGCACGTTCCCCCCGCAGGGGGCGGGGGGAAGCGGCAAGAGGCCAGTCAGGCGACGGGTAATAAGGCGCGCTGCCAGGTTTTTGGTATGAGAACGTAAAGAGACTTAGACGATATTGGCCAAAGGCCTTGCGGCGGGACTGCCCGGCGGCAGTCTGGCCGACCGCTTCCCATCGCCCCCGAGGAGGGAAAACAAAAAAGCCGGCCCTTGGGCCGACCTTATTCTTCAGTCTGTTCACTCAAGGGACTAAAACAAATGGAATATCAGGAAACCCGCTTTATAGTTTGGCGCAATCAGACAGGATGAAGGCTGCACATGAACCTCTATATTTCCATATTTCTCACGGTTTTTTTAGCCGAACTTGGCGACAAAACCCAACTCGCTACCGTGTTATTTGCATCAGACCAAAATTCTCACAAAGGTTTGGTGTTCTTGGCCGCTGCCAGCGCATTGGTCGTCTCGACAGCTTTAGCCGTAGCTTTAGGTGCGGGGGCTGAAAAATATTTGGCAGCATTTCCTTTGAAACTTATTGCGGGAACAGGATTTGTATTAATCGGCGCGTTCATGATCTTGGGGCATTTCAAGACCGCTTGAACAAATTTCGCCTTTTGACATTCAAACACATAAGCGAGCGACCCCTCTGGTGGCAGCCTGTGGGAAGCGCGAGCGTAGGCAGGCGCCAAGCGGCCCTTGGACGCAGTTCAAAGGCTGCGCAGGCCCGCAGCCCCGCCGCCGCTTAGAGCGCGGGCCGAGTCAGCCCCGGCTATTAGTCGGGATGAGCGGCCCGTGATCGGCCTTGTGGATTTCAGCGAAATCCACGGGGAAAGCGTGTGTCGGGATGCGGAATTGTCCGCCGCATAGGCGGACGCCTGAAATAAAAGCCGCGAAAGCGGCATGCGTCAGGGATCGCCGCCGTCTGGCCGAGACCGCAAAGCGGGCTTGGTTCACAAGAGCCCGGCCCGCAGGGAGACGCCCAAATTCAAGACCCGAATAAGGACTCCCAAATCACCCAGCCCCAAAACCCATAAAACAAAACAGCAATTGCATAGATCGTAGTCCCATTGACTATTCGCTCCATAAACGCGTCAAACTTTACCTGACGGGGCGCATGCTCTGCCAGCGCCTCTTTAATCGCAGCTTTGGTATATCCATCCATTCAGTCGGCTCGTTGCGCTTTCACAACACTCTCACAAAACGCAATCACAGAGGCGCGATCATCAAACGTATCAACGAGGCTAAATAACTCCATAAGCCTGGCACGCTGCGCCATCTCTAAATCTATTTCAGTGGGCCTATCTGCATCAGGGTCCGTCATATCAAATCTCCGCAAAGGCCCGAGACCGCCAGATCGGGCAACCTAACCAACTGTGCGTTTGGTTTGGCTAACCCATAGCATTCATACGTCCGCAGAAAATAATAAATTGACGAAACTGAAGACACGCAATTTTAGTACGCGCCCAATCAGGGCCGTCTTGGTCGTCAGAGAAACTGATGAACTTCGCGTCATAATTTAGCTGCCGTGAAAACTAGAGGTAAGACGGTCAGCCAAATCTTGGCGAAGGATATGAAGCCAGTTACAAACTTAGAGCTTAGTCAGCACCTATAGTCACTATAGGGAAAAGAGAATAATGCCCTTATGACCCGATTGGCTTAAATTCTTTATGTGCATCGTGCACGTCCAGACATTCGTCATGGTTTGAGAGGGTTTGCAGCACTTTGCAGTCAGCGATCTCGCCGCCCTTACAGTTCGTAATCATATTCTTAAGCTCGGCCTCTAAGGCTTCGAGTTGATTTAACCGCCGCCTGACATCAGCCAGTTGGCTTCGGGCGATGCGGTCAACGCTCGCGCAGTCTGTGCCGGGGCTTTCCTGCAGGTCAATAAGTTCTCGGATTGCCTCAATAGGAAATCCGAGATCTCTGGCGTGGCGAATAAAGTTTAATCGCTCTACAGCTGCATCGTCATATATGCGTTGCCCGCTGGCCGTTCGGTCTGGCTCACGAACAAGCCCAATAGATTCATAGTAACGAATAGTCGTGACTTTCACGCCGCATTCGCGGGACAAGATACCAATCGTTTTACGGCTCATAATATTTTTCTCTTGCCTCTACAGTGACTGTAGACAGTAGATTACTCTTGAAATTGCACAAGAGGACGATGATCAGATGAGCGGATGTTGCGACGATAAAGTTTTTGTGGGGATGTCGGACGGCTATAAGCGCGCCTTGCTGGCCGTAATCCTAATCAATGCTGTCATGTTCTTTGTGGAGACTACGGCGGGTCTCAAATCAGGCTCTCAAGCCCTATTGGCCGACGCCCTCGATTTTGCGGGTGATAGCGCGACTTATACGATAAGTCTACTCGTTATTGGATCGACGCTGCGCACACGCGCCAAAGCCTCTTTGTTTAAAGGCGGAAGCTTGGCGCTTATTGCTGTCGTGATATTAGTTTCCTCTATTATCCGGTTTTTTGGAGACACAGTTCC
>Ga0209185_1000889_pt1 | contig 29823 bp, 22 predicted proteins | sample SidtaG_2_FD_187425 | JGI IMG/M metagenome (GOLD analysis project Ga0209185, IMG submission 187425) | Marine algal microbial communities from Sidmouth, United Kingdom - Sidmouth_Asex2 metaG (SPAdes) (version 2) | ecosystem: Host-associated > Algae > Red algae > Unclassified | place: Sidmouth... | reverse complement strand
AGTAGGTGTTGTTTGAACGTAACGTAGCGATAGCGGAGTGGAGAGAGTGCCGGATAGCCCGACCCCCGACTGATAAGGAGGGGGATACGCCCAAATTTTCATTCACTTCACTGGATTTGTCAAAGAATCTTATAAATTATTGTTTAGTGAAAGAAAATAAATAACATGTGCCATTATACTCGTCTTTTTTCCGTCTAAGAATCCTTTGAAATCCTTATCCCGAATCGGGGTTCGGGACAGGCTGTAGCTATCCCGATAATTATCGGGGAATGTGCGGCTTTCAAAAAATCCTTAGACGAAAAAAATACTTCGCATTATGGGACATCTTATTTAATTTCTTTCACTTACAATTTTGACGTGGTTATTTTTTCGATATTTTTTCTTACAAAAACCGCACATAGCCTACGCTACAGCCTGTCCCGTACTTGATTCGGGGTAAGGATTTTTGTAGGGAAAAGTAGCGGAAAAAGAAACTGTCAAGAAGTAAGGATATTTTTGTCTCACTACTTAGGCAGCTAAATTGTTTTTTTCCGCTACTCTTCATCTATTTCTCGTCCCATACTGCAGGGTATGCGACTCGAAATGAGCTTCGATTAGCGAAAAAATCCTAATTTCCATGCAATACAACTTATTTTGGAATAAAGTCTAATTAGTCAATCAGGTTACGCACTATTTAGGATTTTTTTCATATTTTTACAGAAATCAAACTTTGACTATTGGTTATGGATTTCTTGCTTGCCACACTTTACTCCGTGTTAAAGCAAGTAAACCACCGATGTCATTATGTTTTCTATACCAACAAACGTATTTATGAAGTATAAGGACAGATAGCAAAAATAAAGATTAATAAACAGTGGGACAAAATTAGGTTACACTTTCACGCCTCATAATTCGCTGAAAGCGAATTAATTATTGAACTTGATACTTGGGTTTGTACTTGCACTTACCTCCATTTTATTCGCCTCTAAATGTTTATCCACAATGAAAATTCTTATTTGTGAAGATGAAGAAATCATGCTCACTGCCCTCGAGTTTAGACTGAAAAAGCAAGGCTACGAAGTCATCAGAGCAGAAGATGGGCAAGTTGCCATAGATAAAATACGGACAGAAGACCCGGACTTGATTATAGCAGATATAATGATGCCGCACGTCAGCGGACTGGAATTAATCACCTTTGTGCGACAAGATTTGCGCAAGGGTATTCCTATAATCGTCATATCTGCCTTAGAGTTGGACGAAGTCGTCCTCGAAGCATCCCGTCTGGGTGCCAACGATTTTATCTCCAAACCCTTCAAACCAATCGAACTCATACTCCGTATCAAACGCATATTCCAAGAAATGGAAATGAGCAAAGTGTAAATTTAGGGAGGAAAAGATAATAAATGCTACATCTTCATACCGTTATTTTTTCTTTACACGAGCCAAATTCAATGCGTCCCTAATGCTTTCGGGATAAGGAGAATTTGGTGAAGTATAAAGGAAAAATAACAAGTCGAGAATGTACATTTATTTTGTTGCTGATAAGTGAAAGGACTAAACTAAGCGACACTTTAAATCGTCATAATTCACTGAAAGTGAATTATTTATTTAAACTTAAACTTACGCTTAAACTTGTACTTCCACTTACTGAGTGGTCATTCAAGTTAATAGTGTTGAATAAATTTCGCCAAATTATCTGACACTGTTAACTTGAATGACTACTTAGTAAACCTTATAGAATTAGTAAACGCTATAAACCAAACAAACTACTTTCCAAGTCTTCTTGATTATCTATATCCGTCAATTCAGGAAGCATATAACAGGTCAACCCTGCGGTTTCAATATCTGCCATAGTATCCTCAAATACCGAGGGTGTACTCCAATATTTTTCTTCAAAAACAGCTGTGAACAAGCGATTCATGCCCAACAGATAATAGCCCCCATCATTAGCCGGTCCTATGACCGTGTCGTGCTGCTCCAGTTGTTGAAAAGCAGTCGTGATAATATCGGCCGTCAGGTCGGCACAATCACTACCAATAATCACCACTTTTTGATAGCCATACCGCTCAAAAGCCGCTTCAAAAGCCCGATTCATACGTTCCCCCAAGTCAACTCCCACTTGTACAAACTTTCTAAATTGCTGCCCGTCCCAATCATCATCTTCACTGATATAACTACTGTAAAACAACAAACGGTCAGCCGCTACCTTTTCACAAATCTGCCTCGTATGCTTCAAAAGCTGTTCGTATACCACCAACGCTTTTTTATCGCCAAGCGTAGCCGCAAGGCGTGTCTTCACTTTTCCTAACCGTGGGTTCTTAATAAAAATAATTAAAGCTTTTGTCATATTTTTTGAACTTTTTATCGTGATTTTTGTTAAAGAACCCGTAAACAATTACCGGAATTTACATTTTGCTGATTTACATACATTTAAGAAAAAACATCCCCCCCTCAAAACTATCCGCAAACTGTGGACTATAAATAATGGCAGTATATTCAATAAAAGATTTGGAACAGCTCTCCGGCATCAAAGCCCATACCATCAGGATATGGGAAAAGCGCTATGAGTTGATACAACCCAATCGAACTCAGACGAATATACGCTATTATACCGATGAAGACTTGAGGTATCTACTCAATGTCGGATTACTCAATCGAAACGGCTTCAAAATCTCGAAAATCGCCCAAATGACAGAAGGCGAAATCTCAGAAAAAGTAGCTGATCTCTCCGATGTCAATTCCGAACACGTCACCCAACTTGATGCACTCACCATTTCGATGATTGAGATGGATGAATACAAATTCGACCGCATCATCAGTACCAATATCAAACAAATCGGATTGGAAAAAACGATGCTCGATGTCATCAACCCCTTTCTTAGCAAACTCACCGTGCTATGGATGACCGGCTCTGTCAATCCTGCCCAAGTACATTTTATTACCTGCCTCATCCGGCAAAAAATAATTGTCGCCATCGACAATTTACCCCCAAAGCAAATCACCCAAAGCCCTACCTTCTTACTCTATTTGCCCGAAGGCGAAATACAAGAACTCATCCTCCTTTTCGTGCATTATCTCCTCAAAAGTAGGGGCAATAAAGTCATCTATCTTGGACAAGATATACCACTCGACGAATTGCAAACGCCTTATCGAATTCATGCGCCAAAATATATTTACACCATACTTTCGCCATCATTCATCCAACTTCCCGGCTCCAATTATATAAGCGAACTATGCGAGGCCTTCCCCAACGCAGAGATACTCCTTTCCGGCTTACAAGCACCTTACGAGGGCAATTCATCCAACATACGCATACTCAGTACGCTTGACGATACCATCAAATTTTTCGATGCGTAACACAGACAACTTATACCGACGAATGACGGTATTCTTCCCCTTCCCTTATCTATATTTGTTAATTTGGCACAGACAGAAATGCCTATGTCACACATTCAAAATAGCCTCATAAGTTGCCCAATAATCCTCTCCGTTCAGTACCAAATTTGAATTATGCCATAGCAGCACAAATTCTCCTTCAAAATGGCGCACCGTCTCCACTATTTCCCGCACCTTTTCCAAAGCTTCTACCTGATTTAACCCCATATATGCTTCCGAAAACAAACTCACCTCCATCACCAAAAGCGGACGCTCCACCAAGTTCAACTCATTGCGAGTCAATACATTAAACACCGGAAACGCATAGCAAGTTCCGCACCGAAAACCCACCGCACCGGCATAACCCATCGTGCTATCCCACGCCATACCATTATCCTCCCACACTTGCCAGGTATACGGCACAGCAAAGCGCAAAAAATGCTGTCGCCCCATCTTTACCGACTGTGGTGATACCGCCCGCAATGCCTCAATTTCCCAACTCAACATCGCCCCATCACGATACGTATCATAACTCGGATGTATGCCCACCACATGCCCACGCTCATGTATGTGCGCGATGAGTTTTTTTATGTAAAAATCTTCAATATTATAATTACTTTCAAAATTAGTCTTTCCGCCCGAAATGAAAAAAAAGTGAGATATAAGGTTTTGATTTTCAGATAATTCCATCAGCGCATCAAAAGTATCGAAAGGGTCTTTTTTTTGTTTCCAATAAGAAAAATGCTGTCGTGCGGCTGCCTTATTTTTTCTTTTAAAAATATCTCCAAGCGTAGTTTTTATCGGAGAAAACGCATTGCGCCAAAGCCGTGGTATATCAACATCATGCGTCAACAGCTTTGAAAATTTCCTTACTTTTCGCCCTTGCTCTATGCCTAAATGAGTCAGCATATTCCACAGCAATTCCACATACTCATTGACCACCGCCCGATGCAAAAAATTACATTTAAATGCCAACGAAGCCTCTGCCGGAAAACGCTCATGCACATCTCGCACCGGATTCACCATTTCCTCCCAACGACTCAACATAAAAAATGCGCCTGCAAAAATATCTATACCGCAGGACATAGCATGAGCCTCCTTCCAGCCCCTCCTGAAACGAGTTTGGGACAGGCTTCCAGAGGGGGAAACTAACGTAGGATTTCCAAAAATAACAGGAATGTCATTTAGCGGAGCAAATTCAGACGTAACAAAACGAACCTGTTTAGGTACATTTTTTTCGTGTAAATAATTCTCTTTTTCTGAAAAATGTTTAAAAAAATCATCTGCAAAAATGAGTGAATTGTCGTTTTTCAAAGTTAATTTATACTCATGCGTTTCGCCCATTTCTATCGAATAATCCAAACCCAAATACACCTCCATCAGCACACGAATGATGTACTTTTTTTCTGCGGAAAAATTAGGATGTACTGTTATTTTCAATGAATGAGTGAATGAATTTTGAATGAATGAATCCCGTCAAGCCGAAGGCGTCCGTCTGTCGCCCACCGTCAAGCGCAGCATCCGTCTACCGTCCGCTATATATGCGTTCTATGATTTCGACGACTTTCATACCTTCTAAAGCATTGGTTGTTATTGTTTTATGTCCTTTTAGTACGTCGATGACATTTTCAAAAATAAAGCCGTGATTATTGGTTGAGCCTTTATAAGTGCCGTAGTCGTTGGCGGGATTCGAGGCTTGGAGGTCGGGCATGGTATAACCGTCGATGTGACAATATTCGACCTTATCCATATACTGACCGCCCACACGCACACTACCCTTACTACCTGTAACGGTGATACTCGTTTCCATGTTTTGTCCCCATATCGCGGTCGAATAATTGAGGCAACCCATACCGCCACGCACAAAATTAAAAGAAACAATACCCGTATCTTCAAATTCGGTGCTATGCTGATGCGTGAAATTCTCAAACCGCGCCTCGATATTTTTCACATCACCAAACAGCCAATACATCAAATCTACATAATGAGAAAATTGGGTAAAAAGCGGTCCGCCATCCTGCTTGATAGTTCCGTGCCATGTGTGCTGCTGCCCGTTTTTCAAATAATAACGGTCATCACGATTCCAATAACAATTGAGCTGCATCGTGTGCAATTCGCCCAAAATATGCCCGTCCATCAGCTCCTTCAACCACACGGCAGGCGGCGAATAACGGTTTTGCATCACACAAAAAACCTGTCGCCCAGCGGTCAAAGCCTTGTGGATGACCTGCTCACAATCGGCTTTCCGCAAGCCCATCGGTTTCTCACAAACAACGTGTCTGCCCGACTGGAGTACCTGTATGCACTGCTCGGTATGATAGCCGTTTGGCGTGCAAATACAGACGACATCTACCTCATTTTCAGCAGCTAACAAAGCTTGTAAATCGCTATAAAACGGCACGTCAAAGGCTTCAATATTCAGCTCGTCCTTCGGCGCGGTATCGCACAAAGCCACCAACTCCGCCTCTGCGTGTGCGCCTATCGTGCGAGCGTGTCGCTTGCCAATATGCCCGCAGCCCACCACCGCAAACTTGATGGGTGCATTTTCTTTGTGTTGATTATTCATTGATGGGCAAAGATAGTGCAACCTATGGGAATTTTGCAAATCGGTGGGGGAAGTTTGGTTTTTGGGAATTTAGGTTTAACGACAAAAAATAAGGTGTTTTTTGTCGTTAAGTTGGTTTTGAAAGTGACTTAGTAAGGGAAGACAAAAAAAATAATCTACCTATCTGAATTATTCTTTTTCTTATATGTTTCACTAAATCTTCCTTACGTAGCTCGGCTATGCGCGTCAAATTTAGCCAAACGTATAAAAAAAATAACTTCTTCATTTGGGGTAGATTATTTTCTTCCTCTTCCCTAAGAAGCATTGCAAGCTACGGCGCAATCCACAAATTTATTATCATCCGCATCATTCGGGATTAAATTCCAGCTAAAAAAAAGTGTTTATGCGCTTGATATTTGGTAAGTTAAGAATGGTCTTTAAGACCGTATCAGCGTAGAGCGGGTTGTGGTGATTTTGTTCGAGAATTTTGGCGTATTCATTGAGGATATCGGTTTGGCGATTTCTGGCGGACTCAACACGTTCAAAGCCACATAAATCTAAAGATTGCTATCCCAGAAAGTTTTATCTTGCATTGCGTTCTTCTCTTGTCATCCATTCGATTTTATCAACCTTCGCAGCATCATTTTTAATGAAGTCGCGTAAGCCGTCAACAGCTTTATCTTAAGCCGCTTCGTCGGCATTGTGGATGTTCACTTTTGCCATCGGATGATTTTGTAAGTCGTCAAGGTATTTGGCAATCCATTGATATTCGGCTGCATTTTCTATGTTAATCGTGATTGTCATGTATGCAAGTTAGTGGTTTTTGGGGGAATATTCAAATGAGGTCTTTCAACCTGTCAGGATGTTGACTACTGTGCGTGATAGCGATGATTTCTACTGTTTTATCTTCCTCGTTTACAAAAAATATGATTTTGTATTTCCATTTGAGGGCAAAACGATATACCTCATCTTCGCTACTGATTTCGTGAACAATAGGTAATCCGGTGGGAAATTTTTCGAGCTTGCGAGTTTCGTTGATGATACCAATTCTTACATTTTGGGCAGTGGTTTCACTGACATTTCTTCGCAGATAAGCAACGATGTCATAGATGTCGTCCCAAACCTCGTCGGTTATGGTAACACGATAAGTTTCTACCATTTCTCCGATTCTTTTTCCAATTCATCTAATGTTCGATAATGTCCTTCCTTGATACGTGCCCTCGCTGCCCTTGCACGTTCTTTAAATGCTTTTGCTCTAATCGGCTCACCTTCAATGGTATAGCCGATAATTGGGTCATCTTCTACATAGGCATTCAGCTTTTGAAGTTCATCCTCAGAAGCGGTGTCAATGTACTGGTATAATTTTTCTTTTAATTCTGTCGTACTCATTTTATTGTGTTTGTTGTGATTGTCATGTATGCAAGTTAGCGGTTTTTGGCTAAATATTCAAATGAGCAAAAAGCGACTAAACCAAGACATTCTGTGCTTTGATAATCTCCCGCAAACCTTTCATAATTCGCAAAATATCATAAAGGTCATCGCGAGTAGCGATGTATTCATCGCTGATACAATAGGCGTTATCTTTCAGCGTTACGAAAAACCAATTTCGCCCTGCAACGTAAGCACCGTAAATCGGAAATTCGTTATCATTCAGTGCTTGTGCGGTCAACATGGCTATCAATAACTGTCCAAGAGGGTCGTTGTCTGCGCCTTTTTCTTTTTTGTCTTCATGCAAACAAAAATAGGGTGCTTTTGGCTCATAATCACCTGTGGCTATCATCAAATCTACCTCTCCGCTGACTTCTTTACCGTCGATTTCACCTTTTAATCTTCGATTAGCAAAGGACTTAAATTGTTCAGTATCGTAATCCACCAATTCAATGATAAAGGAAATGAATTTGATGATAAGTTCCTGTTCGTTCCAAATATCTACGTAGCGTTTGAGTTTCTTCTGCAAGCCGTCTAATCGCTCTTTTTCCGCATCTGTTACCTCTATATCGTAGTCCACCCATGCGTCCAAATCGTCACATTGTAGTTTAGTTTTTAAGCCAAATTCATCGGCAATATCCTGTCGTGTCCAGTGTTTGAATGTTTTCATTACATATCTTCTTGTTGTGTGAATCATATACATGCAAGTTAGCGGTTTTTGGCTAAATATTCAAATGAACAATAAGCCGCACACGAACAAACCGCAACAGCTTGCCAAGTCAAAAAGCCGAAAAATAAGCACCACGACACCTACCAAAAAGCAAGTCGTCATTCCGCACTTGATGCGGAATCTGTGATGACTTGGCATGATGCCAGATAGTAGCTTCGGGGTGAAATGGTGCTGAAAGTCGGGCAGATTCCGCGTCGGGGCGTGGCATGACGGGTTGATATTTGTAGGAGTAGAATGGCGGTTTTTTTGTAGAAATGGAAAAAGCATTTGCAAAAATACTTTCTTACCATACATCAATTTTTTTACAAACTCCTTGCTTTACCTTTGTATCAAATTATTAATCATAAGTAATAGATACAAGAATGAAAGCACTACAAATCGTAAAATACGGCGAAATTAAAGACAGTTTAGCCTTTAATGAAGTCGATAAACCAAGCGTACAAGCTGTAGACGTACTCATCGAAGTCAAGGCGGCTGCCATCAATCCAATAGACAAAAGTATCATCTTAGGAAACCTACATGGCTTGATTCCCATTCCGTTTCCGAGTACCTCCGCTTACGATGTCAGTGGCATTATAGTCGAAAAAGGAGCCGACGTAACCAAGCTTGAAATTGGCGACTTGGTGTATGCCAGAGTGCCGCAAGAACAAATGGGTACAATCGCAGAATATGTTCCCGTAAACAACATGGCAGTATCCAAAAAACCCGGAAATATCTCTTTCGAAGAAGCTGCCAGTATTCCATTGGCAGGACTTACCGCCTTTCAATCTTTAGAACATGTTGGTATCAAAGAAAACGACAAAATTCTGATTCACGCAGGTTCGGGTGGCGTGGGTAGTTTCGCTATCCAATACGCCAAAGCAAAAGGTGCTTACGTATATACGACCACCAGCACAGGCAATGTAAAATGGGTCAAAGAACTTGGCGCAGACCGCGTCATTGATTACAAAACCGAGGATTACAAAACCATCGTAAAAGACGCTGATATTGTATTTGATACACTTGGTAAAAACTACACATTAGAAGCCTTTGAGGTCGTCAAAAAGGGCGGAAAAGTGGTGAGCGTTGTCGGTCCGATAGATGAAGAAAGTGCTAAAATGTTCGGTATGGCAGACTACAAATTGCCCGAAGAATTAGCCCAACTTATTAGTGAGAAAGGGGCTTCGTACAAATTCATTTTCATGCACCCAAATGGCGTTCATTTAGGACAAATAAAGTCATTGATAGAAGACGAAAAAATCAAACCCATCATTGACAAGGTGTATCCCTTCAATGAAAGTATTGAGGCATTCGCACACCTCGCAACAGGCAGAGCGAAAGGTAAAATCGTCATAAAAATTAATTGAGTGGTGTCACAAATCAGTGGTGAGTAAATTAGCTTGGGCGTGTCCCCCTCCTTATCAGTCGGGGGTCGGGCTATCCGGCACTCTCTCCACTCCGCTATCGCTACGTTTCGTTCAAACAACACCTCCTATCCCTCACGCAAAAAACGAGCAATCGCGAGTCAAAGCTGTATGAAATAATATTTTTTTTGGTAAAAATAAGGAACACGAGATAAATAAGTTTACCAACTTGGGTAGGTCATTTTGTGCTTAGTTTTCGTCTTGAAAGAGGGCGTTTATCTGGATAAACAACTGATTTCAAGGCGGAAAATAAGTGCAAAAGAAGCAGCCAAGATGGTAAAGTTATTTTTTTCGCGTTCCTAAGTCCCAAAGGGACGACATATACTAACAATGGGTGTAAGCCCATTGCTCCAAACAAAACCACTTCGCCAGCCCTGAAAGGGCGATATAGCGCGACATTTCGCCCTTTCAGGGCTGACGAGATACCTTAAGAGACTTGGGGCTTACGCCCCAAGCTAACATATAGCACCCCTTTGGGGTTTTTACGAACAAAATTACTATTCAGTAGAATAGACTTTTTTAAATATAAAATAAAAAAATCATGATAATAAAAATATTAATCGCATTAGCAGGTATTCTTATTCTTGGATTTATAGTGTTATACATTATGTCCCGACCACAACAAGAGGCGGATGGTTCTTATATGCCTTCAAAATTGGCTTTAAAATTAGCGACTGTTGATGTCAGTGATTTTGAAAATGTGAGCTATCAAAGATATCAAGGAAACAAGAAAAAAATACTCGCGATTTTCACCGAAGAGAAGAACATGACCATGAAAAATGGCAAAATGTTTTCTACCGGAAACCACCCGATAGAGGCACTTTTGCCGATGTTGCACCTCAAAAATGCGGGCTTTGAATTTGAAATAGCGACCCCAACCGGAAAGCCAGTTGTATTTGAAATGTGGGCGTTTCCGAATGACGATGAGCATGTAAAAGCCATCTACAGTGAATACAAATCCAGCTTTGAGCGACCCAAGAAATTAGCCGATTTCATCAACACTTCATTTGAAGATGCGGCATCTTACGCTGCGGTTTTTGTACCGGGCGGACACGGCGCGATGATAGGTATTTCGGAAGATAGAAACGTTGGAAAAATACTGAATTGGGCGCACGAAAGCGACTTATTTACGATAACGCTTTGTCACGGACCGGGTTCCTTATTAGCGACTACATTAGACAATCAAAAATTCCTCTACGACGGATATAATATGGCTGTCTTCCCCGATGCTATCGACAAACAAACGCCTATGATTGGCTACTTGCCGGGACACATGCCACGCGGTTTGAGCGAAAAATTAAAAGGTTTGGGCGCGACACTGATGAATACGAAATCAGATGATACTGTCTGTATAGATAGAAAATTAATCACAGGCGCGAGTCCTTTAGCTTCCAACGAATTGGGGAAATTGGCGGCTAATACTTTATTGGCAGCATTGAAGTAAAAACAAAACCAAATTTAGCAACAACCGTTATTCCGCAACCCATTGTGGAATGACGGTTGTTTTTCATTATTTCCACGCTGTCCTTCAGCGAGTTTTAAGCGCGAGACCGGATATTTGGAATATTTATTTTGTTCCTGATAATAATTACTACATTTGTCAAAGAACCATTTATTTTTTATAGTGTTTTATACAGTGTTTTTACGATTTTGGAAAAATTTTAAGGTTTATTTAGGCATCGTATTCAATTAAAAGACTATTTTTGTTGCCTTGTTTAAAAACAAATGTTAAAAAATACTCAAACACTTCGTGGGCTTCAAGCCGATCTACTGGTAGGCAAAACAACTGTTTTGGCTAGCGTGGAAAATTACTTGAAAAACATTGAGGCGACGGCGTCCCTCAACATCTACATAGAAGTCTATGCAGATGAAGCACGCCAAAGGGCTGCCGAATTGGACGAAAAAATCAAGTCGCAAGTTGATTTGGGCAAACTGTTTGGTATGGTCGTGTCAATAAAAGACGTGATTTGTCAGGCAGGCAAGGGCGTAACGGCTGCCTCGAAGATACTCAAAGGCTTTGAATCGCTGTATTCCGCGACTGCGGTGGAGCGTATTCTGGCAGAAGACGCAATCATCATTGGACGCACGAATTGCGACCAATTTGCGATGGGTTCGACCAATGAAAATTCCATTTACGGACCAACACTCAATGCGGCTGACCCCAGCAAAGTACCCGGCGGCTCCTCGGGTGGTGCGGCGGTAGCGGTGCAAGCAGATACTTGTCTTGCGGCACTCGGTTCAGATACGGGCGGCTCGGTACGCCAACCGGCAGCGTTTTGCGGTGTGGTGGGTATGAAGCCTACCTATGGGCGCATTTCGCGTTACGGCTTATTAGCTTATGCCTCGTCTTTTGACCAAATCGGGGTATTGAGTAGAAGTATTGACGACGTGGCGTGTCTACTGGAAGTGATGGCTGGCGAAGATGAGATGGATAGCACGTCGAGCCGACAAGAAGTGCCTGATTACGAGGCGGTTTTAAAAGGAGATTTTACAGAAAAAAAGAAAATAGCGTATTTCGATACGGCGGTCAATCACACGAGTATTGATGCGGACATTCGACAGCAAACGCTCGATTTGATAGAACGGTTGAAAGCAGACGGGCATACAGTAAAAGCGGTTGATTTTCCGTATTTGGATTATATTATTCCGGCATATTATGTACTGACAACGGCGGAGGCTTCATCGAATTTGTCGCGGTATGATGGCATTCGTTACGGCTATCGTCACCCTGATGCACGAAATTTGCAGGAGACTTACGAAATGTCGCGCACCGAAGGTTTTAGTAAGGAAGTGAAGCGGCGGATTATGTTGGGAACTTTCGTTCTGAGTGCGGGATATTACGATGCCTACTACTCGAAAGCGCAAAAAGTACGTCGATTGATACAAGATAAAACGCTCGAAATCTTCGCGGATTATGATTTTATTTTGATGCCAACGAGTTCTACCCCGGCATTTGATTTGGGCGAAAAAACGAGCGACCCGGTAGCCATGTACTTAGCAGATATATACACCGTACAAGCAAATATGGCAGGTATTCCGGCGATAAATCTACCACTCGGCACACACGAAAGTAATTTGCCGATAGGCATACAATTAATGGCAGCACATTTCCGCGAAGCGGATTTATTGTCATTCTCAAATTATGTTTTGAGAGAAATAATTTAGTGCGTTCTTATTTAATTTCTTTTGTTCCTGATACTTAGTGAATGAATTTTAAATATTTTAATTCATTGATTGTCAGTGTTTATTTTTTTATAAAATAAATAAAACATATAAACCGAAACAATTTACGTTTAAATACGTATTTGTTCGTAGTACGAAGTACAGACAAGAATGTCTGTCTTCCCTTAAGTAAAAACCATTTGAAATTTGCGGTTTTTTGACCGGATATTTATTCACGAAATACCTTGCTATGAAATTGAAAGCTTTATTTTTGATAATGTTTTCTTTCCTATTTTTAGTACTCGCTCCGGCGAATCTTGCCGTCTTATTGGGGAATGTAAAAGCCTCCAAGGCGCAGGGCGTCAACTATATAGAATTTTCCCCACCGACCTATACCGACCAAGAGTATAAGGAGCGCGTCATGTCCCTTTCAAACGCCGACTTGCTCAATTTTACCTACAATAAGCATGTGCGTAGTGGCATCGAAGCCTATACGGTCATTCATCGCAACACCTCAGAGAGCGTCTTGGGCTTGCAATCGGTGTATTTTCCGATTTTTGAAGCAGCACTTGAGCGGCATGGTGTACCAAAAGAACTGCGCTATCTTGCGGTGATTGAGTCAGCCTTAAAGCCTACGGCAAAATCTCCGGCTGGTGCGGCTGGCTTGTGGCAATTTATTTCCTCTACCGGCAAACAATATGGCTTAAAGATTAATAGTGAAGTAGATGAACGGCACGATCCATATCTGGCAAGCGATTCGGCGGCACGTTTTTTGGCAAAGTTGCACAGTCGATTTGGCGATTGGATGTTGGTCATTGCAGCGTACAATTGCGGTCCGGGCAGGGTCAATAGTGCCATCAAAAAATCAGGCACTCGCGATGTTTGGAAGGTGTATAAATACCTGCCAAGAGAAACGCGTAGCTACGTGCCTTTATTTATTGGTTCGACTTACATGATGAATTATTATCATCTACACCAGCTCAATCCGCTATATCCGGAAGCCGCCTATCAAGATGTAGAAACGGTGACGGTTTACAATAAATTGACCTTCAAAAGTATCAGCGAAATGAGCGGTACGCCCATGTACCAAGTCGAATATTTGAATCCGAGTTATAAGAAAAAATACATTCCCGACAATAGCAAAGGCTACACCCTCACGCTACCGCGTATGGGCATGGCCGTCTGGCGCGGCGATTATAGCGCAACTCCGACTGTTGCGACAATATACACGCCTTCGGTGAATATTTATACACCACCCGCTGCAAATCAAAACACGCCTTCGATAGCGAGCGCACCGCCGCCGATGCCTATCGTGACGACAAAAAAAGCAAGACGCACCACACCCAAGAAAAAAGTAAAATACGTCAACGACCGCATAGAAACGCCAACAGGCGAACGCGAAAAAGTCAAAATAAAAGTAGGCGATGAAGAAAAAGAAGTCGTGATTTATGAAATGAAACGCGGTGATAATTTGTCCGTCATTGCCTCACGCTATCCCGGCGTGACCGTGAAAGACATTATTCGACTGAATAATATTAAAGATTATCGAAAATTGAGACGCGGAACAAGATTGTACATCGGGTCTTAGATAACTGGACTTTGGACATTGGGTAATTAGGTAAATTGCTCATTATCAATAATTTACGCTAATTTGCATTTTATTTTAAATTAACTTTATTACAATTTTTATTATGCTGATAAATAGCGAATTATGCTTTCGTTAGCCTAATTATCTAATTACCCAGTTACCCAATGTCCAAAGTCCAGTTACAAGCGGCAAGTTCAAGTTAAATTATTGATTTTCTTTCATTAAGAGGGCGTTGGCACTAAAATTTCATGCCCTTAAGCATTCTCGTATTCTTGTATTGTAATTAGGGCGTATCCCCCTCCTTATCAGTCGGGGGTCGGGCTATCCGGCACTCTCTCCACTCTCGCTATCGCTCCGTTACGTTCAAACAACACCTCCTATCCCTTACGCTTGTTCCCACGCATGACGGAGCAAAAAACGAGCAAATAGAGGTTTTGCCAAAAAACCATCTCTTTTGATAAATTCCGTTAATTGCTTTACCGCTTACCAAGTAGAAAATCCCTTCTTTTTACCGCACAATATAGACCCCTCTCAAACAATCCATTCTATTCACTGTGAAAAAACAAGTAGATTTCTTATTTTGCACTTCAAATTAAAAAACACCAAAATATAAGTTTCAAATTCCGACCAGCGTGGCGAAGCCACTGCCATTATTTTATTGCTTTATTGTTATGACGTTTTTGCGCAGCAAAAAACACCTTTGAACCATAAAACAACATAGTAATAAAACAATCCAACCCCTTGGAATTTGAAATTTTAGCATTTGGAATTTTCAAAATTATGGGACTTTTCGACAGGTGGTTTGGCGGTGCCAAAACAGAAGAACAGCCAGATATACAATTTGGCAGATATAACGACAGCTATGTAAGCAAGGAGCAGCAGGATTTTTGGAAAAAATCGGTCGCTGAATACGAAGCGGAAAATTACGCCGCATCGTTCACGACTTTTTTTCAATACCTAAAAGCGAATCGGCAAAATAGCGTCACTTCAGCAGAGGAAAACGGCAAACTGACTTTCGAACTACTACAAGGTTCAAAAAAAGTCGTGGGTTATGCCGATGACAAACAGTTTGTAGCGACGACAAAAATTGTGCGTTCTGAGCGACTCAATGTCGGTTTTATGCGCCGTTTGTTGGAGCAAAATTATGCCCTCAACTACGCTCGTCTTTCACTTGATGATGAGAACAATATTTGCATGACCTTTTCATCCTACCTCATGGATGCTTCGCCATACAAAATCTACGCAGCCCTCAAGGAGCTTTCCACGAAAGCCGACAAACAAGACGACCTTTTGGCAGACGAATTTGAAATGTTGCACCCAATAGATACGGGGCATATCATCGAATTGCCGAAGGCACAAAAAGCCGTCAAATACAAATACATCAAAAAATGGACGGACAAGGTATTTAAGCAAATCGACGAACTCGACCCCAATAAATTCAAAATCGGCGTCAATTATTTACTCTTGCATTTGATCTATAAAATGGATTACCTCGTAGTCCCCGAAGGTGTGATGACGGAGACGATGGAAAAAGCCCACCATACTTTTTTTTCTGCCGACGGACGCTCGCCGCAAGATAAAGCACAGACGGTCATCAAGTCCATCAAGGAAATGATGGAACGCCCCGAAGCCGAATTTTATAAAGAAATGTATCGCGTACCCGCCACATTTTCCATCACAGCACCCGCCCAACATTCGCAACTCGCCGCCATGATAGAAGCGGAAATGCCAGCGATGGATTATTATTTGCAAAATAATTATCCTGACCTCGCCAAAGCGATTCCGGGTTTTGTCACTGGGCATTTTTTGTTTTATTTTCATGTGCCACAACCCGACCGCGAATACCTTCATTTCCTATTCGAAATTCTCGAATCCGACTACTTTAAAGAACTCGGTTTTACGGATACTTACTACGATAGCGAAACACAAAAATTCGATAAATCGGGCATCAAAAGAGAAATCAATACCATCGCAAAAACTAATAAAGAACGCTACCCAAAACTCGCCCCAAACACCTCCAAACTAAAATATGATAGCCTCCCCGAATTTGCAAGATCGTACCTACTAATGGTCAAAGATTTAGACCTAACACCGAAAGAGTAAATTAATTCATTTAAAATTGAGTCTACCTTAATAAGTATGAGTATTCGAAAAAGATGAAATTTTATTTTTAAATTAAAATAACAAATACTTATTAAGTTATTTATTAATTTTTAACTAATTCATTTTTAGAATTATAAATTCAATTTATTTTAAATATAAATATTTTAATGAAATTATTTATAATAAAATACAAAATTAAATTTCGTTAAAATTGTATTTTCTTGTACTTAATGTAGACTCAAAATTTACTCATTCATTATCATTGTAGCATTTCATCATTTAAGCATTTAAGCATTGCCCATGCGAGAAATAATAGATAAATATAAAGACATTGTAGTACAGATAGCGACGCCTTTGAGTACGGGGACGGGCTTTTATCTGGCAAAATATAATTTGATTGTCACCAACGAACATGTAGTACGCGGGAGCAAGGAAGTTGTGATAGATGGCAATGCCGTAGAAAAAACGCTTGTAAACGTTTTGTTTGTCGATCCGGTACACGATTTGGCTTTTTTGGAGCTGCCTGCCGACCACGAAATGAAAAGAGCGAAATTGGCTGCCGAAAAAGTGACGGATGGCGACCCGGTCATCGCTATCGGGCATCCGATGGGCTTAAAATATACGACTACGCAAGGCATCGTTTCTAATTCTTCGCGGCATATCGAACACGCAGATTTGAGTTATATTCAGATTGATGCAGCCATAAATCCCGGCAATAGCGGCGGTCCGCTCGTCAATGACAAAGGCGAGGTCATCGGGGTCAATACCTTTATTTTTCGCGATAGCAATAATTTAGGCTTTGCTTTGCCCTCAAATTACCTTGCTGATGTACTGAAAGAATACAAAGATAATCACGGCAAAAAAGGCGGACGCTGTACTTCCTGTTCCAATTTGGTATTTGAGGATACCGTGGATGAAGGCTACTGCCCCCACTGCGGTGCCAAAATAAAACTTATCACCGAACTAGACGATTATGAGCCTACGGGCATTCCGCATATCGTCGAAAATATCGTCAAAAATGCCGGGCACGATGTACGCCTTTCGCGTCGCGGGCCAAATTTTTGGGAAATCGAACAAGGCAGTGCAAAGATTCGTATAGCCTATAATGTCAAAAACGGTCTGCTTGTCGCCGACGCCGTTCTCTGCAAATTGCCCAAGCAAAATATCAAGGCAGTATACGAATATCTCCTGCGCCAAAACCACCTCATCCAAAATATGGGTTTTAGTATCAGCAAACAAAATATCATCCTTTCACTACTCATGTACGACCGCTACCTGAATGAAGAAACCGGGCAAAAACTCTTCAAAAATCTATTCGATAAAGCCGACCACTACGACGATATTTTGGTGGATCAATATGGGGCAAGGTGGCATGAGGAGGATTGACGCATTTTTTTTTGCATGAGTAATGATAAAATAGACTTTATTTAGGAATATTTTGTATACATGGAACTTTTGTATTTTTTCGATAATCGAGCCTCATTTTGAGCCGCATACCCTACGATACGGGGCGAAAAATAGGTGAAGAGTATCGGAAAAAGACAAAGTTAGCTGTATACAAAATTTTTCTAAATAAAGTCTAATAATAAGTTCACGATTTCGACGAGGTTATTTTGTGCTTAGTTTTCTCTTGAAGACAGGCGTTTATCTGGATAAATAACTGTTTTCAAGGGGAAAATAAGCGCAAAAGAAACCGTCCAAATCGGGAAGTTATTGTTTTATCGTTACTAAGTGAAAGAAAATAAATAACTTACCCCATTATACTTGTTCTTTTTTCTTCTAAAAACACAAAAAATAGTTCCGTAGCTATGGCTATGCAACGATTTTTTGAATTCTTTAGAAGAAAAAATTACGGCGCATTATGGAACAATTTATTTAATTTCTTTCACTAAGGGAAGAGGAAAAAAAACGTCATATCACAAAAGTGATATGACTGTCGTTATTTTTTTCGTCTTCCTTAATTCAAATAAAATTCACTTCATATAATTCGCTGAAAGCGAATCAAAACTTGAACTTGTGCTTGAACTTGTCCACGATAGCTATCAGGATGCGCTTGCACTTTACACCTCCGTACCTTCACGCACTTTCAGTTGAAAGCCATTGCCATGAATATTTACGATTTCGATATTTTCGTCGGCTTTTAGGTATTTGCGAAGTTTGGTGACGAATACATCCATGCTGCGAGCGGTGAAATAATTGTCCTCGCCCCAGATTTTGGTCAATGCCTCTGAGCGTGGTAAGATGTTGTTGATACGCAAACAAAACATCTTTAGTAAAGCCGCTTCCTTTGGCGAAAGTTTCGACTTATCACCATTATGGTTGAGGATGCGTAGTGGGAAATTGAACTGGTATTCACCAATAACAAAATCGTCCGGTTCGACTTGTGTGTCCTGTTTGCTGCGTTTCAGCACTGCCTGTATGCGGTACAGCAATTCTTCCGAATCAAAAGGTTTCGTGATATAATCGTCTGCGCCGATTTGAAAACCTTGTATTTTGTCGTCTTTCAGGGTTTTTGCGGTAAGGAAAATGATGGGCATGTCCTTATTTTGCTCACGAATCTCTTTGCCGAGCGTGAAGCCATCTTTTTTCGGCATCATCACATCAAGGATGCAAAGGTCAAATTTGCCTTTGGCAAATTCGCTTGCTCCTTCCTCGCCGTCTGTAGCAAGTGTGATGTCAAAGTTGTTCATTTCGAGGTAAGAACAGAGTACGTCGCCAAAATTTTGGTCATCTTCCACAAGTAAAATTTTCGGGCTGTTGTCCATAGCAATACATTTTTAGATAGTTAAATTGTTTAGGAACGGGAGAAATAGATTAAGTTTTTTAACGCCGTTATTTTCTTCTTTTTTAAGGTGTAAAAACCGTATATAACGAGTTATATAAGGATTTTTACATCAATAGCTATCGGGACAGAAAAAGGGAAAAAGAACAAGTCAAAATCTGAATTTATTTATGCGTCATCCCTTAGTACACTGTTTTATAAATTTATTTACATTTTTTGACGTTTATTTTGAAATGAATCGAATCAAAAATGACGCGAATACTCACTGTATTTAAGGATTTTTTGGTGAAGAGTCATTTTAAAAGAAATACTCAAAAAAGTAAATAAATTTGTGAAACAGTGTACTTAGTAGCAAGATAGATGGCTGAATGGTCGAATAGTTTTATTATAACGTGAAATTGGCTACATAAATTTTGAGGGGAAAAATTTAAAAGCATTTAAACAAATTCTCAATGAATGAATATTTCCTTTAATCTGGCAATAAAATGCGTTAAGATTCATTCATTCAAAATTCACTGAGAATTTAAATATCCAAATTAATAATAAAACAATCCGATAAACTTACTATCAAACAATCATAAATAAGGGTGTCAACAAATAACAAACAACACTTGTTTGTTACAATTATCAAACCAATTTTATCAATATGTTAAGATTAAAATCTAAGCGTTTACACTAAACGGCAAGTAAATGGTAAATTCACTACCTTTCCCGAATTCGCTTTTGACACTAATTTTACCCTTGTGAGCATCAACGATTGCCTTTACATAGCTCAATCCCAAGCCAAAACCCTTCACATTATGCACATTTCCGGTGGGTACGCGGTAAAATTTATCAAAAATATGTTTCACGGCATCCTTTGTCATACCGATACCATTATCCTTCACACTCACTTCGATACCGGTAGCTGTACTCGCGGTAGAAATCGTAATATCTGGCGTTTCGTAAGAATATTTATTGGCATTATCGAGTAGGTTGTGTATCACGTTGGTGATATGGGTTTCGTCTCCTTCGATGACGACTGCGGCATCACCCAGATTCGTGCGAATCTGCCCATCTTTGCGCTCCACTTGCAAACTTAGCGTCTCTACAGCTTCTTCAATAATGCTGTTCAAATCAATCTGTTTCCACCTCATTTGCACATCCTTTTTGTCGAGCAATGCCATCTGTAGTACACGTTCCACTTGCTTATTCATCCGCCGATTTTCCTGACGGATAATACCTACAAAACGTTTGACTTTATCATCATTTCCAAGAATACGCGGATTTTCGATAGAGTCGGTCGCCAATGAAATAGTCGCAATCGGGGTTTTAAATTCGTGGGTCATATTATTGAGGAAATCATTTTTGATTTCCGACACTTTTTTCTGCGTAAAAATCACTTGAATCGTATAAATAAAACAAAACAAAATAATAACGGTAAAGACCACCGCAGCGGTGAGCATTCGCCAAATTGAGCCACGCAAATGGTTTTTTACGCCCGGAAAATAGACCATCAATTGTCCGGGCGTTTGTAGTCCGTCGGCTTGAAAAAGCTCAATTTTGTAAGGCGTATTCATCAAATGTTGGGCAATTTTTTTCAAGGTTTCATCATCATTTTTTTCGCTCTGCGGCTGTATAAATTCAAACATATTGCCGAAGCGCGAAAACACACCATAATCAAAACCCAGCGTGACACCTCGGCTTTTCAGCTCCTCTTTCAGCAGTTCATCGAGATAATCAGGATTAAAACGCTCCATCAGTCGGCGTGTACCAAAATTTTGTTTGGTCAAAAAAGAAGTCATCACCATCGCCGTAGAACGGTCGAAGGTTGTTTTTTGATAAAAAACGCCTTTCTGCTGAATAAAAACGCTATCCTTCGGAATTTCGGTAAATTCACTACGCTGGAGTTCTACATTTTCCGAAATCTGTTCATAAATCTCCGTTTCGCCAAAAAAATTCTGATCGCCCAATTGAGGAAAAAGTTCTGCAAAACCCAAATCGCGTTTTTCTTCCATCTCCAATCGCATAGACACGTCATTTAATGCCTGACGGACACTATAATTGAACCGCAATTTACTCAAACGCAAATGGTCGTTAATCCAATACGACTGAAGCAGTATCACCCCGAGCAGCGCACCACTCATCAAGCCAATGATTAACCAAATTGCCTTTTTATTCATATCTTCGTAAAATCGTTTTTGAGTGAAAAATGAGCGAATGAGCGAATTTCGAATACTGAGTAAAATGAAATCCCGCACTTGATTCGGGGAGTGAATATCTCTAAGGAACAGGGTTTTAATAAATGCAGGTTCTTGACAACTTTATTTTTTTTCTTTTTCAAGGCATGAAAACCGCGCATAGCCAAGCTATACAAGGATTTTCATAACGCAGAAAAAGGGAAAAAGAAAAAGTCAAAATCTGCATTTATTGAAACCCTGTTCCTAACTGGACTTTGGACATTAGGTAATTGGGGAATTAGGTAATCAGGCTAACGAAGACATAATTCGTTATCTACCAACAGAATAAAAATTTTAATAAAAGTAATTTAAAATAAAATGCAAATCAATATAAATTATTGATAATGAGCGATTTACCTAATTACCCATTCACCTAATTACCCGATGTCCAAAGTCCGGTTCCTAAGTATCAGGAATTAAATAAATGTACATTCTTCGCATCCTTATTTTTTCTTTAGAAGAACCAAATTTGACGCGAATACTCACTGTGTTTGAGGAGTTTTTTGGGGAAGAGTCGTTTTAAAAGAGACACTCAAAAACACAAAGAAATTTAATTGACAATGTACTAAGTACACTGTTTCACAAATTTATTTACTTTTTTGAGTATTTCTTTTAAAATGACTCTTCACCAAAAAATCCTTAAATACAGTGAGTATTCGCGTCATTTTTGATTCGATTCATTTCAAAATAAACGTCAAAAAATGTAAATAAATTTATAAAACAGTGTACTAAGTACATTGTTTATTAAGTTTTTCTATAAAAAATAGCACTTTTAGGAAACAAAATATCCTTTTAACACGTAAAAACATTCTATATAAAGAAATTCTAAAAAAACATACCGATTTCCACGATTAGTATCAGGAACAAAATAAATGTACATTCTTCGCGTCGTTATTTTTTCTTTAGACGAACCAAATTTGACGCGAACACTCACTGTATTTAAGGAAAATTTGGTGAAGTATAAAGGAAAAAGAACAAGTCAAAGAATATACATTTATTTCGTTCCTGATACTAATTATCACGGCGCTCGATATTTTTCTCAATTTCCACAACCTTTTATGGGAAAACTTATAGTTTCCCTTTTTTCCATTATTGTAGATGCTTGCCACCGGCTTTTTCACCGGTGGCTTTTTTATGTCCGATATTAATTCTAATTTGGTTCTTTGAAAATCTTGTGATTACTCGTTTTTTTGCCCCGTCATGCGTTGGGACTAGCGTAAGCGATAGTAGGTGCTATTTGAACGCAGCGTAGCAAAAATCCTGATAACTTTGGGAGGATAGTCCGACCCTCGACTGGTAAGGGATACGCCCTAATTATAATGCGACAATGCCTAAATATTATGGTTTTACAATAAGTGAAAGAAAATAAATAACTTGCCACATTATGCTTGTTCTTTTCCCTTCTAAAAAACACAAAAAATAGTTCCGTAGCCATGGCTATGCAACGATTTTTTGAATTCTTTAGAAGAAAAAATTACGGCGCATTATGGAACAATTTATTTAATTTCTTTCACTAAAGTCTGGTTTTTTGAAAATTTTAATTCTAAAAACGCATAATACAATATCGAAAATTATTAATTTTAGTCCATTTCGTAACGAGGAAACAAAAACGCATTATGGCAAACACAAATCGCTCTAACCTTAGCTACTGGTCAATCACCGTAGCTGTAGCCGGGTTTTTATTTGGTTTCGATACCGTAGTTATCTCCGGCGCAAATCTTCCAATAAAAGAACTTTGGAACACCACGCCTTTTTTTCATGGTACATTCATCATGTCGATGGCATTGTGGGGAACGGTAGTCGGCGCACTGCTTGGCAGTATTCCGATGGATAAGTTTGGGAGAAAGAAGACCTTATTTTGGATAGGTTTGCTCTTTTTAGCCTCGGCTTTAGGCTCGGCATTCGCGCCTGATCCTTATTCGTTTTCATTCTTTCGTTTTATTGGGGGCGTGGGCGTAGGTGCGTCATCCTTGGCGGCTCCGGCGTACATTTCCGAAATCGCACCGAAGTCAAAACGTGGGCGTATGGTGGCACTTTATCAATTTATGCTTGTTTTTGGGATATTTATTGCCTTCTTTTCCAATTACTTATTAAAAGGCGTGGGCGGTGTAAATGATTGGCGTTGGATGTTGGGTGTAGAGGCAATTCCGGCATTATTGTATTGCATTATGATTCTTGGCGTGCCAAACAGTCCGCGTTGGTTGGCTATCCAAGGCAAAGATGACGAGGGTGCACTCAAGGTGCTTCGCGGCTTATACGACGAACAGGAAGCCCAAACCGTACTCGCCGAGATCAAAGCCGACGACTTGGCAAGTTCTGCTGCGACAGGCGAGACAGGTTTGTTTTCTGGTAAATACTCTACGCCGCTTACATTGGCGTTTATATTGGCATTTTTCAATCAACTTTCAGGCATTAATTTCATTCTTTATTATGCCCCTGAAATTTTAGCAAAAGCAGGTCTTGCAGCCAAAGAATCCCTACTCAATTCTATTTCTATTGGCGGGGTCAATCTATTATTTACGATGCTCGGCATGGTACTCATTGACCGATTGGGGCGCAAACAGCTCATGCTTATCGGTTCGGTCGGCTATATAGGCGGACTCGCGGGCGTGGCTTGGGCATTTTATGCGGCAGTATCACCGACCGTGTTGTTGGTGTTTATTTTATTATTCATCGCTTCGCATGCGATTGGTCAAGGTGCGGTGATTTGGGTGTTTATTTCTGAAATATTTCCGAATAAAGTACGTGCATTCGGGCAGTCGTGGGGCTGCGGTACGCATTGGGTTTTTGCGGCAATCATTACATTACTCGGTCCTGTCGTGCTTGATATTTTTAGTGTCAATCCGTGGCCCATCTTCGCATTTTTTGCAGGTATGATGGTTCTACAATTGTTGTGGGTGGTGTTCTTTATGCCCGAAACGAAAGGCAAATCATTGGAAGAATTGAAGCGCGAACTTGTTAAAACATAATACTTCAATTCGTAAGTAATTGGGTAGTGGTACAAATGTAATGCTGTTGAACCACTAAGAGCATGAGGAACACGAGAGTCGAATTAACGCAGAGTTTATAAAGTATTCATAAGTATGGTTCTTTGACACATGTAGTGATTATTCGTTTTTCGTCTGTTCGTTTGTCTTTTTTGCGTGAGGGATAGGAGGTGTTGTTTGAACGTAATGTAGCGATAGCGGAATGGAGAGAGTGCCGGATAGCCCGACCCCCGACTGATAAGGAGGGGGGCACGCCCTAATAAGGGAATATGAAAAAAATAATCTACCCGTTTGAATTGCTCTTTTTCCTATGTGTCTCCTCAAATTTTCCTTAAATACAGTGAGTATTCACGTCAAATTTGAGAAAACACATAGAAAAAATAGCTGCGTCAATTCGGGTAGATTATTTTCTTCGTGTTCCCTAATTTCAATAATTTTTGAAGTAATGATTTTCTAAATAAGTAGTGGGACAAAAATAGGCTTACAATTTTGACGTGGTTATTTTTTCGATATTTTTTCTTACAAAAACCGCACATAGCCTACGCTACGTAAGGATTTTTGTAGGGAAAAATAGCGGAAAAAGAAACCGTCAAAAAGTAAGGATATTTTTGTCTCACTACTTAGTACACTGTTTCACAAATTTATTTACTTTTTTGAGTATTTCTTTTAAAATGACTCTTCACCAAAAAATCCTTAAATACAGTGAGTATTCGCGTCATTTTTGATTCGATTCATTTCAAAATAAACGTCAAAAAATGTAAATAAATTTATAAAACAGTGTACTAAGTAGTGGGACAAAAATATCCTTACTTTTTGACGGTTTCTTTTTCCGCTATTTTTACCTACAAAAATCCTTACGTAGCGTAGGCTATGTGCGGTTTTTGTAAGAAAAAATATCGAAAAAATAATCACGTCAAAATTGTAAGCCTATTTTTGTCCCACTACTTAAGTGTAAATAATTGACATCATTAGACGATGTATTTTTTCGTTAGATGAAGCTCATTTTGAGGATTATAGCTCCCGATAGCTATCGGATTGGCGTCAGGTTTAGCATTTTTTAATGAATAAAACGTTGGTAATTAATTATTTACAAAAAAAATGAAAAAGAAAGCACGATACATCTCCCCCTTTGGAGGGGGCTGGGGGGTGGACTCTTGACTGTTTTTCCACCCCCCAACCCCCTCCAAAGGGGGAGATTAGTTCTCGTTCTAATTTCAATATTCTTTGTAAATATTTATTAATCAATAAAATACAAGTTAAGAATAACTAAACCTGACGCTAATCCGATAATTATCGGGAAAGCTTAAGTCTAAAAATAGGATTTGCCGTAGGCAAATCAAGTGAACTTAAACTTGAACTTAAACCTAATATGGGCAACAGACGCAGAGGTATTATTATTTATTTTGTAGCGGATTTTTTCGCGGCAATGTTGGCTTGGTGTTGTTTTTTTATTTATAGAAAAAAAAATATTGAGTTGCAGCAATTTGAGTGGGAAATGCTCAACGACCCAAGGTTTTTCGCGGGCGTTATTGCCATTCCACTCGGATGGATGCTGCTTTATGCCGTATTTGAATCTTATAAAGACATCTACCGTGCCTCGCGAATGCGTACCTTGATTCATACTTTTGGGTTGACGTTTTTGGGCGTGATTTTCCTGTTTTTTGTCTTACTGCTCGATGATGTGATTCAGGGCTACCCCAACTATCGCGACTTAGTTTTAGGGCTGTTTGGAATACATTTTGGCATCACGACTTTTGTACGATTGTCGATACTCACAGTGGCGCACAATCGCCTCAAATCCGGTTTGGTGGGTTTTGATACACTCATCGTCGGTGGCGATACAAGCGCGCTTGACCTCTACGAGGACATTACGGGGCGCAGCCACTCGCTTGGTTATAATTTCAAGGGATTTATCGACGTCAACGGTGGTAGCCGCAACCGACTCAAAGCCCATCTTCCATGCGTTGGCAAAATAAAAGACCTGTCCGAAGCCATTCGTACACAGGGTATCGAAGAGGTCATTATCGCCGTAGAAACCTCCGAACACAATCAACTGCGTAAGATTCTGAATATTTTATATGATTTTAATTTGGTCATAAAAATCATTCCCGACATGTATGATATTATGTTGGGAACGGTGAAAATGAACCATGTATATGGTGCGGTGCTGATTGAAATATCGCCGAGTCTGATGCCCACTTGGCAGCGATTGTTCAAACGCCTGATAGATGTCTGCGCTTCGGGTTTCATGCTAATTCTGTTGTTGCCTTTGTTGATATACATTGCCATACGGGTACGAATGTCGTCGGCAGGTCCGGTGTTTTATTCGCAAGAGCGTATCGGCTTGAATGGCAAGCCTTTTTGCATCCATAAATTTCGCTCAATGTATACCGATGCCGAGTCTCGCGGTCCGCAACTCTCGCAAGACGCCGACCCACGCGTGACGCCCTGGGGACGCATCATGCGCAAATATCGTTTGGATGAATTACCCAATTTTTGGAATGTATTGGTCGGAGAAATGTCGCTCGTAGGTCCGCGTCCCGAGCGTCAGTTTTTTATCGACCAAATCGTAGAACGCGCTCCACATTACAAACATCTGCTCAAAGTCCGCCCCGGCATCACCTCTTGGGGACAGGTCAAATACGGCTACGCTTCGAATGTAGATGAAATGGTACAACGCCTCAAGTTCGACATTCTATATATCGAAAATATGTCATTGGCATTGGACATCAAAATTCTCCTGTACACGGTGCTGACTTTGATTGAAGGGAAGGGGAAGTAGTGAAAGCACAAGTTTAAGAATAGGAGAACGAAAAGTCATTTTAATAATACGTAACATATTGTCTTTTAGACTTTCAGGTAGTTTACTTGTCGGACATTTTTAAAATGTCAGACGAGAGGTATTTTTATTTTTATTTAAAAAAGCAGTCAATAGTAAAAATATTTTAATTTGTAATAAATTATTGTTCAGTAAAGGATACTGTCGTCTGACATTTTAAAAATGTCCGACGACTAAAGTTTATCCTTCAATTTAAAAATCATATTACGTAAATAACTTTTCGTTCGCCCTTAGTTTAAGTTTAGTGAAAGAAACAAAATAATTGCGTCAGTTTAGTGAAAGAAAATAAATAATTTGCCCCATTATACTTGTTCTTTTTCCCTCTGAAGAACACAAAAAATAGTTCCGTATCGATGCTATGGACATTAGGTAACTGGAAAATTAGGTAATTAGGCTGACGAAAGCATAATTCGCTATTTATCAGCATAATAAAAATTGTAATAAAATTAATTTAAAATAAAATGCAAATTAACGTAAATTATTGATAATGAGCGATTTACCTAATTGCCCAGTTCCCTAATTACCCAATGTCAAAAGTCCAGTTAGTACATCGTTTAATAAATATTCTAAATATCCAGTCTTGCGCTTAAAACTCGCTGAAGGACAGCGTAAAAATAATGAAAAACAACCGCTGCCTTACATTGGATGGGAGTGTTCAGAAACGTGTGTTAATAAAAATTTTGTAAAAATGACACACTTTTTGAACACTCTTTAACTCTCTACTTTAAAGTTCCTTCATTAAATTTTTCTTCAAGATGGCGGAAGCGGTGAGTAGACCGCCTGCCAATGCGCCGCCTACGCCGCAACTAATCACGTCTTGCCCAGTGAGATAGAGATTTTTGACGGGCGTTTGTGGACGAAGAAAACGCTGCTCAAAACGCTCTGGCGTGTGGTCGATGCCATACAGTTCGCCGAATTGGTAATTGGCAAAATGCTGCGTGCTGAGTGGTGTCGAAAGTTCGTAATAATCGACCTTGCCACGCAACTGCGGCACATGACGATAGACGGCTTCGAGTAGGCGTTGGGAGAGTTTTTCCTTCATGGCTTCGTACTCCTCACCGCGATGATGCCAACGTGTGCCTTCCCATTTTTCGTACCACGAATAGGGCGCAAGTGTAATAATATCTACCGTAGCTTTGCCAGGGTAGCGATTGTCCCAATCCGGGTCTTTTGCCGATGGAAATGAGACGTAAACGACGGGCAATTCTGCGTCAGGGTCGTTTAGGTAGGTGTCAATATTTTTGTCGTGGTCGTAATTGTTGGGAAAAATCCAGAAGTTGGGTTTTTTGAGTTGCAAATCGGCGGTCGAGTGTTTGAAACCCACGTATAGACACACATGCGCGACCGAAGGTTTTATTTTTTCGGCTTGTGCATTCAAGCCATTTTTTTCGCGTACTGCTGTAGGCAATAGTTTTTTGAAGGTATTGTAAATCCCCGCCCCACTAACTACCATTGGTGCGAAAATCTCCAAGTCATCTTCCATTCGCACACCTATCGCTTTATTATTTTTTACGATAATTTCCTTTACTTCTGCCGAAATATAAACCTCACCGCCTCTGTTTTGTAGCGTTGGTAAAATACTTTCAAAGATGCGCGACGAACCACCTATCGGATAGTTTGCGCCATTCAAATAATGCTTCACGACCATCGCATGTATCATAAAACTACTTTGCGACGGCGGCAAACCATAATCCCCAAATTGTCCGGTTAGCACTGCGATAAGTTTTTTATTTTGGGTCAAATCCTGTAAAACTTCGAGCGTAGTTCGGTTGTGATTCAAGGCTTTTTTTCGCATCCTGCCGCCGATTAATTTACTGACAAATTGCGGCAATGCTTTTTCCATAAAATAGTTACTCTGCGAACGTTGTGTTTCGTAAATCAAGGCTATATATTGCTCTATCGCCTCTTTTTCGTCGGGAAAATAAATACATAATTGTTCTACAAATTCCTGCGGACCGCTACGAAAATCATAGACTTCATCTCCGAAAAATAGCTTGTCATACACGTCACCCATATTTGCCCATTCGAGCCTACCTTCTGAGAGGTAATCAAATTGCTTGCGAATCATACTGTGTTCGCGATGTACATCGCCGATGTAGTGTACGCCCACATCCCACTCATAATCGCGCCGCTTGAATACCTGCGTAAAGCCGCCAGGCGTATAATTGCGCTCCAAAACGACGACTTTTTTACCCTGCTCGGCAAGGTAGCCGGCAGTCGCCATACCGCCAATGCCCGATCCTATGATGATAGCATCGTATGGTTCGGTGACTTTGTTGCGGGCGTAAGATTTGACGGGTAGTTTCGGCATGGTGTAGTGAATTGCTTGATTAGTTGATTGGTAAGGGAAGAGGAAAAAAATAATCTACCCGTCTGAATTGTTATTTTTCTTATATGTTTCACTAAATCCTCCTTACGTAGCTCGGCTATGCGCGTCAAATTTAGTGAAAGAAAATAAATAACTTGCCCCATTATGCTTGTTCTTTTCCCTTCTAAAAAACACAAAAAATAGTTCCGTAGCTATGGCTATGCAACGATTTTTTGAATTCTTTAGAAGGGTTCACTGAAATAAGGAAAATCCAAATAAGTTCATTGACATAATTAATTATCTAATATTAAAGGCTTTATTCAAGCTGAGACGATTGATAGCATCTGAGAAACAGAAAAAGTTAAAATAAGCCTT
>Ga0209185_1000888_pt1 | contig 29831 bp, 33 predicted proteins | sample SidtaG_2_FD_187425 | JGI IMG/M metagenome (GOLD analysis project Ga0209185, IMG submission 187425) | Marine algal microbial communities from Sidmouth, United Kingdom - Sidmouth_Asex2 metaG (SPAdes) (version 2) | ecosystem: Host-associated > Algae > Red algae > Unclassified | place: Sidmouth... | reverse complement strand
ATAAGTAGTGGGACAAAAATAGGCTTACAATTTTGACGTGATTATTTTTTCGATATTTTTTCTTACAAAAACCGCACATAGCCTACGCTACGTAAGGATTTTTGTAGGTAAAAATAGCGGAAAAAGAAACCGTCAAAAAGTAAGGATATTTTTGTCCCACTACTTAGTACACTGTTTTATAAATTTATTTACATTTTTTGACGTTTATTTTGAAATGAATCGAATCAAAAATGACGCGAATACTCACTGTATTTAAGGATTTTTTGGTGAAGAGTCATTTTAAAAGAAATACTCAAAAAAGTAAATAAATTTGTGAAACAGTGTACTTAGTGAAAGAAATTAAATAACATGTGCCATTATACTCGTCTTTTTTCCGTCTAAGAATCCTTTGAAATCCTTATCCCGAATCGGGGTTCGGGACAGGCTGTGCTAAGGCTATGTGCGGCTTTCAAAAAATTCTTAGACAAAAAAAATACTTCGCATTATGGGACATCTTATTTAATTTCTTTCACTTAGATTGCTGAATTGTTTTACTGTTTTATTGTTAGGTTTTTCGCAAAGTGAAAGAAAATAAATAACATGTGCCATTATACTCGTCTTTTTTCCGTCTAAGAATCCTTTGAAATCCTTATCCCGAATCGGGGTTCGGGACAGGCTGTAGCTAAGGCTATGTGCGACTTTCAAAAAATCCTTAGACAAAAAAAATACTTCGCATTATGGGACATCTTATTTAATTTCTTTCACTTAGCAATAAAACAATTTAGCAATCCAACAATAAAAACATTCAATTCCCCTCTTCCCATTCTTTAAAGTATCGAATAACGTATTTTTTAAGTAAAAGCTCTTGGTTTTGAACGCCTTTTTCGGGAATTGGTCGTAAGGCTTTCCAGTGAGGCCAGCCGTCTTCGTCGCGTCCTTCAAACTCATAAAAGTCCTCATAACTCAGTAGTCGGCACACTGCAATGTGCATCAAATCCTGTTTTTGTTCTTTCGTAAATTCTTCTTGCATTCTGCCAAGTTCTTGTATGCCGATGGCAAAAAGAACGGCATCTATATCCGGCAATTTGTCCTTGCCAAAAATGCTTTTTACGGTGTGTCTCACTTTGAGCCACTCAAAATCAAGTTCCCATTCTTCCATTGTATATTAGTTAATTTGGTAATTAGTGGACTGGGTAATTGGGCGTGATATTTTGCTTCGCAAAATCACTAATTAACTAATTAACCAATCAACCAACACCTACTTAGCGAAGCATTGAATCCAATAATTTGGTGTGCCGCCGACTTGACCGATTTCGTAGCAAGCTACGTATTTCCATGTTGGATTGAGGATATTTCGTCGATGTGCGTAGCCCTGAATGCCCGCATCAACGAGCAGCAACATTAGAGATTCTTTGACATCTGAGGGGCCGCCGACAAGGTTTTCATTGCCATCTTCAAGCGTAGTATCGTCACGTGTAATTCTGTCCCAAGGATAAGAACCGTCAACGCCTACGTGTGTGGGCGTATCGTTGACAAGGATTTCCATGCCGTGTTTTTGGGCGGTTTTATGCAGTCCGAGACGTGGTTGAAGCGTGGGCATAGATGACATTAGTTGGAGTTCGCGGATAAGGTCGTCAATGGCACGGAGTTGTTCTTTGGCGTAATTTGGGTCAGAAAATTGGGTGTTTTTGATGCGCTCGCGGTAGACCTGCACCTCTTGCACATAGGCACGCGGATTGGTGCGGACGAGGTTGATTTCTTTAATCATCTCTCGCTCCCGTGCGTTCATAAATGCCGCATCTTTTGCCGTGTCAATACTGCGTGTCGTAATCGTAGGCGATGTATTGTTTTTGGGTTTTGGCAGGCTCGAAGACGGCACACGAGGCACCTCCTCAAATGTCGGTTTAGTAGGTGTAGTCCGTGGCGTTTGAGGTACATCAATGCCGGGTTGTCCTTCATAACCTTCCGCTATATTCACGGAAGTTGCGAGCTTGCCATTAGGGTCTTCATATACCGTAGTCTCGATAATGACTATCGTGCCGTCAGACTTTACTTCCGTTTTGGTTTCTGTTTTTTTGACGTATTTCTGCTCCGTAGGTGCTTGATTCGTTTTTGAAAGTGGGCTTGATTTTTTTGATAAATTTGCAGCGCATCCCATCATTGTCAAGATGAAAAATGCAAGAAAACTGTATTGTAATATTTTCATAATATTTAATTGGTTAGACATCTAGACTTTGGACATTGGGTAATTAGGGAACTGGGTAATTAGGTAAATCACTCATTATCAATAATTTACGTTGATTTGCATTTTATTTTAAATTAACTTTATTACAATTTTTATTATGCTGGTAAATAGCAAATTATACTTTCGTTAACCTAATTAGGGAAGAGGAAGAAAATAATAACCTCGTCGAAATCGTAAAATTATTATTTGCTCGTTACTTACAAAGCTGTTTTTTTCGGAAAAAAAATTAACGCGAAGCACAACGTACACAACGCGAACTTTCGGGCATCAGCATGATGCGTTTGGGCTGAATCGGGCGTTTGCAGACCCCGCAGATGCCAAAGTCAGGATGTTCGATTTTGGATAGTGCGTGTTGGAGTTTGCCCAATTTTCGCTTCGTTGCACGCAAGGAGGCTTCGGCAACACTTTTATTGTTGATGGCATCCATGCGCGTGATTCTACCCAATGAAACATCGGGGGCAATCGGTTGGCAAAGCTCTCCAATTTCTTTGATTTTTATTAGTGTTTCTGCTATTTGTTCCTCGATTTTTATTTTCAAATCGGCTCTATCTTCTGCTGTCATATTTGTGTTAGTGAAAGAAATTAAATAAATTGTTCCATAATGCGCCGTAATTTTTTCTTCTAAAGAATTCAAAAAATCGTTGCATAGCCATAGCTACGGAACTATTTTTTGTGTTTTTTAGAAGGGAAAAGAACAAGCATAATGGGGCAAGTTATTTATTTTCTTTCACTTATAGTGTTGTGGTATCGCGGTGTTATGGTTTCATATGTTGCAAAATTACAAATAAATATAACAACAAGCACCACAAAACTACAACACAACGCAACAAAACTACAACACAACAAGACTACAACACCACGACAGCATAACACTACAAACGAATGATTTTCAATAATTTGCCGAATAAATATATAGGAGTAGCAATGAATAGAAAACATAATTCGACAAAGGGTTTGAGTAGCATAAAAATGAGGGTGATTAATCCTCCAATCAGCAAGTAAGGGAAGGCGATTTGAGGGGTGTAGCCGCAGTTGTTTCGTATTAATTCAGGCGGAATATTACTCGTGTAAATAAGTCCTTTTTGGGCAATCGTGTATTTTTGAAAGGCAGCTTCGCAGGCGTAGGCGGGAATTTCCATCGGGTGTTTATCATAGGCAATTTGGGACGCCGTTTCGAGTGTATTATTTTTTGCATTCCTAAAAAATAATTGCAAATAATCTGATAAATAATATATCATAAACCTTCGGAAAAAGCCCACACCTACGCCCATATCACGGTATTGCAGCACATGAAACCCCTCGTGAATGACCGTCATCAAATTGGAAAAACTATCGGGGCGATAATCGCGAAAATAGACGTAAATCCCACGCCTGCCCCAAGTCGCCGGCAACACGATAGCACCCACAAAGCTCCCCGTAATGAACCACGGTAAGCCCTTGTAAAAACGTACTTTTTCCCAATTAATCGTCGGATAAATTTGTCGTAAAATAGCCTCTGTCTTTGCGTCCTGTTCGATGAGTGCAGGGAAGACCCAATAGTAGAGTTGGCGAGCAGATTTTAGTAGCGTATCAGAGAGTTTGGGCATAAATGACGTTGCAAATGACAAAATAAAAGCCTAAATTTAGGCTTAGTATTTGAAATATAAAGACAAATAAAAATCAGATTTAATATTACCTCAATAAATTGACTTTCAATTTATTGTAGAGATTTAAACTTAATAGTTTTTTTATGAAAAAGATAATGATGATTGCTGTGGTATTGTTCTTCGGCGTTTTTTCGCTACAAGCGCAGGTGGAAGTACAAATACAAACGCAGCCGGCAGAAAAGGCAGAAGAAAAGCCGAAAAAATTGACCGATGAGGAGGTTCAAGAGTTCAAACATTACCAGTTTTATTTGGATCAACCGGCATTGAGCATCGAAAACATCAAGTATGCCAATGATGAGGAAAAAAAAATCGAAGGACAGCTTTCAAAGGATGGAAAACGGGTCGTCATAGAGGGCTACACCAAGCGCGGACGGGTGACCGCCACCGTAAAATATAAAGACGGCACAACCGAAGAAGTCAGCCGCAGCTCCTGCGTCATCGACCCGGTGATACCTTTGTAATGATACAATGATACAATGCGATAATGCGATAATGACGTGATGCTACTACGCTTCCTCATTGTAGCATTATAGCATTATAGCATTCTAACATTGTAGCATTTAATTACTGCCTACGCCTGTATTCTTTGAGGATTTTTCGTCTGAATTCATGCTCTACGTGGTGCAGCATGATGACTTTTTGCATAGGTAGTGCCTTTGCAAATTTGGCGGCATACTCGCGTTCAGTATCGAGTTCTTGCTGTTTGAAATCGAAGTGGCTATCTATCATTGCTTGTATTTCGGTGTCCGTCAGCTTATCAAAATCGCTGTCTTTTTTGTTTTTCCGACGTTCCTTTTTCAGCGCATGGATGCGTTTTTCGCGTTCATTGAAAATGGGCCAAAACTCTTGGGCTTCTGCTGCGGTGAGGTCGAGTTTTTCGGTGATAAATGCTACGCGATAAGCGTCCATTTTTTCGCGCATTTCGGGTGTAGGTTCGCCTTTGCGCTTGCTACCGCGATGTTTTGGCTGTGCCGAAATCATCGCTACCGACAGACAACTAATTAATGCAAGTATAAGTATTTTTTTCATTTTTTTTATTAGAAAAACCCAAATTTAATCTCTCTCGTCTCCTGTCTCCTGTGTTTCGTCTCTCATCTCTTTTCTCTTTTCTCTCATCTCTCATTATCGCTGTCCAATAATTCTTCTGGTATAGAGTTCGGATTTGCCCTGAAACTTTTTGATATTGCGAAACACCTTTATAAAGGTATTTTGCAACACGTCGTCCGCATCGGCATGTTCGATTTTCATCCGCCTGATGTGTAAGTACAATCGTTCTTGATACTTCGTCATCAATGCCCGAAACGCTTGTTCTTGCGTGTCGGTATTGTGCATTCCCGCGAGTATCTGCTCATCATTCATGTGTTAAATATAAGTCGAAGGTTGAACCGAATATAAGACGATAAAGGTGGTCGAAGGTTTAATTTGAATTATTTTTTAGATTTAAATTTATTTTTTTTAAAAAATATTTCAAACATAAGTTATTGACTGCCAGAAAATTAAACTGACTTTCTTCTTACTCTTATCTCTCGTCTCACCTCTCTTACCTATTATTTACTTGAATAAATGAACAAATGTTCATACATTTGTATTATAATTGAAAACAATAGCTATGACAATAAGCAAAAGAAATCTATCATTTGACAAATTGGAGCGTGTAGCGAAGATACTCAAAACTGTTTCGCATCCGGTACGTTTGGAAATTTTGGAGGTACTCGAAATGGAAGAACCTTTGACAGTTTCGACCATCCGCGAGCGTATCAAAACAGAGGTAGAACAATCCATGCTTTCTCATCATTTGATAAAAATGAAGGACAACGATATTTTGGTTTCGTATAAAAAAGGAAAAAACATTTATTACAGCATTGCCGACAGGCAAGTGCTGAAAATATTTGACTGTTTAGGTGCCTGCGATGCCATTGTTTAAAAATTCCAAAAAACAAATTCCAAATTCCGAAAAATATGATTTGGGAATTTGAATCAATTATTAGGTGCGACAAATCGCGTCTGTTTTTTGATTAAATAAATGAATATTTTAACATCTATTAAAGTATTAAATTGATGGAAATAGCTGGGTTTGCGGCAGCTTTTGTGATTGGAATTACACTTGGATTGATGGGAGGAGGAGGCTCTATTCTGGCTGTACCTGTTTTGGTCTATATGCTTGGTATTAGCCCGGTATTAGCTACTGCCTACTCGCTTTTTGTGGTGGGAATAGCATCGTTAACGGGTGCGATAAACAACATCCACAAAGGGCAAATCTGTTTCAAAACGGCGGTAGTATTTGCCATTCCATCCTTTATTGCGGTGTATTTGACGCGGCTTTACCTCATTCCTGCGATACCCGAACACCTGTTTGACGTTGGTACATTTGCGGTTACGAAAGACATGGCGATTATGGTTTTTTTCGCATTGATTATGCTTGTAGCCGCATTTTCGATGATAAGAAAAGGCAAAGAAGAGGTAGAAGGAGATGAAAACACCCAACCAAAATTTAATTATCCACTGATACTGCTTGAGGGTGGTGTCGTGGGTGTGCTTACGGGCATTGTGGGAGCAGGTGGTGGTTTTCTGATTATTCCGGCATTGGTTTTATTGGCGAAGCTGCCCATGAAACTTGCCGTCGGGACTTCACTACTCATCGTTGCCGCAAAATCACTCATTGGTTTTATTGGTGATTTGCAAACGGGGCAAGTAATTGACTGGACATTTTTATTGACATTTACGGGTTTTGCAGCCGTTGGGATTTTTGTGGGCGGTTATTTGTCCAATTTCATTTCAGGAAAAAGCCTCAAACGCGGTTTTGGCTGGTTTGTACTCGTGATGGCAGTATTGATTTTGGCGAAAGAAATAATGTGAAAATGATTGTCAAATTGTTTGATTGTCAGATTGTTATAATATGAATAAAAAAGAAAGAAGTAGAAACAGTGCAATTATCGGACTCAAATGTCCGGCATGTCGGGAGGGCGATTTATTCAAGCCTGTCAGCAAACTCTCCGACCTCTTTGAAATGTACGATAATTGCCCGAATTGCGACCAGCAATACGAAATCGAAATCGGCTTTTATTGGGGCGCAATGTATGTGGCGTATGCCCTCAGTTCGGCGGTATGTATGGGCAGTACGCTGATTTTTATGTTTCTATTTAATCTGAGTATGATGACCTCATTTGTACTCATGCTTATATTGATAATATTGGTATCGCCTTATATTTTTCGACTGGCGCGTTCGATATGGCTGCATGCTTTTGTGAAAAAGAAAGAATGATTTTTGATTTTTTGAATATTGAAAGAATTTAAACAAATGAAAATAGAACAAATATATACCGGATGCCTTGCACAAGGCGCGTACTACATACAAAGTGAAGGGGAGGCAGCGATAATTGACCCGCTAAGAGAGGTCAGTCCTTATATCAAAAGGGCAACTGATGACGGGGTGAAAATCAAGTACATTTTTGAGACGCATTTCCATGCAGATTTTGTAAGCGGACACGTTACGCTGGCAGAAAAAACGGGTGCACCTATAGTATACGGACCCAATGCCAATCCGACTTTTGAAGCGCATATCGCTACGGATGGTGAGGAGTTTAAAATCGGAAAAGTTACGATAAAAGCCCTTCACACGCCCGGTCATACGATGGAAAGTACGACTTATCTACTACGCGATGAAAACGGCAAAGACCACGCTATTTTCACGGGCGATACTTTGTTTTTGGGTGATGTCGGGCGACCCGATTTGGCGCAAAAAGCAGATGACATCACGCAAGAAGATTTAGCGGGTATTTTGTATGATAGCCTTCGCAACAAAATTATGCCTTTGGCGGATGACATAACGGTATATCCGGCACATGGCGCAGGTTCGGCTTGTGGAAAAAATATGATGAAGGAAACCGTCGATACGCTGGGCAATCAAAAAAGTATGAATTACGCCCTTCGTGCAGACATGACGAAAGCGGAATTTGTCGCCGAAGTAACCGATGGTTTGATGCCACCGCCAGCGTATTTCCCCTTGAATGTCAAGATGAATCGCGAGGGTTATGCGAATATTGATGCCGTGTTGGAAAGCGGTGCAAAGCCGCTCATGCCGGAGGTTTTTGAGCTAATTGCGCAGACAACGGAGGCACTCGTATTGGATGTTCGCAAACCGCAGGAATATGCTCAAGCGCATATTCCAAAGAGTATTTTTATTGGTTTGGATGGGAGTTTTGCGCCCTGGGTTGGAGAGTTGGTTGTAGATGTGCAGCAGCCGATTTTGCTCGTCGTGCCAGAAGGTAGAGCCGAGGAAGCCGTGACACGACTCGCACGAGTGGGCTTCGACAATACGCTTGGTTTTCTGAAAGGCGGAATCGCGGCTTGGAAGTCTGCCGGAAAAGAAATTGATACGGTGACGAGCGTTGCTGCAAATGAGTTGGAAGCGAAATTTGAGGACGTAAAAGACCTCGTGTACGATGTCCGAAAGACAAGCGAATATGAATCCGAACATATCGAAAATGCTCACAATACGCCTTTGAGTTCACTCAATATGTATATGCAGCATTTTCCGAAAAATGATACCTTTTACGTGCATTGCGCGGGTGGGTATCGTTCTATGATTGCCTCGTCGATATTAAAAGCGCGCGGTATTCACAATTTGATTGATGTACAAGGCGGTTTTGGCGCAATAAAAGAAACGAAGATGCCACGCACCGCTTTTGTTTGTCCTTCTACTTTGTAGAAGAGTCGATAGTCGATAGACCATAGTCGAACGTAGGTTTTCACGTCTGCCTATCGACCATGGACTAAATACAACGAACTACTTGTTTATGATTACTTTATTTATTACTGAACTCGCTCATCAGTTGAGTCAGCCTTGGGCTTGGTATGTATCCGGTCCTATGATTGCCCTTGTGATGTTTTTGCTGCTGTGGGCGGGTGGCGAATTTGGTGTTTCCTCTACGCTACGCACGGTGTGTGCCGCAGGCGGTGCAGGCAAGCACGTTGGTTTTTTTGATTTTGATTGGAAAAATCAAATCTGGAACATCGTCTTTGTCTTGGGAGCTGTCTTGGGCGGTTTTCTTGCTGCCAATTTTCTTTCCTCTCCCGACCTACTCCAAATTTCGGCGGCTACGGTCAGTGATTTGCAGGAAATAGGTATCGGATTTAATGGCGGTCTGGCACCTACGGATATTTTTTCTTGGGAGAATCTGCTTACTATAAAAGGCTTGTTTATCATGGTCTTTGGTGGCTTTTTGATAGGCTTCGGCGCACGCTGGGCGGGTGGATGCACTTCCGGTCATGCCATCAGCGGTTTATCCAACCTTCAATTGGCTTCCTTCATCGCAGTGATTGGGTTTTTTATTGGCGGATTGGTGATGACGCACCTTTTATTTCCACTTATTTTTTAAGAAGAAACTAAGTTCTCAATGAATGAATCATTCAAAATTCATTCACTGATTCACTGAGAATTTACGAATAAACGGCTAACAGATTCCGTTTACTGTTCACCGTCTACCATTTTCAAAAATGAAATTATTAAAATTTTTATTTATAGGTATTCTTTTCGGAATTGTAATGACCAAATCAGAGGCAATTTCGTGGTATAGGATTCAGGAAATGTTCCGTTTTCAGGCATTTCACATGTATGGCATCATTGGGTCGGCATTGGCAGTGGGTGTCGTGATGACTTTTTTGATGAAACGCTACCAAATGCGTTCTGCTGGAGGCGACACCATTCAATTTAACAACAAATCTGTCACCGTGCCGCGCTATCTTTTTGGTGGCATCCTCTTTGGCTTGGGTTGGGCATTGACGGGCGCGTGTCCCGGTCCGATTTTCACGCTGATTGGCAATGGCTTTACGGTCTTTGTGGTCGTGTTGGCGGGCGCAATTTTAGGGACTTTGGCGTATGGGATGCTGAGGGATAGGTTGCCGCATTAAGTGGTAAAATTCCTTATCCAAGTTTCATTGTCCGTTTTAGCAAACCCCTGATTATAGTAGCCTTTATCATTAATTTCGGGTCTTCCATCGTTTAAGTTTCTACCAAAACGAATTGAACGAATACGAACATTTTTTTGAATATCAATGTCATAATGCTCCTTAAAAATTGTAAGGAGAAAAGATATAAAGGCTTTTGAACTTTTGAATTTTTTAGATACACCTACTTTATCATTCGATTTCAATTCTATCAAAAAAATATAATCACGTTTGTTGACTTTACCAAAAATAACGGCATCTACGGATTGGCGCCAGAGTCCTTTGGGTATCAAATTACCGAGAAAAGGGCAGTCTTCATGGTCTAATTTTAAGGCAAAATAAATCTCTTGAAAACCTTTGATTTTGACGGAACGCAATTGTCGTTTGCCTGTATTCTGTGGCTCAGAAATCGTAATAGTTTTTGCCACTTGATCTGCCTGAATGTGAGCATCTCGGTGGATAAATTCTTCAAGAATCAGACTAAAGCGCTGCATCTTCAAAACTGTCTAAGTGGATGTAATAAATATCGTCAGAGCGGAGATTCATATCAGCAATTACTTTGCGGATTTTGTCAATTTCAATACCTTGTTCAGTGATAGGTACTTGCTCAATTGTCTCATTTTGAAAGGCATATACACCTACTTTATCGGCTTTTATGAAGTCGTCTTTTTTATAATGATATTTTTTCTGTAATGCTTTTTTACCTTCAAAATCATCTGACATCAAGATTAAATTACTCAACTCGCGAATGATGTGGTTGCTATGTGTACTAATCAATAACTCTATCCCCCGATTCGCAATTTTAGCTAATAATCGCGCTAACTTAACTTGTGTAGATGGATGCAAATTCAATTCCGGTTCATCAATGATAATGTGGTCATGTTCCCGCGCAAGATGGCGTAGATAAATCACCAAACCACCAAGTGATTTGACCATTGAGGACGATAAATATAGTGGTACTTTTTTGCGTGTGCCTTTAGGTTTAAATTCCAAACTACCATAAGCATCAACTGAGATTCTACCTTCGAGTATCATCTCTAATTCTTTTGCCAAATCTTCAAATTCGGTTTTGGGTTGCTTTGCAGAGTATTTAAAATCAGACGAATACGAGAGATAGTCATTAATGGGTAATGGATAGCGTGGAATGAGTGCACCGTTTTCTCTAATTTTTTTGACAGAACTTTCAGCATCATTCGATTGGATAATTTTAGCGACTTCATTCAGCGTATTTGCTTTTTTTTGCAATAATTCAGTTGAAAAAAAATGAATAGAGGAACGTTCGGCAGGAAAGAAATAGCTGCGATATATTTCAGTTAAAATACCTTTGCTCATTTCTATATTTACGTCCAAATCGTTGACAGCAAAAACCTCTGATGTAAGTTCTTTAATATATAATTCGTTTGCCTTTTTATTATTAATTTGTGATGATGCAGTTTTCAAACACCCATACACCAAATAAGCCATATACGACTTTCCCGAATTATTCGGTCCTGTAAATATGGTCAAAGGCTTGCTGATGTCCACTTCACCTTCTTTTATAACGCCCAGATTTTCTACTTTAATTTTCTTCATCGTATCACAAATATAAGTAATTAAAATGAGAGTTGCGGATTGATTTTTTGGGTAAAAACCCACAACTCGCAACCCGAAAACCCGCAACTCGTAACCCGTTCCTGCCAAAAAATCATAAAAACCTGACACCCTGACCTGACAAACAACTGCCAATTTGTCTGATTTTGATATTTTTTAAACTTTCTTTCTGAACTTTCAAAAATGATTGAAACTTGTGAAAATACTAAAAACATAAAATTATTTTTGGTGTATTTTCATTTCGCAGAATAAAATATTTCATTTCACATGAAAACAAGCCGAACCATATAGAAGTCGTGTTTGTTGGCACATCAAAAAAATAAATTTGCATGGTTGTTGATGCTTATTGGATGATTTTGAAAACGATGGGTACACTAGACTTTATTTAGAAATATTTTGTATGCAGCTAACATTGTCTTTTTCCGATGCTCTTCTCCTATTTTTCGTTCCGTACCGTAGGGTATGCAGCTCAAAATGAGGCTCGATTATCGAAAAAATACAAAATTCCATGCATACAAAATATTCCTAAATAAAGTCTATTTACCCATACTCATTTTATTCATTTAATTATTAAAAAGAAAATATCATGGCAGATTTGCTTAAAAAAGTCCTCTATACAGGCGTAGGAGCCGTCGCTACTGCAACAGAAACAATTCAAAAAAATATCGACGAATTAGTCAAAAAAGGCTCTTTATCTGAGGAAGAAGGTAAAAAAGTTATTACTGACTTTGTAGAGAATACGGAAGCTAAAAAAGATGAGTACCAAAAACGTTTTACTGAAATGGTAACAAGTGTACTCGACAAACTCAATATCCCAACTGCTGACGATTTCAAAAATCTCACAAGTCGTTTGGCAAAATTGGAAAAGGACAGCAAAGTTACTATCAAAAAAACCACTGTTGTAACCAAAACTGCTCCTAAAAAGACTGTTAGAGCTACTAAAAAATCAGTAATTGCAAAATAATTTGGAAAAATTCCAAATCTTAAAAAGATAATAAACGCTACATCTTCACGCCGTTATTTTCTTCCTCTTCCCTAAACTCCCGTTTTCAAGAAGAAAACTAAGAATAAAATAACCTCATCGAAATCATAAACTTATTATTTGCTCGTTACTTAGTAGTAAGTCAATCTAATTATGATATGTTGCTTTGAGTGAAATTTTTTCGAGTACGAGGCGGAGGTTATTCAGCATAGCCGTAGCTACGCTGGATGTTCTCCAACAAAGTAATCGGACAAATTTCGCCAAATGAACTTATCATAATTAGTTTGACTTACTACTTAGCTACTTAGGGAAGAGGAAGAAAATAAACTACCCTAATTGACGCAGCTATTTTTCATTGCTTCGAAATAAGACAATATAATCGTACAGCAATAAAACAGCGCGACAGTAAAACAATATAACAAACAATACAAGAACACTCAAATTATTCGATGAAAAATACTATTTTTGACCAATGAAAAGATTGTATTATATTATCCCCCTGCTGATTCTTGGTATTTACTTTTTTGGACCTCGCCCTGATTATGATGATTGGAAGGATTCGGAGGTGGAAATCACGGGTTCGGGTATTCCTTTGACTATCATCGAAGACCGTATTAAGGATAAAAATCTGGACAGTTTAAAACCCAATAACCAATCCCGTATCGTGTGGGCAGACTCGACAAATAAAGTCAAAACTGAATACAGTGTCGTCTATTTGCATGGTTTTTCGGCAAGCCCAATGGAAGGCGACCCGATACATCGCGAATTTGCAAAACGATATGGCGCGAACCTTTATTTGCCTTTACTATCAGGGCATGGTTTAGATGACCCTGATTCATTTAAAGACTTGATGCCCAAAGACTTAATCATGTCTGCACGACGCGCTATCACGATGGCTACGGCGTTGGGCGAAAAGGTGATTTTGATGTCTTGTTCTACCGGAAGTACGCTCGGTACTTACATCGCTTCGTACAATCCCGACCTGATACACGCACACATTATGTACTCTCCGAATATTGATCTAAAAGACAAAAAATCGCGGCTAATCGTCAACCCTTGGGGCTTACAATTGATGCGTTATATGTCAGGTAGTAATTATCGCGAGATACCTGATATGCCCGAATCTTGCCATCCTTATTGGACAATGAAATATCGTTTGGAAGGTTTGGTGGCAGTGCGTAGTCTCATTAATACGACCATGAATAATGATGTTTTTAAAGAAATAAAACACCCCATTTTTATAGGTTATTATTATAAAGACGAAGATAATCGCGATTCTGTCATCTCTATACCTGCCGTAAAAAAAATGTACAAAAAGGTAAAAACACCCGATGACAAAAAGCGAATTATTGCTTTTCCCGATGGAACTCACGTACTTCCTTCAAGTTTGCAAAATAAAAATATAGATGCTGTGAGAAATGAAACATTTAAATTTGCAGACGAAGTCCTTGACATGAAGCCAGTTAGATGATTTGCAAAATCTTTTTTCTGAAATATACTGCTTATATAAATAATTTATTCTATGTGAATTTTTTATTCTCAAACAATTTAACTAATTTTATAACCTTAGTACACTGTTTTATAAATTTATTTACATTTTTTGACGTTTATTTTGAAATGAATCGAATCAAAAATGACGCGAATACTCACTGTATTTAAGGATTTTTTGGTGAAGAGTCATTTTAAAAGAAATACTCAAAAAAGTAAATAAATTTGTGAAACAGTGTACTTAGTAAAAGAAATTAAATAACATGTGCCATCATACTCGTCTTTTTTCCGTCTAAGAATTCTTTGAAATCCTTACGTAGTTAAGGTTATGTGCGGCTTTCAAAAAATCCTTAGACAAAAAAATACTTCGCATTATAGGACATCTTATTTAATTCCTGATACTTAGACATTTATCTCTCATTCCCTTCAAAGTCACTATTAAAATTTTTTATGCGTAAAAAATAATAACATATGAAATGGGTCGATGGTTTCAAACACCTTTGGAACATAACATCCAACTTGGGGATTACCGACAGTCTTGGTCAGGATGAACGCAGACGGGTAAAATTGTTAAATCAATTTGCCCTCGTTCTTATTCTTGCAGGTTTGCCTTCTCTAGTATACAGTTTAGTGATTCAGATGTACTATGACGTCATTGTGCTTTTAACAACATTTAGCATATTTTTCGTTATTTTACACCTTCAACATCATAAGCAATATCATGCTGCTCGCCTGTTTCTAAATATCGTAATACCACTGTCTATCATTTGTATCATTATGGTATTTGGGCAACAATCGGGTGCAGAGGTGTTTTACGCTCCACTCTTTGTTACCTTGGCAGTATTTTATGACAGTTGGAAAACACGAATTGGTTTATTGGCTTGGCTAATAGGTTCGTTTACCATTTCGCAGGTATATGTTGCTTTTTTCGATAGCCCGCTTGATTTCAATGTCACCCAATTCGCGCAGGTCTATGCTTTGGTCGTCGCTAATATTTCTTGCCTTGTACTCTTTGCAACATACATTGCCGAGAACAAAGCCTATCAGATTCAAACCGAAAAATTACTCGATTTACTGAAGATCAATAATGATAAACTCAATTCGGCAAATGAAGATTTGGAGGGTTTTGCTTATGTTGCTTCTCACGAATTGAAAGCCCCTGTTCGAACGATTAGTAATTTTTTGGCACTAATGGAAAAAGAAGTCGAAAGTGGAGCAGAAAATCAAAAGTTATTAGAATACATTGAATATGTAAAAGGTAGTTCGCAAGAAATGACGATGTTGATTAATGACTTATTAGAATATTCAAAATTGGAGGAAGAACAATTGAAAATTGAACCCATTGACCTCAATGATATATTATTAATCATACAGAATAACCTCCGCGCTACACTCGAACAAAAAAAGGCACAAATTACTGCAAATAAGTTACCTGTGATCAATGCTAATAAAACACACATGATAATTCTGTTTCAAAACCTGATAGAAAACGCAGTAAAATACAATCAATCTCCCCAACCTCAGATCAAAATATACACCGATGAAGCCGGCGATTTGTACGTAAAAGATAACGGGATAGGTATTGATGAAGTGTATCACCAAAAAATATTTAGGATGTTTATTAGGCTACACGGGCAGGATGAGTACACCGGGACAGGCATCGGGCTATCTGCTTGTAAAAAAATTATGGACCGGCATAATGGTACGATTTCGTTGGTCTCAAAACCTGAAGAGGGGACGACTTTTCGCTTGAGTTTTGCTAAACAAATTAATTCATCAACCCGTCAAAATGCTCATTAAAATCCGAAAATCTTCCGTCTCTTCAAAAAGCCTATCCGAATAACCCGTTGCGCTAAATTTGAGGTTGATAGGCAGGTCATTTTGACACTTCAACTCTATTCGGACATTGCCATAGCCTTGGCTAAACAGTTCATTTTCAGACATTTTTGCTTTTGGTTTTAGATAATGTCGTTCTATCATTTCGTTTTTTCCGTCGCGGTTGTAGATGCGCCTGTCGGACACGTAGACGTAGTAGTTTGCCGTCAAAACCCGTTCTTTCAGGTAGTCAAGCAAGTGCTTCAATTCGACTAATTTATACTTTCCTATCGACGCATGAATCACAAAACCTTTCATCGAAGGCGTGTCCAAAAAATCCAATGACCTATCGACCTTCGATGGGTCGATTCGGTACGTGGCATATTCATCACCCAAGCTATTGACAAAGCGATTTCGCGCCAAATCTGACTTCCAACTTTCATACGCCGCCAATTCCAATTCGCCACGCTCTATAGTCTCGTGTATAAACGGGCGTATGGGCGAACTTTCGTCCGCTTCGTTGAAAAGATTTTTGATATAAGACCAGATTTGCATGATTTGTGTTGTAATAAGTAATTAGATTTGTGCTACAAATATAAGGTTTTTACCCCACAATTCGATAAAACGGCGAAGTAGGGTGCAGGACAAATTTTCAACGCACGCCCTTAGCCCCTAAAGGGGAGTCCTCCCACAGTCAGGCTATGTGTGAGGATGCTGGGGGTAAGGGAAGACGAAAAAAATAATCTACCCGTCTGAATTGTTCTTTTTCTTATATGTTTCACTAAATCTTCCTTACGTAGCTCGGCTATGCGCGTCAAATTTAGCCAAACATATAAAAAAAATAACTGCTTCATTTGGGGTAGATTATTTTCTTTCACTAAGCTTATTTTTGTCCCACTACTTATGCGAAGGATTTCTCCAAAATTTGTCCTGCACCCGCGAAGTAGTACTTGTACTGCTCCGTTTTTTATTTCCTATTTTGTGCCGTGAAAAAAATCCTCCTACGTATCGCGCTCTTCGCGCTCCTACTTTGGTCGGTCTTGTGGCTTATGGCTGCCGCACTGCCTTACTATTGGGGCAATCAGGGCTATGCCGCCAAGATGGAATTTCTCGGCGAAAAACGCAACGCCTTCAATGTCTTTTTCATGGGGTCGAGCCGCATTTATCGACAGGTGATGCCCAACGTTTTTGATGTGCATACGCAAGGCATGACCCGTTCTTTCAATCTCGGCTATCGCGCCACCTTCAATCCTGAATCTTATTATTTATTAGAAAATTTTATACAAAAAAAAGCCGCACAACCAAGCACTATTCTCATCGAATTGCAGCCATTTGTCCCCATTGCCGATAGGAATTTGTACACCGTTCGGTCTAATTATTTCCTTGATTATTCGTATTTTTTATTGGTAAAAAATGAATACGAAAATATCGCCAACTCGCCTGACACCTTAAAGGTGTCCGCCGAGTTCACGCCCAAAAACCCAAGTAATAACTCGTCGGACACTTCAAAAATGTCGGGCGAGTCGGCTACGAATCACCTCAAAAATTTAAAATTAAGTTTCCTTGGTAATGTATTGAAAATCAATCATTCACGCGAAATGCTACTTTCCTTAATTGGAAAAGGCAAGCGCGATACCCACGCACTCGGCGCAGCTAATGACGGTTTTGTTTCGTTGAACGAATCCGCTATTTACCAAAAAGGATTGTTCAAAAGACATGTAGATTTTTTGGCAGCATACGACAGTACACAAACTTCTTTTGAAGCCGAAATGACGAGCTACCACATTGCCCTGCAAGATACTGCGGCACATATGACGCCTCATCTTCAAAAAATAAATCAACTCATCGAAGCCGCTGCCCGACAAAATTATACGCTCCTATTTATACTGCCACCCAAACGTTCGGAATTATTATCTTTATTTCTACAAATTCCCCAAAAATATCGCCTCAATCTCGCCAATCCCCAAGAATTTTCCCATTTTTACCCTAATAAATATTGGTTTGATGAAAAACATTTCAACGAAACAGGCGCGGAGATATTTACGCAAGAATTGGCAAAAAAATATATCACTGTGGAGTATTGAGAAATTAGTACGAAATAAGGGAAGATGAAAAAAATAATCTACCCGTCTGAATCGTTATTTTTCTTATATGTTTTACTAAATTCTCCTTACGTAGCCCAGCTATGTGCGTCAAATTTAGCCAAACATATAAAAGAAATAACGGCTTCATTTGAGGTAGATTATTTTCTTCCTCTTCCCTAACACAATGCAACACTAAATTTATAAATATGATTACGACTATTTTATTTGACCTGGGAAAAGTGCTCATCGGTTGGGATCCGATAATTCCATATCTCAAAGCCTTTGATGGCGATAGAGAAAAAGCACAATGGTTTCTTGATAATATCTGCACGATGGATTGGAATGAGGAACAAGATGCTGGCAGAAGTATTGCAGAAGCCAACCGTATGAAAATTGCCGAATACCCTAAATATGAAGAACTTATAAAGCTATATTACGGCGAATGGGAAACTATGCTGACTGGTGCAGTAGAGGGAACGGTTGATATTTTTCGCAAATTAAAGGATAGTGAAAAGTATAGAATCTATGCCATTACCAACTGGAGTGCGGAGACTTTTCCCGTAGCATTGGCACGTTACGATTTTCTCCAATGGTTTGAGGGTATCAGTGTATCGGGTGAGTTGAAGATGCGGAAACCTTTTCCTGAAATTTACTTATACACACTCAAAAAATACGAGATAGAACCTTCTGAGGCTGTTTTTATTGATGATAATTTGAAAAATATATTGGCGGCTCGCGAATTGGGCATCCACGCCATACATTTTCATAATTCAGAGCAGTTGAGCGCCGAATTGAAGGAATTGAAAGTATTATAGGTGACTTATTTGTGGACAATCGCTAAGCTGAATAAGCAATTGCAAAGCTCATGAAGTGTGATAGATTTTGCTTGTTTGGATAATTTTTTGTGTCATTCCTCAATGTCTCATCAAAGTGACGAATTTATTATTTCACATATTAGCAAGTCAGAATTAGTCAATTTTAGATGGTATTTCTGCTGTAGATAGCCAAAAACTAACGATGATTCCTATGGCATTACGAAAATCATCAAAATCTAATGGCTTGTGTACATAGGCATTAGCATGTAGTTTATACATTGTCATAATTTCATTGGGAGCGTGAGAGTTTGTCAAGACAATCACTGGAATTGCCTTTAACTTATCGTCACTTTTTATTACTTTCAATACTTCTTTACCGTCTTTTCTTGGCATATTCAAATCCAAAAAAATGAGATCTGGCGTTGGAGCATCGTGGAACTTATCTCTTTTGTACAGAAAATCAAGCCCTTCTTCTCCGTCCATAGCTACTGAAATATTGATTTTCTCCTCCACCTCGCTTAGTGCTTCTTGTATTAATCTAATATCAGCAGGCCTATCTTCCATGATAAGTATATCATAATATCTGGCCACTTTTTTCATAGCTTGTATTTTTACATCGTAAAATAAATTGGGATAAAATTCCCGTTGTCACTTCTTGTCCTATTTTCTTAAAAGAAGGGCAGACTAAAAAGATAGTATGTCGTAGATAGTGACAGTACAAACACGCACAAACAACATAATAACTGACGTTACGCAGCAACATGTCCGCCGTTTATCAGTCTCCGATAGCTATCGGAGTCCGCAGTTGTATGCGAATATGTTTCACGACCGGTGCCGAATAGTTATCGGCATCGGCGGACTGAAGACAATGTTTGTAAAAAGCATTGTTGAACTTCTAAACGAAGTATTTTTCGTAATAAGGGAAGAGAAAGAAAATAATCTACCCCGAATGAAGAAGTTATTTTTTTTATATGTTTGGCTAAATTTGACGCGCATAGCCGAGCTACGTAAGGAAGATTTAGTGAAAGAAATTAAATAAATTGTTCCATAATGCGCCTTAATTTTTTCTTCTAAAGAATTCAAAAAATCGTTGCATAGCCATAGCTACGGAACTATTTTTTGTGTTTTTTAGAAGGGAAAAGAACAAGCATAATGGGGCAAGTTATTTATTTTCTTTCACTAAGTGAAACATATAAGAAAAATAACAATTCAGACGGGTAGATTATTTTTTTCGTCTTCCCTAAGTACCGAGCCGTAATTATGTATAAGTGAAAGAAATTAAATAACATGTACATTCTTCGCGTCGTTATTTTTTCTTTAGACGAACCAAATTTGACGCGAATAACGGGTTATTTAAGGAGAATTTGGTGAAGTAGACTTTATTCTAAAATAGTTTGGATGAAAGAGGAAATAAAGATTTTTTCACTAATCAAGGCGGCTGAAATTGAGCTATGCCTTAGCATAGTGAATTTTCAGGCAACGCAGATTCCTTAAAAATCAAACTTGATACCCTGTGCAAGTGGTAATTCTGTACTATAATTAATCGTATTGGTTTGGCGACGCATATATGCTTTCCAAGCATCCGAACCGCTTTCACGACCTCCGCCTGTGTCTTTTTCACCACCAAAAGCACCGCCGATTTCCGCGCCACTTGTTCCGATATTCACATTGGCAATACCGCAATCCGAACCTGCACAAGAAAGGAACAATTCTGCTTCTCTCAAATTTGTGGTCATAATCGCCGAAGAAAGCCCTTGTGGAACATCGTTTTGCATCGCTACTGCTTCTTCCAATTCGCTATATTTCATCAAATAAAGAATCGGTGCAAACGTCTCATGCTGAACAATTTGCATCTCATTACGCACCTCCGCTATACACGGACGGACATAACAGCCGCTTTCGTAGCCTGCGCCTTCGAATACACCACCTTCGACGAGCATTTTTCCACCTTGTTCTTTGATTTTTTCGATAGAATTGAGGTAGTTCTTCACTGCATCTTTGTCGATGAGCGGTCCTACGTGGTTGTTTTCATCCAATGGGTCGCCAATACGCAATTGCTTATAAGCACTTACAATATTGGTTTTTACTTTATCATAAACACTATCGTGAATAATCAAACGGCGTGTAGATGTACAACGCTGCCCCGCAGTACCCACTGCACCAAAGACGGCTCCTACGGTAGTAATTTCCAAATCTGCATGAGGCGAGACGATAATAGCGTTATTTCCTCCGAGTTCAAGGAGGGTTTTACCCATTCTTGATGCTACTTCTGCGCCTACGATTTTACCCATTCGGGTACTTCCTGTAGCAGAAATTAAAGGCACTCTTTTGTCTTTGGTCATCCATTCGCCAACCTTATAATTACCGGTTATGACACAAGATACTCCCTCTGGGACACTATTTGCCTTTAAAACTTTCGTTAATATGTTTTGACAAGCAATTGAGCATAGCGGTGTTTTCTCCGAACCTTTCCATACACATACATCGCCACATACGAGCGCAATCATCGAGTTCCAAGCCCATACTGCTACCGGAAAGTTGAACGCTGAAATGATACCCACGATACCCAACGGATGCCACTGCTCATACATACGGTGCAAAGGACGCTCCGACTGCATAGTAAGCCCGTAAAGCTGACGTGATAAGCCTACGGCAAAATCACAAATATCAATCATCTCTTGAACTTCGCCGAGTCCTTCCTGATAGCTTTTGCCCATTTCATAACTGACCAGCTTGCCGAGTGCCTCTTTGTGTTCGCGAAGTGCATTACCATATTGGCGCACAACTTCACCACGCAAAGGACCCGGTGTCATTCGCCATTCTTTGTAAGCAGTTTCTGCTGTCTGTATGATTTTTTCGTATTCTTCTTTGGTCGTAGTACTGACCTTACCGATGAGTTTTCCATCAACAGGTGAGTAAGATTCTATGAGATTATCATTTTTATCGAACCAATGTTCGCCCGTACTTGAACCGGAATTGACCGCAGTCAAGCCAAGTTCTTTGAGTATTTTATCCATTTATTGTTGTATTTTAAACAATGCTTTGATTAGCGTTTCAAAAAGTAAAAGTACGGGTTTATTTTCGCAATTTACAATAAAAAAACAAATACCCAATTTATAAATAAGTTTAGAATGTTATTCTTAATAAGAATTGATTAGTGAAGAGGAAGAAAATAATCTACCCCAAATGAAGAAGTTATTTTTTTTATATGTTTGGTTAAATTTGACGCGCATAGCCGAGCTACGTAAGGAAGATTTAGTGAAACATATAAGAAAAAGAACAATTCAGACGGGTAGATTATTTTTTTCGTCTTCCCTAAGGATATTTCTGTCTCACTACTTAGTACAAAAAAAACTATCATCCTATAATTAAAAAGTCCATAATCCATCGTTGTTTCAATTAAAACAACGACGGATTATGGACACTTATTTATAAGATTGAAACCCAATTTCGCTTCGTGTTCTCCTACAAATCAAGCAGCAAAGTTGTCGGGTCTTCCAATAGCTTTTTCACTTTCACTAAGAAAGTCACCGAAGTACTACCGTCGATTACGCGGTGGTCATACGAAAGTGCGAGGTACATCATTGGGCGAATTTTCACCTCTCCATCTACCGCCATCGGGCGTTGCTGAATGGTGTGCATGCCGAGTATTGCAGATTGCGGTTCGTTTAGAATCGGCGTACTCATCATAGAACCAAAAATACCACCATTGGTAATCGCAAACGTACCACCCGACATTTCATCTATCGTCAGTTTACCTTCACGTGCTTTGGCGGCTAAGGCTTTGATTTTCAATTCTATTTCAGAAAAGCTCAGCGATTCACAATTGTGAACAGGTGGCACTACCAATCCCGTTGGCGTCGAAATCGCTATTGAAATATCTACATAGTCGTGATAAATAACGTGGTCGCCGTCGATTTTTGCGTTTACATCGGGCATTTCGATGAGCGTCTTTGCACAGGCTTTCGCAAAGAGCGACATAAAACCGAGTTTGACGCCATATTTCTCTACAAATTGTTCCTGATACTTCTTTCTCAAAGCCATAATGTTGGTCAAATCAACTTCGTTGAAAGTCGTCAACATCGCCGTATTATTTTTCGCAGAAACCAATCTTTTGGCTATCGTGCGACGCATACGACTCATCTTCTTGCGCTCTGTACCTCTTGAAAATGAAGCACTTGTAGTTGAGTCCTTCGGTGCAGGAGTAGCGGCGGGGGCAGCTTTGGCAGCCGGGGCAGGAGCAGTGGCAGCTTTTTGCACGTCCTCTTTCGTGATGCGTCCATTTTTGCCTGTACCTGTGATTTGTTCAGGGTTCAAGCCTTTTTCGCGCATCAGTTTGGCTGCGGCAGGCGAAGGATGTTCGGCGGCATAGCTATCCGATTTCGCAGCAGGTTTGGGGGTGGGTTCAGGCGTAGACTCCGGCTCTGGCTTAGACTCGCCGGCAGATTCCGGCTCAGATTTGTCGGTAGACTCTGGCTCAGATTCGTCGGCAGACTCTGGCTTAGGTTTGGGCTCATCAGTGGACTCATCATCAGGCGCGGCTACGCTCGTGTCTATTTTTGCAACGATTGCGCCGATTTCTAAATCCTCGTCAGCTTGTGCTACGATGATGAGTTTTCCGGCAGCTTCGGCAGGAAATTCAAGGGTTGCCTTGTCGGACTCAAATTCGCATATCGCTTCGTCCAATTCGACATAATCGCCGTCTTCTTTCAGCCACTGCGATAGCGTGACTTCTGTGATAGATTCGCCGATGGTCGGCACTCGCATTTCTATTACGCTCATGTTTATTTTTTAGTCGATAGTCGATAGTCGATAGTAATTTTAAATGAATGAATTTTGAATGAATGAATCAAAAAACTACATTTTTTAACGACTCTATAGTTAGCTGGACTTTGGACATTGGATAATTAGGGAACTGGGTAATTAGGTAAATTACTCATTATCAATAATTTACGTTAATTTGCATTTTATTTTAAATTAATTTTATTACAATTTTTATTATGCTGATAAATAGCGAATTATGCTTTTGTTAGCCTAATTCCCTAATTCCCTAATTCCCTGATTACCTAATGTACAAAGTCCAGTAGTTAGTATCAGGAACAAAATAAATGTATATTCTCGACTTGTTCTTTTTTCCTTATACTTCACCAAATTTAGCAAAACATATAAAAAAAATAACGGCTTCATTTGGGGTAGATTATTTTCTTCTTCCCTTATCAGTGAATTTTTTCGCTCATCCTCAAACATGGTGGCATCTATTGTATACATGCACGGACTGGAAGTACCATGCTACATTTGAGTGAAAATTTGTACAAATATATGGATTTATGCGTTTTTAGAAGGGCAATTTGAAAAATTGCTTAGTTTTTTTTGCATTCACTTATCAATTTTTGCATTTTCTCGTCCTCTATCATCCTTTTATAGCTTTTGCGGTGGTGTTTTTTATTTTCCCTTCGGGAAATATTTTTATAATATAAATTTGCCCAACCGTCAATTCCTTTTAGCTGATAAACAGCATTTAATACGCAGTTGTTGTCGTGTATATTAAGAGAATCAGTATTCATTCTTTCGAGCATACGTCGGCGATACCTTTCAATTTGTTTTTCAGTCGGTGCGTCAAAATCGAGGCGAAAATTATCGCTGTTTTTACTCGAAAAAGTCAATAAAAATTCGTCATTCTCCCGAATGGGCAAACCATTGGGTGCGAGTAGTTCGCCTGCTTGATTGATAGCGAGTTTGAGGTGTCCGGCTTGTTTTTGCTTACGATAGCGGAAAGTATAAAAAGCATTATAAAATTTGCCGCCGTCTACGTGAGATTTTATTTTGATACCAATCGCTTTTGTGACACCATTTTCACGAAGGTCTTTAGCAAGTTTGTGTTGATACGCAAAATATCCGCCTGCCATAATGCTCGCGAGCAATAGTATGACCCCAAATATGACCAAAAAAGATTGAAGTAGATGTTTGCGAGATAATTTTTTGCGGCGACGATTGAGGGGCGTGTCGATGTCTTCGACGATTTTAAATTCATAACCTAGCTCTCCCGACGGATGTTTTTTAATAATAATCTTGCAAAACTCTTCGCCTATAAAAAAGGGGTATTCCGCATCGTCATATATTTCAAAATCAGTAATAACAATTTGCCCATTGCAAAAAATCGCCAAATTGCCGCTATCCAGGAAATGCTTTATCTCAACAAGGCTTTTGTTAGCCTTATTGCCCACATAAGTCCAGTTGATACGGTTGATATTTGGCAAAAGAAAAGTGTTTTAATTTGAACGGTAAAAATGCTTTAAAAGTTGTGTAGACACCAAATGAATGTGTGAATGAATGAATGAATTTCTGAACACTCCTCCTCAACGGACTGACTCAACTTAGTAGGCATAAAACTATACACAAGTTTTTAATGTTTACTCAAAATAGTTAGTGAAAAGATAAGAATAAATTAGTCCAAGATGCGAAATATTTTTTTGTTAGACGAAATCATTTTTGAGGCGCATAGCTGGGCTACGCAACGAGGAAATGATGAAGTCTAACGAAAAAAGATACAGTAGATTGGATTAAGTTAGGGAAGAGGAAGAAAATAATCTACCCCAAATGAAGAAGTTATTTATTTTCTTTCACTAAGGAAGATTTAGTGAAACATATAAGAAAAAGAACGATTCAGACGGGTAGATTGTTTTTTTCGTCTTCCCTTATTCTTATCTTTTCACTTACTTTGTTCACCAGTCAACATTCCCCTCATTTATTCATCGTACCGTTGTTCTTAAATGTCTTCGATTCTGTACATTCATTTTAAAACCTTATTTAAAATCATCTACCTCAACTGCATCAAGCATTTTGGGTGGCGACGCTTGTTGGCGACGCTGATTTTTGTGATAGTTGCTGTGGTGATTTGCGTCCTGCTTTTGGTGTTTCGATTGATGGATGAGGTCTTGTTTTTTCGCTATCGCAAAACGAAAATTGAGCGTCCTGTTTTCATTGTCAGCAATCCGCGTAGTGGGACGACTTTTATGCACCGCCTATTGTGTATGGATGAGGAACGATACGTCTATATGTTGCTCTATCACACCATTATTCCATCCGTTACTTTCTACAAAATAATACTAATAATCAGCGCATTAGACCGTCGAATCGGGCGTCCGTTTCGTCGTTTTTTCAATTGGGCGAGTGCTTGGATTTTTAAAGGCTGGCAAGGCATACACCCTATGGGATTCAATCAAAGCGAAGAAGACGAAGGCTTATATATTTTTAGTTTCTTATCGGTGGCGGTGTGTTTGATTTGCCCGTATATGGACGAGTTGAAATACCTCACGATAGTAGACGAAATGCCAGAACGGGCGCGCCGAAATCTCCGAAAATACTACCACAGTTCGATGCAGCGATTTATGTACGCCGAAGGCAGCGGCAAGACGCTGCTCAACAAAAATGTCATCACTACCGGGCGGCTACATACGATACTCGACGTGTTTCCCGATGCACATATCGTGTACCTCATTCGCGACCCCAAATCGGCTGTGCCATCCTTCATCAGCATGTTTAGTGCGCCCTGGAAATGGATTGCCCCAAATTTGGAAGAAAACGGCGTAGAATATCGAGCACTCGGGCAAATTGCGATTGATTTTTATAATTATTTCCATAAAAATAAAAACAAATTTAAGCCCGAAAATCTTTACGTCTTACCGTATAAAAAACTGATTGCCAACCCAATGCAAGCCGTCGAAGACATATACGTTCACTTCGATATGGAAATGTCAGATGCTTTTATAGCTCGCTTGGAAGCGCATCTAAATTCACCTAAAAAATACAAAAGCGGACACACGTATTCCTTGGGGAAATATGGTTTTACCGAAGCAGAAATAGAGGAGAAATTGGGCGAAGTAATGCGGGAGTATAACTTAACGTAACACAGACATTTTTGTCTGTAATATTGCGGCACAGACAGGAATACCTATGTTACGTTACATTTTTAGGGAAGTGAAATAAAATAAATAACATGTGCCATTATACTCGTCTTTTTCCGTCTAAGAATCCTTTGAAATCCTTAGACGAAAAAAATACTTCGCATTATGGGACATCTTATTTATTTTCTTTCACTAAGTAGTGAGACAAAAATATCCTTACTTTTTGACGGTTTCTTTTTCCGCTATTTTTCCCTACAAAAATCCTTACGTAGCGTAGGCTATGTGCGGTTTTTGTAAGAAAAAATATCGAAAAAATAACCACGTCAAAATTGTAAGCCTATTTTTGTCCCACTACTTAATTCTGGTAATGACGATACTTTTTGCTTGGAATTATTATGACGTGAAGGAAAAAACGAAGGGTGAGTGATTCTCCTATTATTTCAAAGAGCGGACACTTGATAACGTAGGGACAGGGCATGCCCTGTCCCTAAGTTGTACGGCTACATTATCAGGAAATTTTCAAGACCAATTTACCCATTTTATCACCACTAAATAGGCGTAAAAACGTCTCATGGAAATTTTCGATACCTTCATAGACATCTTCTTTTGATTTCAATTTGCCTTCCATCATCCACATGCCCATTTTCATGGCTGCTTCGCGGTATCGCTTGGCATAATCTAACACGACAAGCCCTTGCATCGTACCACGATTGACGAGTAATGAAAGGTAATTACTTGGTCCTTTGACGACCTTATTATTATACTGCGAAATAGCGCCACAAATCGCTATGCGTCCGTGCATACGCAAGCGAGCGAGTGCGTGGTCGAGGATTTCGCCGCCCACATTATCAAAATATACGTCAATTCCCTTCGGACATTCACGCTTTAGACCGTCGCGTACACTTTCATTTTTATAATCTATCGCACCATCAAAACCAAGTTCTTTCAGGTAAGCGCATTTCTCTGGTCCGCCAGCGATACCAACGACATAGCAGCCTTTTATCTTCGCTATCTGCCCAACTACCGACCCAACTGCACCGGCAGCGCCAGACACTAAAACAATGTCACCTTCCTTGATTTTTCCGACTTCGAGTATTCCGAAATACGCCGTCATACCCGGCATTCCGAGTGTGCCTATATAAGTCGTCAGAGGCGCGAGCGAAGGCTCTACTTTATACCAACCTTTTGCGTCAGTCGCTACATATTGCTGCACACCGCCCCAACCTGTGAGGAAGTCACCCGCTTCATAATCAGGGTGTTGCGATTCAATTACTTCGCCTACCGAACCAGCACGCATCACATCGCCAATACCTATGGGCGGAATATAAGACTTGGTATCATTCATCCAACCACGCATTGCAGGATCGAGCGAAATATAGTCTTGGCGTACCAAAACTTCGCCTTCTTTGATAGTCGGTATTTCGCTTTCTTTGAGTGTCCAAGTATCTTTTTCAGGCAATCCGGTGGGGCGTTTTGCAAGTATAAGTTGTTTATTCATCGAATGATTTTTTTTATTTTTGAGTGAAACATTTTTTTTATAATGAATGGCAATATAGTAATTTGTATGTATTAATGATTCTTTGTTGCTGAAAACTTTTCAACCTCAACTTCAAATGCAACCTCAACCTCAATCTCAAATTCAATTGAGAATAAAATCGCATTGTGATTTTTATGGATGGTTTCTCCTGTCTGTATCTTTTTGCGGCAGTCACGTTATACAATCGAAATACAACCTCAACCTCAAATCCAACTTCAAACGTAATACAAAGGTCGCTCATCCCCAATTTAGGGTGAAATTCATTTTCGAGAAAAGTAACACAGGCTTCCAGCATGCACCGCGTTAGTTCGTCCTGTTTTATCGAAATAACCTGTCGATATAGCGTGGTGCAGGCTGGAAGCCTGTGTTACTTTCACCTTAAATTGGGGATGAGCGACAAAGGTTGAAGTTTTAAGTTACAAAAAGGTTAAACCCCAAATCCAATGTAATCATTATATGTAAAAGGCGTTTGTAGATGTGTAACATGCTTATCAAGTACAAGTTCAAGTAGCAAGCGCAAGTTCAAGTTTTTATTTGCCTTCGGCAAATTTAGTAGCTTGTACTTGCGCTTGTCCACGATAGCTATCGGGATGGACTTGAACTTAATCACACACTATATCGTACCAAAAATTTTACATAGATAATTTACTGCCATTTTTTCATAACACGTCTTGCGACTAATGTTGAGTGATTTTAGATTTTGATTGATACTGTCGAAAATTTCGCGTAGCGAAATTCAATCAAAAATTATAAAATAAAAATCACCAAATTCATTCAACATGAATACAAGAACACTAAATCTATGTACTTATGCGAAACAAAATATTGCTATTATTTGCAACTTTATTCATTGTAAATCAAGGACTTAATGCTCAGGACACTTTCTTGGCAACAAGCGTAGATGCGCCGCCGCCATTGGATAGCCCTTATGAAAAAACACCAAAAACTGCGATGCCGATATTGGCTTATGACCATATTCGTGAAGCCGATGTTTTTTGGGAAAAACGTATTTGGCGCGTGATTGATGTGCGCGAAAAGATGAATAAATCGTTTTCTGCACCACAGAATCCATTGATAAATGTCTTGTTGCGCGGTATCGACAGTGGCGAAATTAAAGCCTATGGTACGCTTGATGACAAATTTTCAACGCCAATGAGTCGAGACGATATTAATGGACAGTTGTTTAGTTCGGACACTATAAGAGTGGTTGATTTTGAGACGTATGAGGAGAAAATAACGGTGACGAAAAACGACTTCAACCCCGAAGATGTGAAGCGTTTTCGTATCAAAGAAGTCTGGTTTTTTGATGAAGAAACCTCGACTATGAAGGTACGGATTTTGGGCATTGCCCCGCTGAAAGAAGACTATGACGACAACGGAAATTTGCGTTTTGAGCATCCAATGTTTTGGGTGTATTATCCGCATATCCGCAAGTATCTGGCAGGTGAAGAAGCCATGAATCCTATTGACGATGCCAAAACATTGACGTGGGAACATCTGATGGAAGCCCGCTTTTTTTCAAGCTACATTACAAAAGAAAACAACGTAGATGACCGCCGCATCCAAGATTATAAAACCGGCAAGGAAGCCCTCTACGAAAGCCTCAAAATAGAAGAAGGAATTCTCAATTTTGAACACGATTTGTGGACTTATTAATGCTACAATGATGTAAGTGAAAGAAATTAAATAACATGTGCCATTATACTCGTCTTTTTTCCGTCTAAGAATCCTTTGAAATCCTTATCCTGAATCGGGGTTCGGGACAGGCTGTAGCTAAGGCTATGTGCGGCTTTCAAAAAA
>Ga0209185_1000877_pt1 | contig 30304 bp, 18 predicted proteins | sample SidtaG_2_FD_187425 | JGI IMG/M metagenome (GOLD analysis project Ga0209185, IMG submission 187425) | Marine algal microbial communities from Sidmouth, United Kingdom - Sidmouth_Asex2 metaG (SPAdes) (version 2) | ecosystem: Host-associated > Algae > Red algae > Unclassified | place: Sidmouth... | reverse complement strand
ACAAAAACCACAAAAACTACAAAAACTACAAAAACTACAAAAACCACAAAAACTAAACAGAAACCCCATGCTCCCTCAACGCTTCATTCAAAGACGTCTTTTTATTCGTAGACTCCTTTCGTTTTCCGATGATTAAAGCGCAAGCGACTTGGTATTTTCCTGCGGGGAATTCTTTTTCGTAAGTTCCAGGAATCACGACAGATGCTTTAGGGATTCTTCCACGATACTCGACGGGTTCACTGCCACTGACATCAATAATGCGAGTTGATTGGGTCAAGACGACGTTGGCACCCAAAACGGCTTCTGTTTCCACATGAACGCCTTCTACCACAATCGAACGAGAACCAATAAAACAATTGTCCTCTATAATGACGGGCGATGCTTGTACAGGCTCTAAAACGCCGCCAATACCCACACCTCCACTCAAATGCACATTCTTGCCAATTTGAGCGCAAGAGCCAACCGTTGCCCACGTATCGACCATCGTTCCACTACCCACATACGCACCGATATTGATATAAGACGGCATCATAATCACGCCTTTTTCGACAAAACTTCCATGTCGAGCGATGGCATGGGGCACAACTCTCACGCCCAATTCCGCATAATTTTCTTTCAAAGGTATTTTGTCGTGAAATTCAAAAGGCCCAACCTTGATTGTTTCCATGGTGGTCGTCGGAAAATACAAGATGACGGCTTTTTTGATCCAATCATTCACTTTCCATCCCGTCTCCGTCGGCTCTGCCACACGATACACCCCTTTATCCAATTGTGCAATCACCGCATGAATTGCTTCCACAGTACTTTTTTCTTTTAACAAAGCTCTATCTTCCCAAGCAGCTTCAATTTGTTGTTGTAAATCTGACATAAAATATTTTTTAATTCTAATTCCTAATATCTAAATTCTAAATGGTTTCAAGTTCTAATTCCTAATCAACTAACTCCTAATCTACTAAAAAGGAGAGAACGGTAAAATGCTCCGTCGTGACACAGGGTCTCGCTATCCGTTCTTATGGCAAAAGAAACAACAATACAATAAGCAAGAACCGCAACGACTTAAACTACTTAAACCACAAAAACTACTTAAACTATTTTGCCATACCACTACTATCGAGTCTATTTTGCACAGACAGAACTTCTGATGCACTCAAATCAATTAAAATAGTTGCACAAAAATGAGATTTATAAATAAATTATTGGCAAAATGGGTTAATTCTTTTTAATATTGTCCTACAATGTTTGCAACCGTAATAAAAATATACATCTCCTTAGTCATTCTAAGTGCTGTTGGTAGCTTTGCTATCATTGCTAATGTCGTTGTAGACAGATGGTTACAGATACGAAATCAACGACCTTTGTTAGAAGACGATACACCGCCTAATACTTTAGGAGAAGCAGAAGAAGCGGAGGAAGATACCGTTGATGCCGAATTAGTAGAGGAAATCCCTGCCCCTCCTGCCCAAAGACAGCCCATCGCAAAACCACCTGTACAACAAACAGAATTCGATTTTTACGAAGACATCCCTGATATGCAAAAAAGGGCAATGCCTCCCCCACCGCCGCCACCCCATTCCCAAAATGATATTCCGCCCCCGCCCTCGCCTATAGATGATACAACGATCTAAGTGATTGGTGACGAGTGATTGGTGATGATAGGCGATTCGCAACAGGTGAATTTGTAAGAAAACTCAAGTCAAAACTACATGATAAAACAAACTTTTAAGGACAAATTTGGTGTTGCTCCTTCCTTATCCATACAAGCCCCTGGTCGCATCAATCTAATCGGTGAACATACGGACTATAATGATGGATTTGTCTTGCCTGCTGCGGTGAACAAGGGCATTCGTTTTGCACTGAACCACAATGATACTGGCAAGTTGCGTATCTACTCCATAGATTTTGATGACTATTGGGAATCTGATATTCAAATCATTGAAAAGACGGATAAGGGATGGGGCAATTATATCATGGGAACACTCCAACAATTCCAAAAACGTTCTATTCCTTTATCGGGGATTGATTGTGTGGTGGGCGGTGATATTCCGATTGGGTCGGGCATGAGTTCTTCGGCTGCTTTGGTTTGTGGCTTTGCAACGGGCTTAAATAAGCTCTTTAAAGCGGATTTGAGCCAATGGGATATTGCCAAATTGGGTAGACAAGTAGAAAATGAATTTGTGGGAACGGCTTGTGGGATTATGGATCAATTTGCCTCTGTATTTGGTAAAACAGGACATGCGATGTTGTTGGATTGCGGGTCTTTGGACTTTGAATATGTCCCTGTTGATTTGGAAGGGCATACTCTGGTTTTAATCAATACGATGGTGAAGCATCAAAATACGAACTCTGGTTATAATGACCGTCCTGCGGAATGTGCAGAAGCTTTGCGCTTGCTTCAAGAAAAGTATCCCACTATCCAAAATTTCAAGGATATTGAAACGGTAGATTACCACAATTATTTATCTGAAAAAGCTCCTATTTTGAAAAAGCGAGTTGATTATGTTTTTCAAGAGAATAGAAGGGTTTTAGAAGCTCGTAATTGTTTGGAACAAGGCAATATTTTGGGATTTGGGCAGTTATTGTATGCGTCTCATGATGGTTTGAGTACACAATATGAGGTGAGCTGTAAGGAACTGGATTTGTTGGTGGAATTGGCTCGCCGGGAAGAAATAACGGGTGCGAGGATGATGGGCGGTGGTTTTGGTGGATGTACGCTCAATCTAATTGACAACTTAAATATTAACGAAGTCGTACAAAGCATGCAAGTGGCCTATAAGGAGGAAACGGGGTTGGAGGCGGAAGCTTATTTTGTGGAGATTGAGGATGGTTGTCGGGTGCTTTAGTGCTTGATGCTGTGGTACAGACTATCCAAAATAGACCTGATGGTAGTGGTATGGCTTTTGGTTTTTGTGGTTTAAGTGGTTTTTGTAGTTTCTGTGGTTGGCTCTTCATCTTTGGATAATAAGTGATAGCCATAAGAACGGACAGCAGGACTTAGCGTCACGACGAAGGGTTTTACCGTTCTCTCCTAAAAAAATTACTATACAGTATTGCATATTTTAAACTTGTGTAATAATTTTGTGTCCTATTTAGTTAGTAACTTTATATTTTAAACATAAAACAATAAAAATAACAAGAAATGAAACGAATTGTACTAATTTTATTTGTTAGCCTTTTGACTTTAACTCAAGTTATGGCACAAGATGCAGCAAACGCAGAAAGAGATGCTAAGAAAATGGAGCGTCAACAAGAAAGAATTACACAGCGCATTGACAAAGAAATGACAGAGCTTAAGGACGCTTTTCAAGATAATGAGGCGGTGGCTTTGAGCGATGAGCAAAAAACGGAATTGGAAACGCTTATTACAGAAAAAACAACAAAACTTTCTGCACTTAAACAAAAGTATAAGGATGATAGAGAGGGCTATTCGACAGAAAGAAAACCATTGGCGAAGGAGTATAGAGAAAAAATCAAGAATGTTTTAACAGAAGAACAAGCAACTGCTTTTAAAGAATATAAGGAGAAAAAAAGAGCGGAAAGAAAAGCTAAAGAAGCGGAAGAAAGTGAGAATTAGTTGATTAGGAAATTAGGAGTTAGTTGATTAGGAAATTAGGCGGTTCAAATTTACACCAATTCCCAATATACGAATACGCCAATTACCCAATATACGAATACGCCAACTACCAAAATATAGAAAAAGACGAACATGCTTAGGCTTGTTCGTCTTTTTTTATGTTTATATCGTCGCTGTATAAACTCAGTAATCCCGCATAGAGCTTATCGCCGTTTTATGCATTGTTAGTGGCTGGCTTTTCTTTTCATTTTATCTGTTTAAAAAAGCTGAATACATCCAAACCATTTTTTCTTGCTCCCTGATGTAGTCACTCATCAAAGCGTTTGTTCCTTCGTCATCTGCATCAGAAGATAGCGCAAGTAGCTCACGTTGAAGCACTATTATTGTTTTAAAAGACTCCAATATATTTTCGATTGCTTTTATTCCGTCACTTACTTCAACACTTTCTTGAATTTTAGAAATTGCTCTGTAGTCGGTATAATTATGTTTGGGTGTATGCCCCAGCGTTAAAATTCTTTCTGCAACTTCATCAATCTTTAAGATTAAATCATTGTATAGTTCTTCAAATTTCAAATGAAGTTCAAAAAATTTTTCCCCTCTAATATTCCAATGATAGCCTCTTGTGTTTTGGTAGAAAATTGAGTAATTGGCTAAGAGTTCATTTAGCTTATCTGATAATTTTTTGGATTTGACCTTATCAAGTCCGATTGCATTTTTCTCATTCATTTTTTAATGTTTTAATGTTTAAGGATTAGTGTGAAGTTAAATAAATAGACTGTGAATTAACTCATACTCTGTTATTTTTCTTTCTGCTTGCCGTTAACAGGAGAATTAGCGTAATTTCCGATAGAGAGCATCACTAAAGTACACGCCTCTATAGTCTCAATATTGTGTGTTTTTGCTAACTCTATGAGTTCATTATTCTCTGTACCTGGATTAAAAATGATGCGTTTGGGTTGTAGCTCTAAAATATAGTCATAATATTCTTTTTGACGCATTGGATTTAAATATAATGTAACAGTATGTATGTTTTCGAGGGCAGGACGCCCCACTACAATGTCTGTTTCTCCTATTTTTCCTTCTTTTATACCGATAGGAATGGCGGTAAATCCATGTTCTTGTAGGCGTTGTGTGGCTAAAAAAGCATATCTGGCAGGATTTGTTGAGGCTCCTAAGACCACTGTTGTAATATCTGGCATATTATTTGATATAATATTATTATTATTAATTTGATTAAAATGTTTTTATGCTTTTAATGCAACAAAGTGAGGAAGTTGTTCCCATCTCCGTAGAACTGGAGAGCATAAAACAATGTCAGTTTTTGGAGGCAGACTCCTCACAATTTACCAACATCGTAGAGGTGCTTTTGTTTATTCAATCTTTTTTAAAAAGTACAAAACAAAAGCATACTGTCCACATCGTCTTTAAGACCACTGATGGGATTTGGAAGGTTAGTAACCCGATTAAATCTAAAACATCTGTAGGTTTGGTATTAGACGAAGGATTGGTTATCCCTTATTTTAGTATAATGGGCTTGCACCTCGAAATTAACTAACCCTGAACCAACTATTTGGTTCTATTCCGACAATTAGGGTATATACTACCCTATAAATTGCAAAAACTCATCATTGACAGTACTGTCAATGATGAGTTTTTTATTTTTGGGTTAGTGACGGGTGATAGGTGGCGAGTGATTTTATCACACTTCACTTGTCACTTGTCACCTGTCTCTCGTCCCTATACTAGCATACGAGTTGGTTCTTCTAAGAAGCTTTTGAATGTTTGTAAGAACCTTGCGCCTACTGCCCCATCTACGACACGATGATCTGCCGACAACGTAATTTTCATTACATTCATCACCACAATTTCGTTATTTTCATTGACTCTTGGCATTTTGGCAATACGCCCAACCGCCATAATACAAGCGTTAGGTGGATTGATAATCGCCGTAAATTCGTCAATATCCATCATTCCTAAATTGGAGATAGAGAACGTATTTCCAGTCATTTCTTCCAAGCTCAGTTTCTTTTCCCTTGCTTTTCCTGCCAATTCCTTCGTTTCGGCTGCAATGTGGCTCAGTGGCTTATTGTCTGCAAATTTGATGACAGGTACCAACAATCCTTCAGGAACAGCTACCGCCATCCCGACATGCACGTGCTTATTGAAACGCAGGCTTTCGCCCATCCAAGCAGCGTTCACCGCGGGGTGCATTCTCAACGCAGTCGCTGCTGCCTTAATAATTATGTCATTAAAGGAAATTTTGACAGGCGACATTTCATTTAGTTTTTTACGGGCTGCAATCGTTCTATCCATATTAATTTCCATCGTCAAATAGAAATGTGGCGCACCAAATTTGCTTTCTGCCAATCGACGAGCGATGGTTTTACGCATTTGAGAAATGGGCTGGTCTTCGTAAACTTCTTCCCCTACGACGGGTGCAAATACGACGGTTTTTGCAGTGGGACTTGCCTTTGCAGGTGGTGGTTGCGTCTGTGGTTGTGCCGTTTTATTGGCTAAATATGCCTCAATGTCTCGTTTGATGATACGCCCTTGATCGCCCGAACCTTGTATCAATGCAAGATCTAATTGATTTTCCTCAGCCAATTTTTTTGCCAAAGGCGATGCTTTAATTCTTTTATTGCTTGATGATGCCGTTGGTCTCGGTGTTGCTTGGTGAACAGGCATTGGTTTGGGTTGTGACGTAGGCGCAACCTCTTCCGCTTTTTCTTCGTTTTTTTCTTCCGCTTTCTCTTCGGTTTTTTCTTCCGTTTTCTCTTCTTCTTTCTCTTCGGTTTTTTCTTCCGTTGCTGCGGTCTTCTTCTTTTCTTCCTCCAAGATTCCAGAAACATCTTCCCCCTTATCGCCCAAAATGGCAATAATTGCGTTAATAGGTACTGTCACACCAGCATCTACACCAATGTGGATAAGTGTACCTTCTTGGTAACTTTCCAATTCCATGGTAGCCTTGTCTGTCTCGACCTCCGCTAGTAAATCGCCTGCTTTTACAGGGTCTCCAATATTCTTGTGCCATGCGACCAATACCCCTTCTTCCATAGTATCGCTCATACGAGGCATTCTAATGATTTCAGCCATCTTTTTTTAATTTTTCAACAAATATACTCTATGAAATGGTAAAACAATAACTTATAAAATTTTCCTTCGATATTTTCTGATATATTTTATTAAAAAGCCTTATTAATGTCATGCATCACCTATTTGTCCGCTTCGGCAATCCAATCATTTATCGAAAAATTTCTATCTTTTTATTATTTTATTTTTTTTGGAGAGAACGGTAAAGTGCTTCGTCGTAAAGCACGGTCCCGCTGTACGTTCTTATGGCAAGTAGGCTTGGTCACAGTAGAGAACTACAAAAACTACTTAAACCACAAAAACCACATAAACTACTTGCCATACCACTACCATCGGGTCTATTTTTGATGGACAGGACGTTTTTTTGAGGTATCAAAGTATCGAACCTTATACATGAAGTAACGACAAAGCCTTGTCCATTCTCTCTTTATAATTAAGATAAAATTCTTCACTAAAAAAGTATATTTTTTGTCTATCTTCCTAAAAAACAATACCTTTGTTTGTCTAAATATAGACATATAAAAAAGGTGTATAAAAAATATATCATGTTAAATTTTACAAACTTGTTACACCTTTTGCATGACTCATAATATAATATAAAAAAGAAAAAAAATGTCTCCTAAAATAGACCCCAAAAGAAAAAAATTACAACTTGATCTTGATAATTTAGTCTCCAATGACGACTTTAAATGCACCATCATTCCTGTAAACATAAAAGATGTTGAAAATATCAAAGAAGTGCTGAAAAAATGGTCAAGTTACATTCATCAACACAAGGATGATCCTAAAAGAAAAGAGCATACTTTCAATTTTCAATTTGATGTAAAAAATAGCAAGGGCGAGACAATAGACACCTTTCATAGACAAGATTTTTTTACACATATTATTAAAAAATATCCTACCTTAAAGCCAAATATCCTTGAATTTGCACAAAGTATTGACCCACCTTTTTATATCATGCATGATACTCCATTGGGATTAGAAGGGTTGAGTTTACTAGCTCGTAAGGACGCTACCTACATTGAGGCTTTTGAAGAGTTATTTTTAAAAGCAAAAAAGCCCGAAAATGTAGATGAGATAAATTTTTTCATATCGCTATCGACTTGTTTTGATAATTTGATAGAGGAGAAAAAAAATACCAAAAAAATCATGCAGTTATATGCCAACTGTTATACTAAAATGGGTAATTGTGCGGGTGATGTTTTTCCTGAAAAGATTTCACCTCAGCTTTTTGATGTGTTTATGAAAACATTGGTAGAAAAAGAGTTTGATTTTTCAATGGAAATCAAAAAGACTAAAGATGCTCCTGAATATCTGGATGAATTATCAGGATTAGAATACCTAATAGATAAAATATTTCTTGATCAAACTGGTAAGTATGATGATGCCTATTGGGAGAAAATGGAGGAATTACACGACAATTTTAACAATGCGATTCATCAAAACAAAGTTCCTACCTACAAAAAGTTAGCAGAGGGAAATATTAAATTGCAAATGGCATTAGGGGGAGATATGACAACCATTATTAAACAAAAAATCAAAAAACTTAAGAGCTTTGAGGATGAAGAGGAAAAAGCAGATTTTGTTTTAAAAAACAAAGGTTTCTTTAACAAAATTCTTAAAACTCATACTGATTTAGCCGCAAAATATGCCAATGCCATCGGCTATATATCTTCTTATGGAGAAATATTAGGAACGTATGAAGCCAAACAATTGGCCTTAAAGGATAAAAAATATATTCCCAATTTTATCAACATCTTGAGTGAAATAGACCTTGACCATGAAGTTCAAGAACCTGAATTTATTGAAGAGGTCTTAGATAGATGGAAGTGGTGTGAAGAAACACTTGAGCTTGCTGTTGGACGTTGCACCTATCTTTCGGGACAACAAGCAGCCGATCAAATTGCGCCTTACGCAGGCTCTATGGACGAGAAAACCTTTAATCGCTTTCTTGAAAAAATAGTTACCTCTGTATATGACTTTCCCAACGTTAGTAGTCGCAGAAAAATTAATCTTGATAGAGACATTATTCATTTTAACTTTGTATTGAATGCTGCTGTTCCTGAAGTTGAAGAAAAAATACTGGTTGAGCGTTTTAACGATGCCATTCATTTTAAAACCATGCCAACTTATGATTATCTCTTAAATGGTAGTAAGGAGGTAACAGAAAAAAAAGAAGCATTACTTAAAGCAAAAGCAAAAAAGGATAAGGCAATACTCAATCCCGATCTTGATACCAAAGTCATTAGTACAATCCTCGCAACCCTTGAACCCAAAGAGCGAAGCAGTTTTACGTATTTTGAGGTACTCGTCAATAAGACCAAATGTAGCTATGGACCCAAGAAATACAATGGGGGAGCAACCGAAAGGGTGAATGGAAAAACTAAGTTACTCAAAACAGAATTTATAGATATTGACAAAAAAAAGAAACCAACCGAAAAAACATTCGACACCTTTGAAGCCTGTCAGCAATTTGCTCAACAACTTATCCAAGAAAAAAAGAAGGAAGGCTATGTTATCTATCCACAAGCTAAACACCGCATACGCTTTGAAGTAGCCACCGAAAAAAAAGATGAAAAAGCCCTCAAAGAAGTGATTCAAAACAATATGTTATTGCGTAACTATCATAATCCCGATTGGTTTTTTGGCAGCCTCAATATTGGTAAGTTAGAACCTTTCTTATGGTGTGTGGATAATTATTATGAGCTACACGATAAAATTCTAAATCAATATCAACAATGGGGCAAAGACTATAGATGGTCTTTGGTTAAGATATTTCCTTATGGCAGTATGTTGGTACGGCATATGTTTAGTGATTATTTATCGTTCCTTGCTGACAAAGGTTATAAAATGACTTATGGAGATGCCGAACATCTTATGGAACGAGTCAGGGTGGATGTTGCCAAAAAACTATTTACCAAAGAGAATCGAATGTTCTTACCTATACAAAGAATCTTCGATGAACTGATTGAAAACAAAGATAATGACGAACAAAATTTTCCACTTTTTGAGTTTTTGATAGAGTTAGAACCCGAATTGAATCTATTGTTTCCTGTAGGAGATGATGTTCCTGCGGTGTGGGTGCATTATGAAGACGCTCAAAAACAGCTTCCAAAATATAGAGATAGTGAACCCTTATTACACAAGGCTGTCCGACAAAATATGCCTTTGTCCATCATAAAAAAGCTGATTGAACATGGAGCGAATCCAACATTAACTTATACCAATTGGAAAGTATTGGAGCCTGATGCGGATAGATGGGAAAAAGAAATCATGACGGAAAAAGAAAAGAATCAATATAAAGGAAAATCCAGTTTTGATATTTTATTACGACATGCTCAAACAGAAGAAGTCAAAGCCTATTTAATTCAAGCAGAAAAAGATTGGAAGAAACAAACCTATGTTTCAGATATTCTTGCTTCTCCAAAAATTCTAAAACAATATCTTGATGATGGAGGTGATCCTAATCAGAAAGACAAATATGGTGTTGCACTTTTGCACCATATGGCAACAAGGTTACCACAAAAAACATTGATTGATCATAATTTTCTGCAATTTGAAAAGGACAAACAACCTTACTTTCCTGAAGCCTATAAATCAGAAATGCTCATGCTACTTTTAGAAGCAGGAGCCGACCCTAATATCGAAGACAACAATGGGCAAACGCCACTATTCTATATGCAAAGTTGGTGCGGTAAGTACTTGGTAGAGGCAGGAGCAGATTTGTTTCATAAAGACCGTAAAGGCGACACACCACTATTTTTCCATCTCCAGTATCAACCATGTAATGGCAGTGGTTTTATGTTTTATGAAGATAGAGATGAAACCATCAAAAAAGCGATGATTTATCAATTATTGACATTAGGTGTAGAGCTTAATCACAAAGATAAAGAAGGCAAAACTTTTTTAGAACACATTCACAAATTACGGTACTATCGAGATTTTATTGAGAAAATAAAAAAGGATTTTAAGATAAAAGGCGATTTGAAGTATAGGCCTTGGGGACGCTAGATAAAAAATAGAAGTAGAGACCATGCAAAATAGCCCTGATAGTAGCGTTATACCAATAAGTAGGGCTTTGTGGTTTTGTGTGGCTTGGTGTAGTAGCGGATAGCAGGCCTGCGTGTCACGACGAAGCACCCACCTTTCGCTCCTTATTTTTATTAGTGCCGTTGTTCTTAGTGTTGTGGTCCTGTAGTTTCTCTTCTATAGTAATCCTAACTCATTTCAGAAATTTTATTTCACGCAAAGAGCGCAAAGCTCAACAGAAAACAATCTCTCTGCGGCTTTTTGTGTGAAAAACGCTTTTTCTATTTTCAAACAGGACTGCTATAAGCAAAAAACCACAGCACCAAGAACTAAAGCACAAAAAAAAGACTAATAATTAAAAATCTCCTCTAAGCTTAGTTCTTTGACTTCGCCTAATTTTTCGACGATGCTCTTGTCTAAGCGGTCTAACTTTCCGATGATGAGGTAGTTGAAAACGCTGCCTTTGATGTGTTGGTCGAAGAAGGCTTGCAAATCGTCTAAGGTCATTTTTTTGATTTCCTCGTACATTTGTTTGCGGATGTCTTCGGTGAGTCCTCTGTTTTTAGCATTTTCATAATCCCAGAATACTTTGTCGTATAAAAAGCGTTCGCTCTCTATTTTTTTCAGGGCTGCTTCTTTGGCTGATTCAAATTGTCGAACAGCATGCGGCATGTTGTTGATGAGGTACAAAAATACGTCTATGGCTTCTTGTAATTTATCCGTTTGTGTGCCGATGTAGGCATTGATAAAATGTGATTTGTCTTGGAAGCTTGGGTTGGTGTACCAGGCATAAGCGGAATAGGCCAAGGCTTTGGCTTCTCGGACTTCTTGGAATACAATAGAGGATAAGCCTGCTCCAAAATATTCATTGAAAATACTTCGGGCTGCATGAATTTTTGCATCATACAAACCTCGTTTGGCTATCAACATTATTTCTACTTGCGTTTGCTCATAATCTACTAAGAATACCTGATTTTTCTCAGTGGGTTGTTCGACATAAACTTTGCGTTCTGGATAGCGGTTTTCTTTGGGTAAAAATGCGTGATGCTTTTTGAAAATGGTCGCTATTTCTTCTTGTGATTTTTGTCCAAAGTAAAACATTCGTAACGGATATTGCAATAAAGAACGTAATAAATCACACAAAACTTGTGGGTCTTTGGCTCTTAATGTTTCTTCTGATTGAATATCTGTAAACGGCGATTCTTTTCCATATACGGCGTGGTTGTACATGGCACTGTGCAAGATGGTATCTTTTGATAACTTCTGGTCATGTCGTTGCTTTATCATGCCTTCTACCATCTTATCATAGGCTTCTTTATTGGGCTGTACATTGGCTAAAACATGTTCTAAAAGCTCAAGTCCTTCTTCTAAAGATTTTTCTAAACCGCCTAAATAGATGTAGGCTTTGCGAGAACGAGTATAGGCTTTTAAATCGACACCGTATCTAAATGTTTGTTTTTGTATATCGGCTGAACTATATTTTTCTGTTCCCAAATACGTCAGATATTTTAAAGCCAAATTTAAATCGTCATGGTGATGGCTTCCCATATCTAAAATATAGTACAATTGAAATACATCGTCGGTTCCATTCTTGATATAAGCAAACGGAATTTCTTGTCCATTCTTGCTGACTTTAAAGCGTTGAATTTGCTTCTCATAGTCTAAAAAGACAGGCTTAAAAGACGAGGACGGCACTTCTTTAAATGCTTGATGGAACGCAGAATCAACATTTCGATTTATTTCTAAAGGTGTCAATGGTGGCTTATCAACTTTGGGTGCTTGGTTATCGACTCCTTGACGCTTAAAGCTACAAACGTAATTATTGAGGTAGCGTTTTTTGGCAAATTCAATGACTTGTTCTTTGGTCACTGCGCCCATTCTATCCAAGAAATGTGTTGCTTCTTGATAGTCCAAATCTAAGATAAACATCTCTAACATATATCGACAACGGTGTGCATTTTTGCGAATGTTGCGAGTACGTTCATATTTTAAATGATTGACAACAGCTTCAATGAGCCATTCTTCAAACGCTCCTTCCTTGACTTTTTCAACTTGTTCTAAAAGTAAATCTTTTACTTCTTCTAAAGTTTGGCCTTGTTTGGGCAAACCATAAAAAACATGATGGCTGTAGTCTTGCATAACCGAAGCAAAAGAAGCAGCACTTAAGACTTTTTGTTTTTGTACCAAGTTGATGTCAATCAAACCTGCTACACTATTGTAGAGCAAATGACTAATGAGTTGAATCATTAAAAAATCATCTGTATGTGCGCCATCAAAGCGGTAAGAAAGATACAAATGCTCTGTTTGACTTCCTACATTTTCGGAAATTCGTGGGCTGTCGATAGGTGCTTCTGGTGTAAAAGTAAATGTGGGTGTTTCTTTGGGTTCCCAAGCACCAAAATATTTATCAACCATCTTAATCGTCTCGTCAGGATCAAAATCTCCTGACAAACACAAAGCGGCATTGTTGGGGCGGTAGTGTGCGCTAAAGAACTCATAAATATTGTACATTGATGGATTCTTCAAATGCTCGGCTTTGCCCAAAATAGGAATTCCATATGGATGTGTTGGATACATATCTTCGTAAATAGAATTCCACGATTTCACATAATCATTGTCCAAAGAACGGTTAAACTCTTCGTAGACTGTCTCTAACTCTGTATGAAATAAACGCAGTACTAATTTTCTAAAACGATTTGATTCTAAAATCAAAAATCGTTCTAATTCGTTGGCAGGAATATCATTGAGATACACCGTTTTTTCCTTAGAAGTATAGGCGTTTGTACCTTTTGCTCCCAAAGAAGAAATCATCTTATCGTATTCGTTGGGAATGGCATAATGGGATGCCTCGAAAGATAACCGATCTATTTCTTTGTAAATCTCTAGTTTTTCTTGGGCATCTTGTGTGTTTCGATGCTTTTCGTATAAGTCTGCAATTTGCGTTAACAACGCTTCCTCTTTTGCCCAATCCTGTGTACCAAAATCCGAAGTACCTTTGAAAAGCATGTGTTCCATATAGTGCGCCAATCCTGTTGTTTCTGGAGGATCGTGCTTAGAACCTGCTTTAAATGCCAATGACGTATGAATTCGGGGTTCTTCATTATTGACACTTAAATAGACTTTCAGTCCATTGTCTAAGGTATAAATTCGTGTATTTAGGGGATCACTTTCAAATGTTTGATAGGGATAATTTTTAGCAGTTTCTTTCTTTTTTACAAATGTATCTATCATAATACCTTCTAATATTTTAGTGCCAATGCTAAACGTTTTTGTAGCTCTGCGATGGCTGGGTTTTTCTTAACAAGTGCTTTAAATTTGTCATCTGAGGTAAAAACTTGTTTGGCGATTGCTTCAGATTGTTTTATATCGACATCTACTTCAATAGCCACATCTCTTAGATTTAATTTTCGGGATAATAGCCCTGCAAATCGAGTGCCTTCTTCACGGACTAAGGCACTTTCTACACGGCTACCTACTTTTACAAAAATCATCCCATTTTGTATGATTGGTTGATAATTTTTGAAAGCGGATTGTCCTCTGGTTGAATCTAAAGTGTTACCAAATTTGTTCCAATATTCTTGCAAAGTTTCTGTAGAGAGTCCATTTTCTGTCAAGGTTTGTTTCTCTGCAAATTCTGCTGTTTTTCCTTTCTGTTCTTCTGCAATAACTTCTATTTTTTGTAGTGTTGTTGCTTGATTTTTTGCTTTGTTTTTTAACCTTGCTTTTTTCTCTGCAAAACTTAGCTTTTCCTTTTTTGCAGGGGGCGGTTCTACTGTTGCCATTTTTTCTTTTTCTTTTTCAGGTGTTTCGACAACTTCTTTTTTAGGCGTTTCTACGACTTCTTTTTTAGGAACTGTCGCTTGTTCTGCTACGGATTCATAAGGTTTTGGGGTAGCCTGTTCCACTTTTAAAGGTGTTGGACTATCCTTTTTTTTTTGAAGCTGGTTTGTGGGTGCAGCGACGACCATTTTTTGGACATCTAAAGCTGATTGGATGTATGCCAATTTCAATAACGCTAATTCTACCTGTAATCTTTTGTTTTGACTCGTTTTATATGCCAATGCGTAGTCATTTGTGATGTTTAAGCCACTTAATAGAAAACTTGGAGACATCAGTGTCGATTGTTTAACGTAGCGTTCTTGCAATTGTTCACTAACCTCCAATATGGCAGCAGTTTGGGCTTCCTTAGAAAAGAGTAGATTCCTAAAATGTTGTGCCAAGCCCTGCAATAATTCGCCTCCATCAAAGCCTTTTTCTAAGATTTCATCCAAATAAACCATGACTTGGGTGCTATCTTGTGCCAATAAAGCATCCGTAATCTTAAAATAATAATCATAATCTAAGATATTGAGCGTATTGAGAATTTCGCTGTACTGGATGTTTTTATTTGAAAAACTGACGATTCTGTCAAAAATGGACAAGGCATCTCTCAATGCACCATCGGCTTTTTGCCCAATCATATGCAAAGCTTCTTCTTCCGCTTCAATTCCTTCTGCTTTACAAATTTCTTTGAGGTGTTCGACGATATCAGGAACACCTATTCGACGAAAATCAAATATTTGACAACGAGATAAGATGGTCGGCAATAGTTTGTGTTTTTCAGTGGTTGCCATAATGAAGATCACGTAAGATGGTGGCTCTTCTAAGGTTTTTAAAAAGGCATTGAAGGCACTGGAGGACAGCATATGCACCTCATCTATGATATACACTTTGTATTTTCCTGATTGTGGCGCAAATCGTACTTGCTCTATGAGTTTTCGGATGTCTTCTACACTATTATTTGATGCGGCATCTAATTCAAAAATATTGAAGGACGTAGATTGTTTGGAAGCAGTGCAGGTCGCACATTCGTCACAAGCTTCAAATTTTTCGGTAGGGTTTTCGCAATTGATTGTTTTTGCGAGGATACGGGCGCACGTTGTTTTTCCAACGCCTCTCGGTCCACAAAATAAAAAGGATTGGGCAAGCTGTTGATTCTTTAGGGCATTCTTTAAGGTTGCTGTGATGTGTGCTTGTCCGACGACTTCTTCAAACTGACTGGGGCGGTACTTTCGTGCTGATACTTGATAATTTTCCATTCGCTAAAATTAATGACCTTTTTCGTTAGAAACAAGTTTTTGAGAGTTTAAGTAGTTTTTGTGGTTTTTGTAGTTTTTGTGGTTATTTTTTGATGCTGTGGCGCTGTGGTAATTGTGGTTTTCGTTAAATAAAAAAAACTATAGTACTATGACATAGCACCACTAACTAATAAAAATAAGGAGAGAATGGTTTGTTGCTTCGTCGTGATGTCTGGGCCCGCTGTACGTTCTTATGGTGGCTTGCCTTTTTGGGCAGACACACGGGTCTTCTGCCCTACAAGCCAATGCTGCACCACCATACCACTGCCATCGGGTCTATTTTGGAGGGTCTTAACGTCTATTTAGCGATGAGCAGTATAACAAAAAAAGCAGCTTATACACGGGGTACAAGCTGCTTTATAAGTATTTCAAAAGTTTTTATAGTGAATTTAGGCTTTTTTTGTGCCTTCTACAAGTACTGTTAAGGTATTGTTTAAGACTTCTACAAAACCGCCTGTTATCTCGTAATTGGTGATGTTGCTGGAAGCTGTTACTTTAATTTTGCCTTCTTTGAGGGCAGAAATTAAAGGGGCGTGTCCTTTTAGGATTTCAAAGCCTCCACCGATTCCAGGAAAAGCAACTCTTTCTACTTCTCCATTGAAAATGATAGCATCTGGTGTTAATATTTCTAATTTCATACTTGGTTGTTTTTAAACCATATAAGTTATATAAGTTTGGCTTCGCCTTTTTAAGTCCATATAAGGTGGTTCTCACTTTTTTTCCGAACTATTCGGTTCTGTCTGTAATAAGCTAGACCCGATAGTAGTGGATCCCGATAGGGATGGAACGGATAGCGGGCCCATGCGTTACGATGGAAGATGAACCTTTTTCTCCTAATTCCTAATAAACTAATCCACCAATTTCTATGCTTCTGCTAAGATTTTCTTACCTGCTTCGATGGCTTCGTCAATTGTTCCTTTTAAGTTGAAGGCTGATTCTGGATATTCATCAACTTCTCCATCTAAGATCATATTGAATCCTCGAATGGTTTCTTCGATTGGCACTAGAACGCCAGGAATACCAGTAAAGATTTCTGCAACGTGGAAAGGTTGAGATAAGAAACGTTGTACTTTCCTTGCACGTCCTACGACTAATTTGTCTTCTTCACTCAACTCGTCCATTCCTAAGATGGCGATGATGTCTTGAAGCTCTTTGTATCGTTGTAAGATTTGTTTTACTTTTTGGGCAGTGTTGTAGTGTTCTTCGCCTAATACATCGGGACTCAAGATACGAGATGTTGAATCCAATGGATCTACCGCAGGATAAATACCCAAAGACGATAATTTACGATTCAATACGGTTGTTGCATCTAAATGGGCGAAAGTGGTTGCAGGTGCTGGATCTGTTAAATCATCGGCAGGTACGTATACGGCTTGAACCGATGTAATAGAACCTTTTTTGGTAGAGGTAATACGCTCTTGCATCAGTCCCATCTCTGTTGCCAAAGTTGGTTGGTATCCTACGGCAGAAGGCATCCGTCCTAAAAGGGCTGATACCTCAGAACCCGCTTGTGTGAAACGGAAGATGTTATCAACGAAGAATAAGATGTCACGACCTCCTGTAGAAGTACCATCTCCATCACGGAAATACTCGGCTACTGTCAAACCAGAAAGGGCAACTCTTGCTCTTGCACCAGGCGGCTCGTTCATTTGACCAAATACCAATGTCGCTTTAGAGTTAAGGAGTTTGGTTTTATCTACTTTAGACAAATCCCATCCACCAGCTTCCATGCTGTGATTGAAAGCCTCACCGTAATCAATTACGCCAGACTCTAAGAACTCTCTTAAAAGGTCATTTCCTTCACGAGTACGCTCTCCTACTCCAGCAAATACAGACAGCCCTTCGTAGGCTTTGGCGATATTGTTTACCAATTCCATAATCAATACCGTCTTACCAACACCAGCTCCTCCAAACAGTCCAATCTTTCCTCCTTTGGCATAAGGCTCAATAAGGTCAATTACTTTGATACCTGTAAAAAGTACCTCTGCATCCGTAGAAAGGTCTTCGTATGCAGGTGGGTTACGGTGAATAGGATTGCTTCTTTCTTTGCTCACAGGTCCAATTCCATCAATAGCTTCTCCTACAACGTTGAATAAACGACCTTTGATTTCATCACCAATAGGCATTGAAATAGGCTCCCCTAAGTCTGTAACAGGCATTCCTCTCACCAATCCATCTGTAGAATCCATCGCAATAGCCCGAATACTATCTTCCCCCAAGTGTTGTTGGCATTCTAAAATGATAGAAGCACCATCGTCTTTCTTAATTTCAAGAGCATTTAAAATTTGAGGCAATTCAGCATCTTTATCTGTAAAGCTCACATCAATGACCGCTCCAATTATTTGCTTTATTTTACCGACATTTGGCATATTGTATCTTTTAGTTTTTGTAAAAATTATATATTTTATAAATTTTGCCACAAAGGTATGGAATAATATGGCAACTATACAGAAAAACATTATCTTTTACGCAGAAAAAAGTCTATATTTGTAATAAACTTTGAAAAAAGTGTGTATTACCTTCCCAATTGATAACACAACCCTTGTTATCCTCGTATTCTACAATTTAGGAATCTAAACTTTTAGGCAACTTAGTAATGATAAAAAAATAACTCTCGCATTTTAGTGTCGACATTTTCCGATATACTGTATTAAAAAATATCGTCATAGCTCGCTATGTCTTCATTTTTTTCCATTTCGGTGTTATCAAAAAATCTCTTTACTGACTTATTTCTTAATCATTACTTAAAATAATAAATTACCCATTTTGCTGTCATCTTTTTCCATCATACTTCATTAGAAAGCCTCATCATAGCTTGCTATGCTTACGTTTTTGTCTGATTCGGTGTTCCGATTGTCTGCTGAAAAAAATATTTAGCCAAAATGAATGTTTGTTAAATTTCAATTGCCTTAGTGTCTACTAATACTGGACTCTTTTTTAGACAACTCCAAAAACATTTACATTAAAAAAATATATAACTACCAAGTAAGATGCAAATTAAAGCATTATATGTATTTGGTATGTTTTTTGTCGTTTAAATTATAGCCAAGTTATTTATGAAGATGTGACACCAAACATTTTAATAATATTTTATATATTTGTATCAATTAATCTGTTACAAATACTGTATCTATCTTATCTTAATGAAAAAACATGTGATTTTGTTGAGATAAACAGGCTCATTTTCTATCAAAAAAACACATTATGATTTTCAATTATAATATACCAAACTATAAAGAATAAAAACTAATCCCTAAATAGCCAAGTTAATTAACTATGAATAATTTTCTAAAAACACTATTATGTTTGTTTTTGCTTACAATGGTTGTTACTCCTACTATAGAAGCACAAAACAGCAATATTAAGAAAGCAGACGCTTTTTATGAGTCTATGGAATACTCAAAAGCTATAGAATTTTACAAAAAAGAACTCAAAAAATCAAAAAAAGATAGTGATGCTACTGCTAAAATAGCGGATTGCTATCGCCGTACAAGCAATTATTCTAAAGCTGCTTATTGGTATGAAAAAGCCATTAAGTTGGATGAAAATAATGCTGCTCTTAAATATCATTATGGAGAAGCCTTAATGAGTAATAAAGAGTATGATAAAGCACAGTGGAGTTTTCAAGAATATGCTCGTTTAGAACCCAATGATTCAAGAGCTACTCGCTATTTGGAATGGTGTCAAAATATTGATTTATACTTACAGGATTCTTCTAAATATGCCTTAGAAGTCGCTGATTTCAATTCTCCTGAATCAGATTTTGGCCCTTCTTTTTACAATCAAGGGCTTGTATTTGCATCGGCTCGCCCAACAAGCTCTATAGATCGTCAAGATGGCTGGACTGGAGAATCTTACCTTGATTTATTTATTGCGGAACAAATGGGTAGTAATTGGGCTGCTGCCAGAGAAGTTCCAGGTAAATCAAAATCTAAGTTTCACGAAGGTCCTGCTTGTTTTAGTCAGGATGATACAAAAATGTACTTTACTCGCAATGTAATTGGTAAAGGAGAAAAAGGCAAGATTGCGATTCTAAAAATATTTGAATCTCGCCTTAGAAATGATGAGTGGATTGATCCACAAGAATTGTCTTTCAATAGTAAAAACAACACCTTTTCTGTAGGACATCCAACCATTAGTCAGGATGACAAAACTTTGTACTTTACTTCTGATATGAAAGGCGGTTATGGTGGCAAAGATATTTATGTTGTTGAAAAACGAAATGGCTCTTGGGGCACACCAACTAATTTAGGTCCTACCATCAATACAGAAGGTGATGAAATGTTTCCTTTTATTCATGAGGATGGTACTTTATATTTTGCTTCTAATGGTCATGGTGGATTTGGGGGCTTGGACTTATATGCAAGTCAGTATCACGATGATGATTGGTCGAAATCAGAAAATATGGGGTACCCCATCAATAGTCCACAAGATGATTTTGGGCTAATTTTGACGGAAGACAAGCAAAAAGGTTTTTTAGCAACAAATCGCAAAGGGGGAAAAGGGAATGATGATATTTATATCGTTTCTATTGCAGAAGATAAAGCGTTGGAGTTAATCAATCAACCTGTTGCAAGTATAGAAAAAGCGACTTCTGGCAAAGTGAGCTATGCCACTACTTCTAATACAAAAAACACCTCTTCTCCTATTTCAAGGAGTTCTTCAAGCCTTAGTTTCTATGATGATGTTACGGTAACAAGTGTTAAAACGGCAGATGGCGAAGAAGATAAATTTTTCTTAGTGGGTATCTTATTGGATTACAATACCAAAGCAAAAATACCTTATGCTAAAATCTTCTTGGAAGAAATAGACGAGGTAGCACAAGAATACATTGCAGAAGATCAAACAGATAGAATTGGGAATTTTTACTTTGAGTTAAAACCCAACAAATCTTATGTTGTTTACAAACAAAACGATGATGGAATTATTGATGATATTCGTGAATTCAATACCAAAGGTAGAGATGAAAGCCAAATATTACACGCAATCTTAGAGGCAAAACGCCCTGTGGAGCTAAGAATTGAGGCACAAAATCGCTACAATGAGCTGCATGGTGAACCTGCTATCTCTAACCCAAAACAAGGTTTTGCAGCAAAAGAGTTTTTGCCACAAGCAGCACCTAAAACAGGATCTGATTTTAGTAAACCTGAAGAAGTACCAAGTACGCCACCTGTTACAAAACCATTGATTGAGCGAGAAATAGACAATACCAATCCTACCTATATTGGTACTGATGATGTAATAGAATCAGCGACGACCTATACAGAAAAAATCAATTATAGAGTACAAATAGGTTCGTTCCAAAAAAGACTTTACAATAGCCATCCTTTCCTTCGGGAAGTACAAGGCGAATATACTACCGAAAAAAGTCCTTCTGGTTTAAATCGCTATTTAGTGGGTTCTTATGGGAACTTATCTCAAGCAGTAAACTATCAAGAATACTTAAAAGATCAAGGCTATACAGATGCAGTCATTGTTATTTATGTCAATGGTGTACGCTTAGAAAAAGGCATTGACCAAGTTGATGATAAATACAAAATCTGGTAGATTTTACAAGACATACTAAAAATTAAGAAAGGACTGGTTCGATAAGAATCAGTTCTTTTTTTGTTTGTATCAATCAAGAAACCTATCTTAGTAATAGATATAAAATATACAATAAAAAAACTTACAATGTCTACAAAAAATCTTTCAGAATACAATCCCGATTTTGTACCTGATGCCTCAAAACTTACCTTTGGTATTGTCGTATCAGATTGGAATCATGAAATCACCCATACCTTGCTAAAAGGCTGTTATGATACACTCATCAAACATGGGGCAAATCCTGCCAAAATCAAGACGATTCATGTACCTGGCAGTTATGAGTTGCCCAAAGCAGCTTCTTGGTTGGCAAACCATGCTTGGAAAGGAGAAACAGAAGAAATTCTTATGGCAGATGCCATCATTGTTTTAGGCTGCGTCATTACAGGAGAAACCAAACACGATGAGTACATTTCACAAGCTGTCGCACAAGGTCTAATGCAACTGAACATAGAAGAAATCTCTCCGTTAATTTTTGGCTTATTGACGCCTCGTAATGACGAGCAAGCAAAAGATCGGGCGGGCGGCAAACACGGCAATAAAGGTGTAGAAGCGGCTGTCACTGCCATCAAAATGGGACATCTTCGTTTGCAATTAGATGAAGAGGATGAACATGCACCTATTGATGAAAATTGGATAATGGATCAGTTTTTAGATTCAGATGAGTTTGATGAAGATCGATTAGACGATTTTAGTGCCAATTAATTCATTCTTTGGAGAAAACGGTTCCTTAAATTCTACATTCTAAGTACTTGATGCGCTTTAAAAAATCAATATTTCCTAATTTGGAGCGAAAGGTTTGGGGCTTCGTCGTGACGCATGGTCTCGCTATACGCTACTATACCAAAAGGCCATTTGGACAGACACATGGGTCTGTCCCTACAAGCCAACGCTGCTTTTGGTATAACGCTGCTATCGAGGCTATTTTAAACAGTTTAAACGCTGTTGGGCTTTATTTCCAATGCGTAAATCAATATTAGAATTTAAGATTTAGATATTATGCCAATCAAGGCTTTATGCACAGTTATTTCGGTAAATGAAAGCCATCTTTTAGATGACATCCATTAGCTTACGACTTTTTGAATGGTTTACTAGTCTAATTGAGGTAAGGGAATGGACAATATTTCTAAATGGCTTTCATTTACAGTGACAGACTGTTTTAATTCTTGATTCGCATATATAGCAATCCTAATTCAGTTCAGAAATTTTCTTTCACGCAAAGAATTTTGACACAAAGAAACGCAAAGCTCAACAGAAACCAATCTCTTTGCGACCTTTGCGAAAGACTCTGCGACCTTTGCGTGAAATACACTTTTTCTATTTTCAAATAGGACTGCTATAGATTTTTTATCATCGGGTTTATTTTGGATGGACAGCCCTCCTATCATAGAGCTAAAAACTGTGCAACATAGACTCGATAGTAGCGGTATGGCTTTGTTTTGGTGCTGTAGTTCTTAGTGCTGTTGTGCTGTAGTTCGGTTCTTATGTGATTTGTGGTTTTTCCTAAGCCATAATAGTGGATAGCGAGACCATGCGTCACGACGAAGCACTCCACCATTCTCTCCTAATAAAAAAGAATTGAACTTTTTTGCTTTTGATTTGGTTGTAAAATATGATTACAAAACATTTTTAGGCAAAAGTGGTGCTTTTCAGAAAAAAACATTACTTTTGCAATCGTTTTTTTGGCGTGGTAGCTCAGCTGGTTAGAGCGTTGGATTCATAATCCAGAGGTCGAGAGTTCAAGTCTCTCTCACGCTATTATTTTTAAAGCCTTGTATACAATTGTATGCAAGGCTTTTTTTATGTCCTTCTCTCGATTTCTCCTACCCTACCTTATTTTCTACTTCTCCAAAAAGCAACCATTTTTGTATATATTTAATCCTACTAATACAAGTATATTTTGAAAAAAATAAATTATCTTCAACATTTATATATTAGTTCAAGATTAACAAATTTTTAAATAAATACGTTTTTTAACGAGCATTTTTTAACTAAAAATCGTCTTTCATGAAAAAAATTCTACTAACGACTTGTTGTTGGTTTATGTGTATCATGCTGGGAACACTCTCCCTAATTGCACAATTTCAAGCGACAGGAACGATAACAGATGACAATGAAGAGCCACTTATCGGCGTCTCTGTTTCGGTCAAAAACACGACCATTGGCACAATTACGGATCTTGATGGCAAGTATAACTTGAAAGTTCCGAATAACGATGTCATTTTAGTGTATTCTTATATTGGCTACAAAACAGAGGAAATAGAGGCAAGTTCGACTACTTCCAATGTTGATGTGGTTTTAAAAGAGGATGTATCTAATTTGGATGAAATTGTGGTTACGGGTTTAGCGACTTCTGTAAAAAGAAGTAATTCGGCAAATTCTGTGGCTGCAATTTCTGCAAAAGAATTATCGGAAATCACCTCACAATCCACTATGGATGGCGCATTGTATGGAAAATTCAAAGGGGCAAATATTACCTCAAATTCAGGCGCACCAGGTGGTGGTATTTCTGTAAAACTAAGGGGATTGACCTCAATTAATGGAAATAACCAACCACTTTATATCATTGATGGGGTTTATATGGACAATAGTGCCATTCCTGCGGAATTGAATACCGTATCGGCAGCAGGAGCCGGTGGAAGTCAAGTAAGTCAGGACAATCCTACCAACCGTATTGCTGACCTTGATCCAGAAGATATTGCCAATATTGAAATCTTGAAAGGAGCTTCTGCAGCAGCAATTTATGGTTCCAGAGCTGCGGGTGGTGTGGTCATCATCACCACCAAACGGGGAAAAGCAGGAGAAACAAATGTGAATTTAAGTCAATCAATTGGTATGGCTCAAATCCTTAATCCTTTGGGAACTCGTGAGTGGGATGTAAACAAGATTAAAGCACAATTTGGAACAGAAGATGATCCTGATGCGGTAATCCACGTAGATGCTTTTGAAGCAGCACAGGCAAGTGGAAATATTATGGACTATGAACAAGAATTGTATGGCAATAGAGCTTTATTGTCTACTTCTCGTATTAGTGTATCTGGTGGAACAAATAGCACCAAGTTCTTTGCAGGACTAACCCATAAAAATGATGAAGGAATTGTTGAAAATACGGGTTATAAAAAAACTTCTTTCAGAATTAATGTAGATCAAAAATTAAGCAAAAAAATTGATTTGGCATTGAGTTCTAATTATATCAATTCAGTAGCAGATAGAGGTTTTTTCAACAATGATAATAGCGGTACGACGATGGGGGTTTCTTTTATTAGTACACCCTCTTGGGCGCAATTATTGCCTGACGAAAATGGAATATACCCAGACAATCCTTATGGTACTTCTAATTTTTTACAAACAGGTGCACTTATCACAAACAATGAAAAAGTCAATCGTATTTTAGCGGGTGGAACGGCAACGGCAAAACTCTTTAATAGCAATAATCAATCTCTTAAGTTGATTGCAAGAGGTGGTATTGATAACTATACTTTAAATACCAATGCTATTTTCCCAAATTCCCTACAATTTATGAATCCTGCCAATGGTGGTGTCAATGGTGTTTCTATACAAGGAAATACGGTTAATCTCAATTCTAATTTAGCTGCATTTTTAGTACATTCTTTTTTCTTAGATAGTGGACTTTCTTTTAGAACCCAATTGGGCGTAACGGCTGAAAACTTCAATCGAAATACGATTGTTGGAACAACTTCTAACTTGAATGGTACACAATCGAATTTAGATCAAGGAGCGAATAGAAATACAACACAAAGTCGAATCATTCAGCAGGATAGAGGATTTGTTGTACAAGAAGAAATAAATGTATCAGACAAAATTTTAGCAACATTTGGGGTCAGAGCAGATAAATCTTCTAATAATGGAGATGCCAACCAATTGTATTTTTACCCAAAAGCCTCTTTAGCAGTCAATATTCATGAATTCAAACCATTGGGAACATTGAGTCAATTAAAATTGAGAGGAGCTTATGGTGAGTCTGGAAACTTCGCTTTGTTTGGTGATAAATACACCGTCTTTAATGGCAATTTAATTGATGGACAATTGGCTTCTGAAATTTCTACTTTATTAGGAAATGCAGATGTTTCTCCTGAAAGACAAACAGAATTAGAGTTTGGTGCGGATATTGGTTTGTTAGAGGACAGATTTGTTTTAGATGCGACTTACTATATCAAGACCGTTAAAGATTTATTATTGAGAGCAAATGTTCCAAGTTCTTCTGGTTATGCGGTTAAAGTAATCAATGGTGCAGAATTAGAAAACAAAGGCTTTGAACTTGGTTTAAACCTCAATATTTTCAATGAAAAAGATTTGGGCTGGAACCATCGTATTGGCTTTTGGCAAAACAAATCTTTGGTAACTCGTTTAGATATTCCTGCTTACAATACAGGAGCGTTTGGTGCGACATTGGGTACTTTTAGAGTTGAAGAAGGACAAAGTCCGACACAAATTGTGGGTATTACTTCTGATCCTGATGATGAAGATGGAATTGCTGTTTTTGGCGATGCACAACCTGATTTCAATATGTCTTTCTTGAATAGTATGCGTTTCAAAGGTTTTGAATTTTCTTTCTTAGTTCACTGGAAAAAAGGTGGTAGCAACGTAAATTTAACGACCTTACTTACTGATTTGAATGGTACAAGTCCTGACTATGATGCTACAGGTTTAGACCCAGAAGGCAGTTTAGGCAATGGTGACTATCGTTTAAGTCAATTAGGAGCAAGTGCCAGTGTTTTTGTAGAGGATGCTTCTTATGTGCGTTTACGGGAGATTGGCTTGTACTACAATATTCCTAAATCTGCTTTCAAAGATGTTGTTGGTTTCCGAGTGGGGGTTTCGGCTTACAATGCGTTGAATTTCTTTACCTACAATAGTTATGATCCAGAAGTTTCTAACTTTGGTGGTCAAGGACTTTCTTCGGGTGTAGAAGTGACGCCTTTCCCTTCGGCTAAACGCTTCAACTTTCATTTTTCAGCTTCATTTTAGCGAGTGACGAGTGACGAGTGACGAGTGACGAGTGACGAGTGACGAGTGACGAGTGACGAGTGACGAGTGACGAGTGACGGATGTGAAATTATTTTATTACTATTTAAATCTTTGAAAATGAATTATAAATTTTTACTACTTACTTCCTTTCTTACCCTCTGTTTTTTTACAGCTTGTGAGATAGAAGAAGTACCCAATCCAAATGGTCCTGACTTAGACGCAATTTTAGCGGATGCCTCTATCCCAGAACTAAATGCAACAGCCTTGGGCGTTGAATCTTTAATGCGTAGAGACCTTGGTTTTTACTATGATGCCGTGAGTATTGTAGGACGAGAATATTACTTTTTTACAAGTTCTGACCCTCGTTATACTGCCGATTTATTGGGTGGTGGCGAATCTACTTTAGACGACAATACGTTCTATACAACTCGTTCCTTTACAGGTCGATATGGGTCTGTCAAAAACGCCAATATTTTATTAGAAGCAGTTGAAAATACGAGTGCGCCTATTACAACAGGGCAAAAAAATGGATACAGTGGTTTTGCCCAAACGATTCAAGCCTACCAACTTTTACTGAACTTAAATATGCAGTATAACAATGGCGTAAGAGTCGATGTTGCTGACCCTGACAATTTAGGTGCATTTTTAGGATACAATGAATCGCTTAGTGCTATTAGCAATTTGTTAAACGATGCTTATACTTTATTGACAAGCGAAGATGCAGAATTCTTATTTACCTTATCTTCTGGTTTTGCAGGTTTTGATACGCCTACTTCTTTTGCTAAATTCAATAGAGGATTGGCTGCAAGAGTACAATTGTATCAAGGGGATTATAGCGCAACTTTAGCCACATTAGAAGATTCTTTTATTGATCTTGGTGCAAGTTTATCAGAAGGCCCTAAAAATTCTTTTTCTACGGCAGGAGGTGATCTGGTCAATCCTGTTTATCGACCAACAAATCAAGCTGATGCCTTGGTTGTTCATCCTTCTTTTTTAACGGATATTCGAGAAGGTGATATGCGTATCAACAAAGCAGCTGAAAGAATGGAATCTATCGCTTTAGATGATTTATCAGGAACGCATGATGTTGTCGTTTTTGCGTCACAAGATGCAGATATTACAATCATCAATAATGCAGAATTGTTGTTGACGCAAGCGGAGGCAAATATTCGTACAGGCAATGTGGGAGATGGTGTTGCAGCTTTGGATGTGATTTTGACTGCCAATGGTTTAGCCGCTTATAGTGGCGGTATGGATGAGGCTTCGCTTATTGAGGAATTGATGTACAACCGTCGTTATTCGTTATATGCTTTGGGGCATCGTTGGGTCGATATGCGTCGTTGGGATGCGTTAGATGCGTTGCCATTGGATCGTGAAGGAGATGATGTTTGGGTAGAATTTCCTCGTCCTGCTACGGAGGCTGAATAAGTTTTTCAAAAGAATTTAAATGATTTGGAGAGAACGGTTTGGCTTTCATCGTGACGCATGGGCCCGCTATGCTATCGGGTCTATTTTGGATGGCTTGGACTGCTATTTTCTGTTCTTTGAACCATATAAGTTTTTTTAAGTCCATGTAAGTTTTTGAACCATATGAGTTTTTTTTAAGTTGGTTTAAGGATATATAAGTTTTCGGTTCTGACCTTTCTACAATAGACCCGATAGTAGTGGAAATACCAAAGTGAATGGCTAAAAGGTTTTGTGGGGCTTGGTATTGTAATGGATAGCGGGACCGTGCTTTGCGACGGAGCAATTTACCGTTCTCTCCTAAAAAAAAATCATAAAAAAAGCCGATTACTCATATTGAGCAATCGGCTTTTGTGTTAGGAATATTCTAAAAAGAATCCTATGTTATTTCTATCGAATTACTTGCCGCAATCTTGGCAGTCAATAATGTCGTTTACGGGGAATGGTGACTCGCATGGAGCTACGTTTTCCCAGAATAAACAATTGGTTGGGTCTGTCACGACAACGGTGTAATCACCAATTGTATTTGGTGAGTAGTATGGAAGTCCAATTACGGTTGCAACTAAGTTTCCATCTAAGTACCATTCAAATGTCCAGTCACTTGCTGGTGCTAATGGTGTAGGAATGTCATTTACTTGGTCTAAGGTTGCATATAAGGCGTTACCATCACAAACTCTTGCGATGCTGACGCATTCTACAAATATGGGATCTGTACATACGCCATACACAAAGTTTTCGATGCGGATTTCTTCGTTCATTGTTACTGTTACACCTGCTCTTGGGCTGTTCGCTGTTCCTTCTTGCATGCAAGGTAAGGTCGTTTCGTCAATGGCTACGGTATATGTTCCACAAGTAACTGGTGCGAAAGTATACGTTCCTGTTGCATCGGTCATCACTGTTGGGCAATCTACCCCTGATATACAAACGCCGTCTTGTAACTCAATCGTAACACCTGCTAATGGTTCGCCATCTATGCCATCGCATTCGATGTCTCCTATAACCATACCTGTGATTTCTCCTTCGCAAATACAATCAGAACAAGCTCCTGTTATTGCTGTTAAAGTTGAACAGCCTAATGGATCAACTACTGTGCCTGAGAAATCAGCTGTTAAAGTTTCGCCATCGTTCATGCAGACTTGGGTTTGGCTCTCACAACTTGTTCCATCTGCTGCCAATAAATCTACTCGTAATGTTCCACAACCCATTGCACTAACATCCGTTGCCGTTAAACTTGGATAAACGGTTACTGTTACTTGTGCATTTCCTACTCCTGCTGGAATTGGGCTACCATCGCTACACACTGCTGTTACATCGAAAGTATAGGCTACTGGTGCACAACTATTGTTTAATGGTAAAACAAATGGTGTTCCACTCGTAATACCTGTAATCGTTCCTGTTGTTTCTGCAATCGTCAAGGTACCTGTTCCTGCTCCTCCTAAGAAGCTTGCTGTTAATGTTGCCATGCCATTTTCACATACTTCTGTTACATCTACTTGTACCTCTGGATCGGCTGGACAATCGCAAGGCGTCATACAATCTGTACTAATACCTCCCATTATATCGCCTGTAATACATGATGCTGGTACGCCTGCCAAATCGGCTGTAAAGTCGTAAGTTAATGATGCGTCTGTATCGTTGAGGTCAGGACAAGTATTTGCACTTCCTGCTACACCATTTATAACTTGACAAGCGGCGACTCCGCCCATCACTTCTAAAGTGGCTGAACCTGTAGTGACGCCATCACATGCTGGTGGTACAATGGTAATTGTATAATCTGGATAGACTAAAATTAATTCTGAAGCTGAAATATCTGAATAACAATCGCCTCCTAATAAAGTTGCTAATTCTGCTTGTGTATAGGTTGCGTCCAATGTTGTTGGAGCAGCAATACAAGTTGTGTTGGTTGGTGCATCTAAAGTTGTTGGTCCGTCACAAGGTGTAACGCCATCGGCTGCCATTAAGGTAAAGGTTCCGACTCCTATTGCGCCACTACAAACATCGCTGCTTGGTACGACAAGCATTGGCACTGGATCGCTTGGATAAACGGTTACTGTTACTTGTGCATTTCCTACTCCTGCTGGAATTGGGCTACCATCGCTACACACTGCTGTTACATCGAAAGTGTAGATGACAGGCGCACAACTAATGTTTGTTGGTAAAGTAATGGCTGTGCCACTCGTAATGCCTGTAATAGTTCCTGTTGTTTCTGCAATCGTCAAGGTACCTGTGCCTGTTCCTCCTAAGAAACTTGCTGTTAATGTTGCCACGCCACTTCCACAAAGTTCTGTTACATCTACTTGTACATCTGGGTCGGCTGGACAATCGCAAGGCGTGATACAATCTGTACTAATACTTCCCATTATATCGCCTGTAATACATGATGCTGGTACGCCTGCCAAATCGGCTGTAAAGTCGTAAGTTAATGATGCGTCTGTATCGTTGAGGTCAGGACAAGTATTTG
>Ga0209185_1000876_pt1 | contig 30354 bp, 23 predicted proteins | sample SidtaG_2_FD_187425 | JGI IMG/M metagenome (GOLD analysis project Ga0209185, IMG submission 187425) | Marine algal microbial communities from Sidmouth, United Kingdom - Sidmouth_Asex2 metaG (SPAdes) (version 2) | ecosystem: Host-associated > Algae > Red algae > Unclassified | place: Sidmouth... | reverse complement strand
TTGATATTCCTTTTTAGAAAGAGAAAAAGCATAAATGATAATATCCTCTTTATGCTTTTTCTTTCCAGGTTCTTTACATGCCACCAATAATCTATCGTTCTTTACATCAGCACAAATTCCCTCAAAGTCGAAATTCTTACTGTTTTTAAAATCGTATTTTTTGCCATTCTTTTTTTTGTGATACTTTACAATCGTTCCGTTGCTTTCAAGAATATAATACGTTTTACGAATGTGGGTAACACCTTCGTAATCCGAGTTTTTTCCAAAATCTTTTCGCTCTATAATTTCACCCGTAGGCGCATTGATATAAAACAAAATAGACCGTTCATCTTGTACGGCAACCAATGTAGAATCATTTATCATGCTCAATCCCGATATTTCATTAAGCTTTTTAGGCAAAACAAAAGCATCATTGGGTGCATGTAAATCGTAAAGCATTTTTTGCATAGAACAAGAGGAAAATAAAAGCAATAAAGTAAATAAAAATACAAGGTTTTTACAGAACATATGTATAAGGGATTCTGGTAAGCTGATTATGTCTGTTTAAAAATTAAAGTTTTAAAAAGCATGTACCTCAAACCATTCATTAATTGTTCTTATGACATCGGGTGTGATAGTATGCCCATCAGGATGAAACAATCTATCGACTTTTTTAGCCCCCAGATCATTTAATTTTTTCAAAGTTCCATAGGCTTCTCCCACAGAAATCACCTCATCGCTTTCCCCATGAATAATGAGGAAAGGCGGATAAGTCGTTTCGCTACTTTGCTCAAAATCAACAGCCTTGGGCAAACGTCCACTAATCGGAACAACACCACCCACTAAGTCAGGACGCAGCAACCCCATACTCGTAGACATAATCGCCCCTTGACTAAATCCTAACAAAAAAGTTTGGTCTGGTGCAACCGCATATTTTTGTTGAAGTTCTTTAATGAATTTCGCTAATTTTTTTCTGCTTTCTGCGGCTTCTTCTAAGTTTGGCTTTTTTTCATCTGTCGAAAAATCCAACCCATACCACGCAAAATGTGTATCAGAATACGCAATTGGAGCTTGTACACTTACAAACAAAAAATGCGAAGGAAAATTATTCTTTAATCTAAGAAAATTCGTTTCATTACTTCGATAGCCGTGTAGCATAATGACCATCGGCGTTTCTGCTCGCATTTCTTTAGGCTCACTTACTTGATACGACAAAGACAATTCCGTATGTAGAACGGGCGCAACTTGTGCAGCACCATTGCTTTGTTGTGCAATGATAGGCGTCGCAAAACTAAGACAAAAAAGAAGGGTGAGAATAGTTGGTATATATTTAAATATTGTTCGCATAGTTATGAAATTCTTTTTGTTGTTGAATGATTAAGAAATTGTTTTCTATAAAAATATATTTACTATTAATAAAAGTTTAATAGCGTTTAAACCATGAAAAATAGCCTCGATAGTAGCGTCATAGCTTCACTTGGTTCGGTAGTTCTTGGTCTTCGTTCCTTGTCACCTGTCCCTTATCTACCAAAATCATCCTGTAAACGCACAATATCATTTTCATCCGAAGGATTTTGAGGATCAGTATGTTGCCATATTTCAGCGATAATGCCCCAATCGTCCAAGCCCACCAAACGATGTCGCTCGCCTTGAGCCAACGTAATGGTATCACCGACGGTATAGGTTTCCAAAGGCGTTTCCTCATCATTCTCGCTTCTAATCACGCCAACCGTTCCTTCCACAATCGTCCAAACCTCAGAACGCCGAAAATGATACTGCCAAGACAATCGTTTATTAGGCGCAACCAACAAGACTTTGGGACAAACCCGTTTTCCCCCCAACAAGTCTTCTTGTGCAATATGAGGAAAATAAGTTGCTGCAAAAGTGGGGGCTTCCGCTTCCGCAATTACAAAAAAACCACCCCACGGACGTTCAATATCTTTACTTTCTATTGTAAATCCTCTTTTCAAAAGTGCTTTCTCTGATTTTTCAAAAATGTTTTCTTCCATAAATTTATTAGTTGGTTTGCTAATTCATTGCTCATGTCAAGTAAATTGCGAGATGCAAACTAAGCACTAAGAACCAAGTACTAAACAAATCATCCACCAATCGTAGACATCGACTCCGAAACCGCCCCTCTATTTTCTTCCGCCTCAAAACCATTTTTAGCACGCCGACCAATAGCTTGCAAAATACGTTCTTTTACAGTATCATCCGATAAATTCTCTCGCATCAAATCCTTCACATTAAAAACACCAGCATCGTACAAACACGTCTTAATCATCCCTTGCGGTGTCAGACGAATCCGATTACAAGTTCCACAAAATGTACGAGAAAAGGAAGGAATGATCCCAATGCTTCCCTTAAAGTCGGGTATTTGATAATTTAGAGAGGTAGAATGTGGAGGGTCGGGAACTTTATAGAGGGTCGGAAAATGCTCTTGCAACTGTGCCAAAATGTGCTGATGATTCCACGTAAAACCTTGCAAACGCTGTCCCGTTCCATTAAAAGGCATTTCTTCCAAAAAGCGAACAGATATGTCGTTGTCTTTAGCCAAAAGCGTCATAGGCAACAGGTCATCCGTATTTTGTCCTTCCATCACCACACAATTAATCTTCGTTTTGACTTTATTTTCGACTAAAAGTTCAAGCGTCTTCAAAACTTTTTTTAATCCCTTACGTCGAGTAATCTTAAAAAAGCGTTCTTCATCCACCGTATCCAAGCTCAGATTCACCGAATGAATCCCCATATCCAACAATTGCGGAATAAAAGGAGCCGTCAGCAAACCATTCGTCGTCAAATTAATCTGCTCAATTCCTTTGATTTTGGACAAATTCGTCATAAAATCCATAATTCCCCGTCGCACAAACGGCTCACCGCCCGTAATCCGCACCTTCGAAATCCCCATATTCGCCATCAAACCCACCAAACGCAACATCTCTTCATACGTCAATAAGTCATTTTTGGGTACATATTTGATGCCCTCCGCAGGCATACAGTAAAAACAGCGCAAATTGCACCGATCCGTCACCGCAATCCTCAAATAATTGACTTTTCTATTATGATTATCTACCAACATCTTTTTTTATTTTTTTAGGAGAGAACGGTCTTTATAGTAATTCTAAATCTTAATTTTTAGGAGAGAACGGTTTGTCGCTTCGTCGTGACGCACGGTCCCGCTGTCCGTTCTTATGGCAAGTATGATGGACCTATCACACTAAAACAACCACAAAAACTACACAAACTACTTAAACCACAAAAACTACTTGCCATACCACTACCATCGGGTCTATTTTGCATGGTCTCAACGATAAACGAACTGTTCTGCTAATCATTCTTCTATCACTCACCTTCAAACCTAAAATTATCACTTTTTTGCGTATTTGCTTGGACAAAGTTAAACATTTTGCAATGGACTGACTTATAGAAAATTCCCAACATCTCTTTCGTCCGAAAAATACGTCCCTTCGTCTTCCCAAAACTCGTCCCTTATCCAATAAAGTATTATCTTTGAGAAATGTTAAATGCCCAAGAAATAAAGAAGGATTTTCCCATTTTTGAGACCTATCCCCAGCTTATCTACCTTGACAATGCAGCGACAACCCAAAAGCCCAAACAAGTCATCAACGCCATCACCCAATATTACCAAGCCGAAAACGCCAATATTCATCGAGGAATCTATGATTTATCCACAGTAGCCACTCAAAAATACGAAGCAGCTCGCCAAAAAATTAAGCACTATTTTACCATTCCTCAATCGGGGGAAATCATCTTCACTAAAGGAACGACAGAAAGCATCAATTTAGTGGCACAATCCTTCATTTTTCCCAATTTATCAGAGGGCGACAACATTGTTATCAGTGCAATGGAACACCATGCCAACTTAGTCGTTTGGCAGCAAATTTGTATCCAAAAAAAAGCCAACTTACGCATCATCCCTATAACGAAAGCAGGGGAATTGATATTAGAAACCTTAGACGATTTATTAGATGAACGTACTAAAATACTGTCCTTAATCCACATTTCCAATACATTGGGAACAATCAACCCGATTGAGGCGATTATAACGAAAGCGCACGAAAAAAATATACCTGTTTTAATTGACGGAGCGCAAAGTGTTTTACATCATTCCATCAATATAGAGGAATTAGATGCGGATTTCTTCGTTTTTTCTGGACACAAACTTTTAGGACCGACAGGAATCGGCGTATTGTACAGCAAAAAACAGCTTTTAGCACAAATGAAACCCTATCAATTTGGGGGAGCTATGATTCGCTCCGTAAACTTTGAAAAAACGACTTTCGCCCCAATCCCCCAGAAATTTGAGGCAGGAACGCCCAATATTGTTGGGGCAATAGGTTTAGGAGCAGCTTTGGACTATTTGGCACAATTCGATAAAGGAGAGTTAGAAGCACATACAAATATCCTAAAAGATTTAGCAACAATAAAGCTTTTAGAAAACGAACAAGTACGCATCATTGGAACAGCAAAAGAGAAAAGTGGCATCATTTCCTTCATATTAGAGGGGGTACATCCACACGATGCAGCCACCTTCTTGAATGAGCAAAATATCGCTGTAAGAGTAGGACATCACTGTACACAACCATTGATGCAGTTTTATGGAATTTCGGGAACATTGCGAGCATCTTTTACCTTATACAATACGGAGGACGATGTGAAGGCGTTGATACGTGGAATAAGGGCGTGTGTGGCTTTTTTTACAGAAAAATAGCGGTTCTGACAGTGCAAAATAGACCCGATGGTAGTGGTATGGTGGCGTGGTAGGGGCAGACCCATGTGTCTGCCCGCAGCGCAGGCAAGCCACCATAAGAACGGACAGCGGGCCCATGTGTAACGACGAAGCAACAAAACGTTCTCTCCAAAAAAATAGATAAAAAAGAAGATGAAAAAGCAGGTAAAAGATTTGTATAAAGAAGTGATTCGAGCGCACGGAAATACGCCATTATTTTTCGAGAAACGGGCGGAGGCGATGCATGTGGTGGAGGCGTACAATCCCATTTGTGGCGACCAATTTGAATGGTATGTGGAGGTCGTGGAGGAAAAAATTATGTCCTTATATTTTCACGGATTTGGGTGCTTGATTGCAAAGGCAGCAGGCTCGGTTTTGGCAAAAAAATTGCAAGGTTTGTCTGTGGAGGAAGCAAGTACTTTTGTGGAACAGTTTTTGGATTTTATTGATGGGGGAGAAGGGGATTTTGTGGACAAAGATTTGCTCGCCTTTGGAGAAGTACGTAACTTTCCTGCTCGTAAAACTTGTGTCACCTTAAATTGGGAAACGTTTAGACAATTTATAGAAAAATTATGAAAATAAAGATAATAGCTTTCGGGATTGCTAAGGATATTTTGGGGTTTCAACAACGAGAAATAGAGGTGGAAACAGGAGAAACGATTTCGGCATTCAAAAACCGTTTGTTGAACGAATATCCCGATTTTGGGCGTTTGAGAAGCTTGGCTTTTGCGGTGAATGATGCGTATTGTGCCGATGATTTTGTGTTGAATCCCTCCGATGAAGTCGTGATTATTCCGCCAGTGAGTGGGGGGTGATTTGGTTTATGTGGTTGTATTATTTGAGTGGTTTTTGTGGTTTGAGAGTCTGTGTAATCTAATAAATCCATAAAAAAATCCGTGATTCAAAGGCTATGTGGTGAGGACAGTTTTTGACCCATTGTTACCTGTCACCGTCACCAAAAACAAAAAAATGATAGATATTCAGATAAAAGAAACGGCTTTGTCCGTAGAAGCTTGTACCGAATTGGTCGTAGATGGTGCAGCAGGTGGAACGACGGTATTTGTGGGAACGGTACGCAATGTGACGAAAGGAAAACTGGTCTTGCGGCTGGAATTTGAGGCGTATGTGCCAATGGCGGTAAAAGAAATGAACAAAATAGCGGTGGCAGTCGTAAAAAAATGGGGAGCCTTGCAAGTCGTCATACATCACCGAGTGGGTATTTTGGAGATTGGAGAGATTGCGGTAATTATTGCCGTGGCAACGCCCCATCGAAAAGCTGCTTTTGCAGCTTGTGAATTTGCAATTGATACGCTAAAACAAACCGTTCCGATTTGGAAAAAAGAAGTATTTGAAGATGGAGAAATTTGGGTGGCAGCGCATCCTTAGGTTCTTAAGAAAGTCATAACGGATACAATAGGACTTTAATTTTATTTTTTTCTATTAATACAATAGTATTCTAATTTATAAGTAACTGATTGGTTGTTTCTTACGTATTATTTTGTGTGCAGTTTATTTTGTGGAAAAAAAGAGTGGCGAGTTCAATAAAATAGGCTTACTTTTGCCTCCTTTTTGAACTAATATTATAAGATAAATGATTGATAATTATACTAAAAAATATACAAATATGAATCCCTGGCATGATGTTTCTATTGGAGAGAATATTCCTGAAATTGTAACAGGTATTATCGAAATCCCTAAAAACACAAGAGCAAAGTATGAATTAGATAAAGAGAGCGGTTTGTTGAAAATGGATCGTGTCTTGTATTCTTCTGTGTATTATCCTGCAAATTATGGTTTTATTCCTCAAACCTATTGTGATGATGATGATCCTTTGGATATTATGGTTTTTTCTCAGATTGCCATTCAGCCATTATGTTTGGTTGATGCCAAAGTAATTGGGGTGATGCATATGGTGGATGTCGATGAAATTGACGATAAGATTATTGCGGTTGCAAAAAACGATATGAGTGTCAATCATGTCAATGATATTACTCAATTACCCATGCACTTCATCAACGAAATTCGTAATTTCTTTGAAGACTACAAGAAATTGGAGAATAAAGAGGTAATCGTTAAGGAATTTCAAGGACGAGATAAGGCTTTTAAGATTATTGAGCAAAGTATTGTTGATTATCAAAAGAAATTTGGCAATAAGAAAGACTTAGTCCAAGTTTAAGCCTTATGAACAAGAAAGATGTAGAAAATCGGGAAGATGTCGCTTTGTTGATTCAAGCTTTTTACGAAAAGGCTCGTCAAGATGAGCAGATTGGCTTTATTTTTAATGATGTCGTTTCTATTGATTGGGAAGCGCATTTTCCGATTATGTATGACTTTTGGGAAGGGGTTTTGTTCAACAAACACAATTACAAGCGAAATCCCATCAAAATTCATCAAGACCTAAATCTTAAAGTGCCTTTGACCAAAGCCCATTTTGATCGCTGGTTGGCATTATTTACAGAAACAATTGATACGCTGTTTGAAGGACCAACAGCCGAAATAGCCAAAACAAGGGCTTTGTCCATTGCTACCCTGATGCAAATAAAAATAAAGTGACATTATCCTTTGAATGTCAAATAAAAGGCAGACTTTTTTGAATAACAAACAATTTTTATTACTAAATTTACACCGTCTTCTAAAGTTTAGAAGCTGGGTTTAATAAGGGTGGTAGTTTGTAGTGAATTAGGGACTTTCGTTCCACAATGGGGAATATTCATTACATTTTAGCTACCACCTGCTTTTTTTCTATCCTATCTTTTTCATATCCTCTTTTCATATTCTTATTTTTTTTTGGAGAGAACGGTTTGTTACTTCGTTGTGGCGCATGGGCCCGCTGTCCGTTCTTATGGCTAAACAAAAACCATACATCAAGTAAGAACCGAACCACAGCACCACAGCACTAAGAACTACAGCACCAAAAGAAAGCCATACCACTACCATCGGGTCTATTCTGGACTGTCTCAACTTTTGCATTTGAATTTTTTGGTTTAGGTCGATTTTGCTATATTTGTCATAAGCAAAACAGCTTAAAATACAATGTGTGATGTCTGAAAAACAATTGATAATAATAATTGATCATCCATTTGGACAGATTGAAGTTCCTCTCAAAGAATGGATAGAAGAGGGCCCTGGACCAAGAATATATTTAACACCTATCAAAGTTAAGAATAAGGCAACAAATGAAATTCTACCTATAAACGCAATTCCACTGAGATACAGAAATAATGGATTATCAAGGCTACTCATTAAAATGAATATCATTGATAATCCGTGGAGTAAATGACTTCACCTAATCAATCTTTTTATACAAAATAAGTGAAACGTATACATAAAACTTTTGCTATATGGAGTAGGAAAGACCGTTCCAACTAGCCCCGATAGTAGCGTTATACCAAAACAGCGTTGGCGCATATTGTGGGGATTTTGGTATAGTAGCGTATAGCGGGCCTTGCCGTTTTTGACGAAGCACCCAACCATGCGCTCCAAATTAAAATTATTAAGTGTATCTTGATTTTTAGCAGCCATTTTTTAACAGGGCTTAACTACTACACTTTAAGTTTACTGTATCATAAATAGAATGCATGTATAAGTTTCGTCAGTTTTTTTGCAGCTCTTTTTGGAGTAACCATTAAAAGAGCAGAGGATATCACGCCAGAAAAAATTCATAAGGAATCACAATACTCGAACGCATAGACATCATTCCCGATATAATCCCACCTACACAAATATTCTCCAGCTCACTCTTCTTTCATAAGCATTTTAGATGTATAATATTTCAATAGTTTATTTACCTCATCATAATTTCCTTCTTTTACGCAAATATCTGTTAGTCTCGGCAAGTGTTCTGCGAAGAATATCTCATTGTTTGCCATTTCAAAAAGAGTGATAGCAAAAGAATGTGGATAAGGAAACGTGTCATTGATTTCGAGTATGACATCTGCTACCTTTTGTATGAGTGCTTTGTAGCTAAGATAGAACCCCTGTTTGTTTTCTTCATCAATATTTTTGGTGTGATAAGCTTTGGCAGATTCTGAGATGATGAGTCTATGCAAAATTTTTTCATTCACAAAATCGACGGAAGGGTTCTCTTTACTAGCATCTACAAAATTATCAATGATGATATTCAATTTCCGATTCGGGTCGGTTATGTTCATTGTATTATAATCAATTAGATAGTGAACCCAATTCCAATACCAAACCACAAGATAGAGCAGTAGAAAATGTTTATTCTCAAAATAACGGTACAATGAGGTTTCATTCGACCCCATTTTTATGGCTAATTTTTTAAATGTAAAGGTTTCGAAGCCTAACTCCTCCATTAGAATTATGCCATGTGTGATAATACTTCTGCCTAATTTACTTTGTAAAGGATCTTTTATAGATAAGCCTTCTGGCATTGATATGTCAGATAATATAAACAACATAGCGCAAGGTACAGAATAACTAGTAATTAATAAAGTATTATTACTAATAATAATAAACTATCTACTCTTAAAATTGTTAGTATTGCTAATGTTTTGTACTATTGTACTAAAATTAGAAATATGAAGAATCAGTTTGCGTATTTAAAGAATGATATTCCAGCAAGTTTAGTCGTCTTTTTTGTAGCCCTACCACTGTGTTTAGGAATTGCTTTAGCAAGTGGAGCACCGCTATTTTCTGGTTTAATTGCAGGAATTGTAGGGGGAATCTTCGTAGGAGCATTAAGTGGTTCTAACATAGGTGTAAGCGGGCCAGCAGCTGGATTGGCCGCAATAGTATTATCTGCGATAGGTAGCTTAGGAAGTTTTGAAAACTTCTTATTGGCAGTTGTTTTGGGAGGCGTCATTCAAGTAATTTTTGGATTATTAAAAGCTGGTGTCATCGGTTACTATTTTCCTTCATCGGTCATTAAAGGAATGCTGACTGGAATTGGAATCATTATTATTCTTAAACAAATTCCTCACTTCTTTGGCTATGACTCTGATCCAGAAGGAGATTTTGCATTCTTCCAAGTAGATGGAGGCAATACCTTCTCAGGAATCCTTGAGGCATTTAGTAATATAAGTTTAGGGTCTACCATCATTGGTCTGATTGCTCTGGGCATACTACTACTCTGGAGTAATATTTTATCAAAAAAAGGAAAATTCTTCCAGTTGGTTCAAGGACCTTTAGTCGCTGTAGTTTTAGGAATTGTTTACTATGTTCTAACCGCCACAAATTCTACATTTGGAATTAGTGCAGAACACCTTGTAAGTGTGCCTGTACCCCAAAATTTTGATTCCTTTCTTGGCCAATTTAGGTTTCCTAATTTTAACCAAATTACAAACCCAGATATTTGGGTAATCGGATTTACAATTGCTTTAGTCGCCAGCCTTGAAACCTTATTATGCGTAGAAGCAACAGACAAATTAGATCCACATAAAAATATAACACCAACGAATAGAGAGTTATTAGCACAAGGAACTGGAAATATTGTTTCTGGTATGATTGGAGGACTTCCTATAACTCAGGTTATTGTTAGGAGTTCCGCAAATATACAGTCGGGAGGAAGAACCAAAATGTCTGCAATTTTGCATGGGTTTCTGTTGTTAATTTCAGTGATATTGATACCTACCATATTAAATAAAATTCCCTTATCAGTATTAGCGGCAGTACTTTTTATAGTGGGTTATAAATTAGCAAAACCAGCTCTATTTAAGAAAATGTATGACCTTGGTTGGAAGCAATTTATTCCATTTATTGTCACCATTTTAGGCATCGTTTTTATTGATTTATTATATGGCATAGCATTAGGACTAGCCGTGGGAATAGCTGTAATACTAATAAAAAGCTATCAAAACTCTCATTTCCTACACATTGAAGGAGAAGGAACAGATAACAAAAAAATAAAAATGACATTAGCCGAAGAAGTAACCTTTTTTAATAAAGGAGCTATTCTTAAAGAGTTAGACAATCTTCCTGAAAATTCATTCTTAGAATTAGATGTTAGAAATACAAGATATATGGATAATGATATTATAGAAATATTAGATGATTTTGCCTTAAAAGCAGAGGAAAGAAATATTAATATAAAATTAATTACAGAAAAAGGCACTATAGAAAACCCTTCTAGCTACATTGAGTTTTTCAAACTTATGTAGTCTAAGAAAATAAGCTAATATTATCTTGGCACTATATCATAATACTTAATATCTTTCTTATGAATTTAGTCAAATGGGTTCTGTTAATCGGCCTTGTGATGCCTCTCTTAGTTTCAGCCCAGCAGAGCGATCTAGGAAATTGGGTTTTACTTTTTGGAAATAAAAAGATTAATGATAAATTCAATTGGCATCATGAAGTCCAGTACAGAAATTATAATTTTGTTGGAGACTTAGAACAATTACTTCTAAGAACGGGAATAGGTGTTAATGTTACAGACAATACAAACTTACTTTTAGGCTATGGTTTTATAAGAAGTGAAAACTATGCAGGCTCTAATGAAAAATTAATTGTCAATGAACATAGAATTTTTCAGCAGATTATCACTAAGCAAAATGTCGCAAAATTACGACTCCAACACCGATATAGGTTTGAGCAGCGGTTTGTTGAAGAGGACTTTAAACTTAGATTTAGATATTTTCTTGGACTTGCTTACCCATTATGGAAAGAGGCCGATTCGCCAAAGGAACTTTACCTGTCTGCCTATAATGAGATATTCTTGAATACAAAAAAAGACGTTTTTGACAGAAACAGACTTTATGGTGGCTTAGGATATAGACTAAATGAAATGTTTAGATTAGAGCTTGGGTACATGAATCAGTTTCTAAATTTGGGCAATAGAGATCAGCTTAATGTAGTTTGCTTTGTTAGTTGGTAAGATATTGTGATTTTTTTCTTGCTCGAAGTTTTAAGGAGAGAACGGTCAGTTGCTTCGTAGCAACGCATAGTCCCGCTATTCATTAAAGGAAAAGCCCAGCTTCCGCCTTCCTTTTTGCACACTACATTCTGTGCAAAGCCATCGCAGACCCAACGCCATTTTTCCTACCATTACTATCGGGTCTATATTGGAAGGTCTTTACCTTTGCAGGCTAAATTTCTGTACGAAGAAGTCTAACTGACAGACAATGTACAAGAAGTCGCAAAAGAACAGGATGGAGATAGTAAATAAATCATATTTGAATTTTTTTTACTACCATTATTATTAGTAATCACTTATTATTCTTTTACTTAGTCTTTAAAATAAAATTTAATATATAAATTTATATACATCGGTGTTAGGTTATATAAAAAAAAAACATTAGATTTAAGCATAATTCGAGAAAAAACTAGTTAGTCAAACAACTTCAATGGAATTACCTATTCCACGCTGGGAACACATTTTAAAGACTAACCAAAATTTTCTATGACTATCACTACTCAAGTCAAGGCCTTGCTATATCTAATAGAAGACCCTGACCACCAAGTTTACCAACATGTAAAACAAGAAATTCTTACTTTCGGCTCAAAAATTATTCCGATTCTACAACATGTTTTGGATAGGACTAAAAACTGTCTTATGCAAGAACGTATTGAGGATATCCTTCAAGAAATTCACTTTCAAAAATTACAAAAGAACTTTGAGCGTTGGAGTAAAAATGACCGACACGATTTGAGCAAAGGCATTTTGCTACTCTGTACCTATCAGTATCCTGATATTGACTTAGAATGGCTGAAAGGACAGCTTATCAGCATTAGCCATGAGATTAATTATGCGATTGAGCGAGAAGACAATCCGCAAAAAATCATGAAGATTTTTAACCGCATCTTTTTCGATAATTACGGATTTAAAGTGCTGAATACCGAAGGACTTATTTACCAATATTACTATCCTCACAATGTGATGACCGCAAGAAAAGGCGAGGTGATTTCTTTGAGTGCCTTATATATGATGTTGGCAACAAGCCTTAAATTGCCCATTTGCATGATGCGTTTACCCGAAAATAAAAGTGTGCTTGCTTATCTGGGAAATACAACTTCTCCGAATCCCTACAATCCAACCACCAATGTCGCTTTCTATATGGATATGACCATGAGTGGGCAAATGATTTCACAACCTGAAGTGCTTTGTCGCTTCTTCAACAATGTGGAAACAAGTAACACCGAAGCGTATCTCACTCCTTTAGAACCCAATGATGTTTTAGGCATGATTATAGAAAGCCTTTTACAATTTCACCGAAATCAAAAAATAGTCAATGCAGACCAAAAAATAGAAGAATTAGAAGTTCTCTTAGATATTGTTTTAAGAGGGTGAATGATTGAATTAGGAGTTGGTATATTGAACGATGTCAATATACCAACTCCCAATCAACTATATAAATTTAGTAATTGATTTACGCTTTTAAAATTCTAATTTGGAGCGAACTGTAAAGTCCTTCGTCGTTACAGAAAGTCCCGCTATCCGCTACTATACCAAAAGCCTGCCACAAGCATATGCGATACATTCCGACATATGCGGCCACACTGGTTTTGGTATAACGCTACTATCGGGGCTATTTTGAAAGGACTTAACCTCTATTCACTAACTCTCTTCTGTCGATTCAATATTCTCCGCTATTGGTGGCGGTGGAGGCTCGTAAGCTTCAACATATTTATCCAATAATTCCTGTAAATTGGGCTTAGGCACCATTCCCTTAAAACGCTGTGTAACCTTCTTATTGACGATGACCATCATCGTTGGAATACTCTGAACTTTAAAGTATTGAGACAAATGTGGATTCTCATCGACATTGATTTTGCCAATGACAACCTTTCCTTCGTTTTCTCTCGCCAATTCATCAATAATCGGTCCTAAGACTTTACAAGGTCCACACCAAGGAGCCCAAAAATCTATTAATACAGGAGCTTCTGCTTTTAAAACCAAATCTTTAAAATTGGTATCTGTAATTTCTAACGCCTTAATTTTAGGCGGTTTTTTCTTAAAAAATGAAAACATCTATAATATTTTGTTGTTATAAAACGATTGATAGAGGTACTGTCTATAACCAGCTAGACCCGATAGTAGCGGTATGGTGGCAGGGTAGGCGGGCGTAGCCCAATGTGTCTGCCTTGACACCATAATAGCGGATAGCGGGAGCATGATTGCCACGAAGCTATAAACCGTTCTCTCCATAAAATTAAACTCAAACTCACAAAAGTAATGTAAAAGCACAGACATTTTAGGAATACAAGCCAAAAATAATCTGAAAATAACGTAGTTTTGAGACTATGAAACAACTCATCAGTTACCTTTTGCTACTATCCTTAATCGCTTGTGGGCAGTCAAATGACACACAGGAGGACATAGTATTAAACGAAAAATATGCTAATGTGTTCAAATCTTTGGATGGACGCTGGGAAGGAATTTTTTATGTCTATGAAGATACGCTTGGGCAAAGGGAGGAGCCAAGTTTGGTGCAAACAAGAGAAATTGACCCAGAATTTTTGGAAAATTTGCCGCTAAAGGTGAGCAATACTGTTGATGTTGTGCATATTTACGAGTCAGACAGTCCCTATTATCAACGAGGAACAATCATTGATACCTATACGAATTGGGAAGGGGAAGTCGTTACCGTAGAAAGCGATGCCATCAACAAAGTAGAAAATGGCGTAATGTATTGTATCGTCGATAAACCCGACGATTATGTCGTGCATTTGGGGAGTTTGGATGATGAAAATTACATCATTTGGGAACGAAATATCACATCGCCCTTAAAAATAGAATATTTCAAAGAAAAAGCCGAAGGAGATACCTACAGCATCATTGGTTATGGATATTATGGCGATGACAATCCAAAAAAAAGTCCCAAAACATGGTTTTATGGCGTCTATGAACGAAAATAAAAAACCGCCCCTCCGCCCCCAAAAAAACAAAAAAATGACAAAACATTCACTATACCTACTACTAATTTTACTCACCTTTACCGCATGCAACAAAGACGATGATGCGCCAGAAGGCAGCTTACAAGCCTATATCGAAGCCAATGCCGATTGGAAGCCTTTCAATGAACTTGTTGCCTGTGCTGCGGGCGGACAAGTTGGGTTTTTGGACGATGCAGCCAGCCCTTTGAGCATGTTTTTTTACCCAAAGCCCTATTCAACTAATTTTCGTTATTACGAAACAGCAAGCACCGACGATGCGCCCAACGACCTTAGTTTATTTATAGAAAAAGACGTAGCAGACGAGCCACTTTTCAATGGATTTATGAAGCGTTTTTTGTTGCCACAACCCAGTACCGACAAATGGGCGAGAGTCTCTTATGTTTCAAATGATACGCTTTGGTATTGCAAACCTGTCCGCATAAAATACAATGCGAAGCCAAGCCAATATGCGCCCGAATTGTGCGAAGCCGACCTCACCAATCCACTCGAACCCATCTTTACTTGGGAGGACGGAACAGCCGATGATAACGTCATTTATTACCAAGTAATTAGCGATGAACGAGGCGATGCATTATCGGCAACATATACCACCGATTATTCCTTCCAATTTTACAATACAGACAACGTCGTTTTTAACGTCACTCGACCAGGACCAGTACTACCACTTCAACCAAACAAAGAATACGGTTTTGTCTTAATGGGCGTAAGCGATGACAATTGGGTGAATCTGATTATCACCAAAAGTTTTGTTACGGAATAGTTTCGTTTATACCTTCAAAAATAAATTGATGCAGTGGAGAAAGCACAGGCTTTTCTGGCATCATTTTTTTATTCGCCAATTTTCTTCGATAAACCAGGTAAATAAAAGAAGAAGCCTCATGGGTAAACAAGCGATGGTTATTTTTTTGTAAGAAAGTTTTGATGCGTTCAATCAAGCTCTTACACAAAAAGACATTGCCTGCTTCATAATGAATTTTGAGTTCCAATAATTTGGACCAAAGCGATACATAATAATTGGGCGAGTGCGTCAATTCACTAAATATTTTTAGGGCCATTGACTGACTAAAATGATTGGTATTTTCATTCTTTAAAAGAATCAACGCCTCAATAAATTTTTTGTAGAACAAAGTGTTTTTTGTATAGAAAAAATCAGCATGCTCTTTATACTGCTCTTTTGCTTTATCTATCTGATTATCAAGTATTAAGAACAATTGGTGGTAAAAGAAACTAAAGCTATCTCGATATTTAAACGCCAAACTAATATCTATAACTTGCTGAGAAAAAGACAATAAATAACTTAGTTTAGAAGCTCGCTGAAAACCAACAATTGTTTTTATAAAATAGATTCGTCTCAACAATTGTGCTCTTTTTTCTTGGATTAATTCAAGGGAATAAATAAACGCTTCGGCGTCTTTTATATGCATTTCAAAACTGTCTTCAAAAAAAGCAAAACGAGCTTTTGTGATTTTATATTCAGCCGCATAAAATGGATTGATGGATTGAGTGGAAAGGCTATCTAAGGTTTCATAAGTAGGCTTAATGCCACCTTCTTCTTCCAATAAACGCACATCATCAAGATGTAAATTAGATAGCAGTCGATAGAAAAAAGACAATTGTTCGTGATAAACATAATTGATATAAGCAGATTTTTCTTGCAACAATCCCTTGATGACTTTTAAAATTTTGTCCTTTTGTTGCTGCCCATACAAATTAATTTGCCAATCCAAACATTGGTTTTTCAATACATTATTACTGTGTTTATCAGCAAATTGAATGGTCTTTTTTAAGTAGTGTTCCTGTAAATTTTCTAATTGCTTTTCTTGGGTGATTTCTGTTAAAATATGATAGCGTTTATCTTGGTGTTCTCGCAAGTAATTCAGGAGCTTTAAGTCCTCTATTTTTTTACAGACAAAATCCACAAAACGCCGTATAATTTTGTCTTGTTCAACCTTATCTTTTTTGTCAAATTCAGCTTGCAAAACTGCCCAAAGATACTCGTTGAGTTCTGCAATATTTTTAAAAGAAGTATCTAAAATTGCTTTCAAATATACACTGCGTTTATCATTAGACATAGATAGCTGATAGTGCAATTGCTTGCGTTCCTTTCTATCTAATGAATCCAATAAATAGTATAGTTTTTTGCCTTTCATAGAACACACTTTATTATCTCATTAGAGTATGTTGGAACTAGTGAAAAAGACACATTTTCTACTTAAATCTGAAAGTCCCAACATACTCTTATCAAGGAACATTTTTAAAGTTAGTTAAATCATTGCTTTTTTAATACTTACCATAACAAAAAATATTATTTTTTATAGAAAAGCCCTATGGGTAATATAGTGGTTTTGGAATCAATATTTTGATTTTCAATTATTTATGTTGCTGTAAATATTTATTTTATTTTTTTGCTATTAATCTTTGTATTCATTTTTTATATAGATTCGTACTGTATTCATATTTATTTGGAGAGAACGGTTCATCTTTCATCGTTACATATGGTCCCGCTATCCGTTCATAGAAAGCCTACGTCACATTCATCTGTTCATTGAGCAAAGTCGATATTGTTCATTGAGCGGAGTCGAAATGAGCCAGCGCAGTTTCTATCCACTACTATCGGGTCTATTTTGCAAGGACAGAACAATTTGTATATGATTTTTTAATTATATGTGATTGCAGATCAACGAATTGATTGAACGGAATTTATCAAGATTTTTTTCGTTCCCTTACTTACAATATGAATTTTAGGTTTATTATGATTATAGGAAAGAGGCTTCTGTTAACAAACAGAGCCTCTTTTTTTTATCTAATCTACAACCATAATGCACGAATAATCGAAGCATTTTTGAGAAAAGCCCTATAGGTATAATTGTTTTGTTTGATTTAAAGTGTTGATTTTAAGTGGTTTAGGTGTTTGTTTTTTATGTTTAGATTTTACTTCCTAAAAAAAACAAAGTACCAATATTCCAATTCCTTTCAGTAGATTAGTAAATAATTGTCCATACCGTTAATATATGGACTTAACATTATTGAATAATAGACTTAATACAAACTACATTTTTGAAAAACTTCTTGACTAAATTAAACACAAAACCAAAAATCTCACAAATGAAAAAAATAGAAAGACTCTTGCCCATTTTGGCAATATTGTTTATGTTAATAGGCTCTAATGTCTACGCTGCTTGTCCACCAGGTGATGGAACAGTAAACGCTTTGGGTTACAAAATCTTATATTTTGGAGCATCTTCCGACTTTCCTTCACCAACAGGTCCTTTGGGTTCTGCTACTAACCCACTCACTGACTGGAATTCCAGTAACGGAGGAGTTGATGCCATTAATGATTGTAATGGAAATGTAGAACTTAGATTTGTTAGCTGTTATTTTAATACAGATGGCCCGTTTGGTGATATAAACTATACTTTAGCCCCAACAGAAAATAATGTCATTTTAGATGGACAAGGTGCTATTATGGAAAATATGGCTGCAAGTTCTTCTTTTTTAAGAGCAGATGGACTTGACAATTGGACAATAAAAAACTTTACTTTTATTGAATGGAACCAAAATGCAATACTCTTAACAGATATGACCAATACTGTTGTTGAAAATTGCATTTTTGATAGCAATCCCACACAAAGAGCAGTAAGAGTTGATAATGATGATAATGCAAGTGATGTCACTTTCAATAATTGTATTTTCTCAAATAATCCACCTGTTTCAGAAACTCCATCAACAGGAGCAGTAGAAGTGAGAGAAGACGAATTTGCAGGCCCATTAGTTGTTAATTTTAATAACTGTGATTTTGATTGTAATGCCCGTCAAGGTTTTGGAGGGGGAGGGCTTTGGATTAGCCCTGTATCTTTTCCTTCAAATAATGGTCCTGAAGTAAATATTACAGGCGGCTCCTTCGTAAATAACTTTTCTGGCACAGATACAGGTGATGGTGGTGCTATTGGAATAAATGGTGAAGATAGTTTTTTAAATATTGATGGAACATTATTTTCTTGTAATTACTCTGAAGCATCTACTGGTGATGGTGGTGGTGGTGCAATTCGTATTAATGGAGGTCCTACTGTGGACATTACTAATGCAGCATTCTATGGAAATTATTGTACCAATTCAGCAGGTTCAATTGCAGCAGGTGGTTATGGTGGAGCTATTAATATCAATTCTACCTCAAATGTTTCAACTTTAACAATTTCAAACTCAACCTTCACAGGAAATCAAGCCTCACGAGGGGGAGCATTTTACTTAGAAAGTGGTAATGTCTCTTTTGATAATGTTTTAGTCACAGGAAATACATCTGTAACAGATCCTGGTGGTGGAGTAAATAATGCAGGGGCAGCTTTTACAACCATAAACACATCAATAACAGGAAATTCACCAGATGATGTAGTCGGTTCTGTAACTGATAATGGCGGAACTGTATCGGTGGTTGATCCAGGAATCACAGCTTGTGAAACTTGTTTTTCAGTACCACCTCCTGGCTGTGATGCCTCATCTTCAGATTTAGTACTTGCTTGTCCGTACTTCTGTTCAACAGGCACACCACCCAACGCAACAGGAGATGCCAATCTGACGATAGATATGAGTAACTTTGTTGCACCAAATTGTACAAATCCTTTAGATTATACCTATACTTTCTTAGTCTTAGATGCAACAGGAACAGTCGTTTGTGAATTTGACGCAACTGATGCGGATACACAAGACCCCTTGGGAACACCTGCCTATACAACAACAATAGCAGGAACACCTGATGGTATTCCTGATGCAATGGACCCAGCAGTACAGCACGCAAATCTTTGTGCTGGTTTATCGCCTGGTGATTACACAATCGTAGGATTTCACTACTTAACAGCAGATGCACCTCCAATTGTAACACCATTTACAGGACAAACATTAGCAACAATTCAAGGATACTTAACAGATCCACCAACAAGCCCTGTAGCCTGTGGTGCTTTAGGTACAGAGACACCTTTCACTGTATTAGAACCAATTGAAGTAGCAATTACTACTTCATGTCCTGATAGTCCAGATGCAACCTATTTAGCAGACGTTACGGTCACAGGTGGTTTTCCTTTAGAAGTAGGCGCAGGAACATATACTTTAACAACCAATTTTGGGGTAACAAGTTATACTTTTGGTACACCTATTACAGCACAAGTAATTCCTGCTGGACAAACAGTGGATGTAACAGTAGCAGCCGATGGAAATGGAGCGAATGGAACAATGCCACCAGGACCACTTTGTTTTGATTGTATGGCAACGGTAGTTTCTGAACCTGAATTAGTTTGTGCTGCACCTTGTACCCCTCCAGACATCACAGTAGACCCAACATTTGCTGAAATATGTGTAGGAGATGCTTATGATTTGGCAACCGCAACAGTTACAGATGCCACAGTTTATACAGGAGGTGAAGCAGTTGTCATTACCTACCATTCAGCAACACCTGCTGATGGAACAAATGTTTTACCAGCAACAAGTGTGATGGCTACAATGACAACAACATACTATATTTTAGCAACTAATGATAATGCAACAGTAGATACAGGAGACGACTGTTCAACTGAAATTCCGTTTACAGTCATTGTTGATACAGAAGCACCAACCATTACTTGTCCTGCTCCATTTACAATGGTAGTTTGTGGTGACATAGCAGACTATCCGCCAGCTACAACACTTGCGGCTTTAAATGATTCAGTACAACAGTTATGTACTGGACCGATTGATATAACTTTTGGTTCTGATGATGGCTTTTTTGATATTACTGCAACCAATGACCCAATTGTTGAGGTAGAAGGAAGTGCAGCAGTTGCTTTAGATTATGATATAATAGATGAAACAGCAACAACTGCCGCAGGAGTTACAGCAGGCCCAGGTGGAGCATCAGATATTTTCTTTAATTTTTCACTTTTACCAACAATGGATCCTTATGGAGGTACAGCACTTCCTACATCAAGTGTACAATTTGAAATACTTCAATCCACATCAGGAATTCGAGGAAATATAGTAGGGGCTTCAGCTTCTACAGGAGATGTACGATGCTATCAAGTAGAAGTACAATTAGCAGGTCATCTAAAAGTAGAAGCACAAGACTTTACCGCTTTGGTTACAAGCATCAATACTTCTGGAGAATTATATGAATCAGCTTCAGTTGTTTTCTTAGATGCAAACGGAAATCCTTTTGGTTCAGCAGATTATGCTGGTTACTATAGTGATCCTGTTAGTGGAACAATTGGAAATGGAACAGGAACATTAAATAGCAGTACTTGGGATATATCAGGTACAGGAGTTTATGTTGCACAAGACCAATCAATCATTGATGCAATGACTGATCCTTTTAATCCTGTTGGAACTGCTAATGCACCATCTGATGGTTTTGATCCGAATGGAAATATAGACGGTGGACTCGCACCAACAACGCTTGTTAGTGGAGTTATTATGACAGTATGCTTAGAAGATATTGCTGCTTCAGCAACTGAAGGAGGCTCTACAACAAGTTCTACAAGCTTTACAAGCACCTTAAATGGTTTTTCTTTAAATAATGCATGCATCAATTCTGCTGTGTGTGACAACAATGCTTTAGCTGATTTAGTCTTAACATCTATGGATGTACAAGATCCTAGTCCTATTGTTCCTGCGGATGGTGGTTGTATCAATAGAACTTATACTGTAACTGACGCTTGTGGAAATGAGGCTTCTTGTATACAAAAAATCACAGTACTTCCTTGTGCTGCTTTATGTCCAGATATCATTGATGGTACACTTTCTGCAACAGCTAATGCTGCCCCTGCAACAGACGTTTGTTCTGGTGATATGGTAACAGTATGTGTTGATGTAGACTTAACAAATGATGCAACAGCAACTGTAGAGTTCTCTAACGATGGTGGTACTACTTGGAATATAGGCACTTTAGACAACACAGTAATGCCAAATACCTTTTGTTACAATTTTACAGAAACAAATACAGCTTGTGATGCAGCAGCAGTAAGCTATCAAGCACAATTCAATTTAGCGTCTTTGATGGATAATACATGTAGCCAAGATTTACAAACAATGGATGCTACACCTGCTGCCGTAACAGTTAATGTATACCCTGATGTAGCAACAACAGCCACTGCAATGCTTACCAATGACGGAGCATGTGGGCCAAGTTTGGCACAAAATTGTCCAAATTATACAGTTACGAACACTTACGATGCCAACGGCGCAACCCCTAATTTCTCCGCAGAAACAGGAATAGGAGCTTTAACCTTTACAATAACCAATGCAGCTGCACCAACAGCTTGTCAAACAGCGACAGTGCCTGCAACTTACAATTGTGTAGTAGATGTACCAGAATTAACCATCACTAAAGATGACACTGACAATGGAGACGATATGCAAACAGTAGCAATGGGAAGCGACGCAATGTTCACAATTACCGTATCAAATACAGGAACAGAAGACTTATGCAACGTAAGTGTAACAGACCCTAACGGATTAGCCTGTGAAATGACTTATACCGCCAATGGAGGAACGTTAGTAGTGGGAGATACTTGGACCTATATGTGTACCGTACCAGGAGCGACAGCCAACTATGTAAATACAGCCATAGTCAATGCTCAAGGTTGTACCTCAGGCACAATAGTAAGCGACAATGACCCATCGACAGTATTCGTACCAGAAGCAGAAGTTCCAATGGTAACAGTGGATAAAAATGACGCTGACAATGGCGATGATATGCAAACTGTCTCAATGGGCGGAGATGCGATGTTCACAATTACTGTAACGAACAACGGAACAGAAGACTTATGCAACGTAAGTGTAACAGACCCTAACGGATTAGCCTGTGAAATGACTTATACCGCCAATGGAGGAACGTTAGTAGTGGGAGATACTTGGACCTATATGTGTACCGTACCAGGAGCGACAGCCAACTATGTAAACACAGCCATAGTCAATGCACAAGGTTGTACGTCAGGTACAATAGTAAGCGACAATGACCCATCGACAGTATTCGTACCAGAAGCAGAAGTTCCAATGGTAACAGTGGATAAAAATGACGCTGACAATGGCGATGATGCACAAACCATTAATAGTGGAGGGGATGCAGTATTCACAATCACCGTATCAAATACAGGAACAGAAGACTTATGTAATGTAAGTGTAAGCGATCCAAACGGATTAGCGTGTGAAATGACTTATACCGCCAATGGAGGAACGTTAGTAGTAGGAGATACTTGGACCTATATGTGTACTGTACCAGGAGCAACAGCCAACTATGTAAACACAGCCATAGTCAATGCCCAAGGTTGTACCTCAGGTACGATGGTAATGGACGATGATCCAAGTTGTGTAACCGTTGAAAACCCTGTATTAGCTTCTATTAAAACATCTGAATTTACAGATGCCAATGGCGATGGTTTATTGAATCCAGGAGAAATAATTACATATAGTATTGTTGTTACCAATTATGGTACTGCTGATGCACTAAATGTTATATTTAACGATGCCATTCCAGCAGGAACAACATTGTTAGGCAACGAATCAACAACAGCAGGAACCATATCATCAGGAACAGATCCAGTCACCGCAAACTTAGGAACAGTAGCAGCGAATGGAGGAACAGCAATAATCACTTTTGATGTAATCGTAGATATGGCAACACCAAATGGTTTCATCATTATGAATCAAGGCACGTTTATGGCTGACAATCATCCAGACGTACCAACAGATGACCCAACAACACCAACGACACCAGATGATCCAACCACTGATCCCGTCGTTGATCCAAGCTGTACCAATGCCAATAACGGAAATTGGAATCACTAATATATTTTGTTTTCAACCATTTTGTTCAACTCAAAAATAAAATATATAATGATACATAATTCAATTTTTCAAAAGCTCCTATTAAGTATGTGTTTGCTCATTGGCAGCCAAATTGCCCATGCACAATGTACTTTTAACATCAGCACTTCAGGCGAAAATTCTGCATTTATACAACTCTTGATTTTAGCAGAAACCGACGGAACAATTATAGATATAATCAATGGAAACAATGGCACATTTACAACTGCTTCCACAGGTTCATACAACGTACACGCACTCAATTACGACCCACTCGACCCACCCAATCCACTACCAATGATTGGCGATGTCATTACAGGAGTGGGTAGCGTAAGTGGGTGTTTCAACAGCAACTTAGTCAACGACATCAAACCCTTAGAATGTCTTTGTGGTGCAGAGCCAGTCATGGCAAGTTTCAATGCCTTACCAGGATACGAAGTCATCTACGTTTTAGCCGACGCAACAGGACTCATTTTGTCGACCAATACCACAGGTACATTTGTACCAACAGACGGCATTGATGACAACACATTTGTACACGCACTACACTACGAAATCGCAAATCCACCAAGCCCATTACCGATGGTTGGCGGAAATGTAAGCGACGTAGGCACAACAAGCACAGGTTGTTTTAATTCAGAATTTACAACAAATCCACTATGTATTGCCTTTAGTCCAGGTGGCAGCATCATCCCCATCGAAATCGTTAGAGTATGCGACGGAAACGCCCTATTCGCAAGCCTTGATGGAACAACCCCTATAAATGGAACAGGACTCATTTTCGTTTGGTATTTAGACGGACAAGTAGTAGGCACAACAGTAGGCATTCCCTACTTCTCACCCAATATGATTGGAGACACCTACACTGTATCAGCCGTAGACGGAGGAAACTGTACAACATACGTAGGAGAGACACCTTTTATCGTTACAGAAATTATTGATTGTAAAGGTTGCGGTAACTAATACAGTCTAAATATGTGTATTTTAAGGGGCTTCTTCACAACGAAGAAAGCCCCTTTTTTTGTCATATTTTTTAGGAGAGAACAGACAAAGCTCCGTCGTGACACACGGTCCCGCTGTCCGCTACTATAGCTTATTCATTTACCTATCAAAATAAGAATACAACCACAAAAACTACAAAAACCACTTAAACCACAAAAACTAAAATAAGCTATAACACTACCATCGGGTCTATCTTACACTGCCACAACGAAAAAACACCATTCCTTTAAAAAAAAACACCTATTTTAGCGAGAAAAAACAATGAAACCAACCTTTGAATTTTGGGTCAATTATCTAAAATACACCAGCCTATTCTTCATGATATTTGGAGGAGTATGGGCAATATTGGGCAGCTTTGACCCCTTTGAAATCTTTGATACCATGATGAGCCAAAGCTTTTTCGGAAAAGACACCCTAAGCCCCGAAACCATCAAAGTAAAAGAATTCATCTTAGCCCCATTCGGAGCAACCACCATCGGCTACTTCCTCTTCCAATAGCTATCAGGGCTATTTTTCATGGTTATTACCTTAGTAAAGAAAAAATCTCATTCACCAACACGCCCACATTATTCCCTTCATTGTCTACTGTAAGATCTGCTTGGAGATAGGTATCTTGGCGTTGAGATAGGAGATTTTCGATGAATTGGCTTAGGGCTTCGTCTTCTAAGTGGGCGAGCATGGGGCGATTGGCTTTGTCGGCTCGGAGGCGACCTACTAAACGGGGGATGGATAGGCGTAGGTAAAGGCTCGTTCCATTTTCTTTGATCCATGCCATATTGTCGTTGTGGCAAGGTGTTCCGCCGCCTGTGGCGATTAAGGTGTTGGCTAAGGTTTGGGTGGCTTGGAGGGTTTCGGATTCTATCTTTCTAAAAGTGGCTTCGCCTGATTCTGCGAAGATTTCGGAGATGGTTTTTCCTGTTTTTTCGACGATTAGGGCGTCTAAATCAAGGAAGGTATAACCCAATTTTTGGGCTAATTTTTTGCCAATGGTTGTTTTGCCGCTTGCCATAAAGCCGATAAGATAGAGTCTTGTATCTTTTATCATTGTTAGAATTTGGGTTTTTGTTCTTGGATAGGGGGGATGACCATGCAAGATAGACCTGATAGTAGTGGTATGGCTTTCTTTCGTTAAGTTTTTGATGCTGTTGGGACAAGGCATGCCTTGTCCGTACAGTCCCATTTTCGTCTATTTGTGATAAGTAGGTTAAAAAGCCATAAGAACGGATAGCAGGCCTTTCCGTCACGACGAAGCAAAACCACCGTTCTCTCCAAATAAAAAAGAAGCGATTAAAACGTATCTTTGCCCCAAAATGAGGTCATAAATAGAGAAGAATTACCTTTTTTTGTAACAATAAAGCTTAAAATTAGTTTTATTATAGTGGGATTTGGTTAATTATATGTTAAACCCTTCTGTGAACTTATAGAATGGCTTATTTTTATGTTGTTAAAGTTATCACTTTTACTGAACGAATTCAAATATGGCGGCGAAAAGCAATTATCAAGTACTCATTAATCGACTGGATCGGTTTATCCGAAAATACTACCTTAATAAATTAATTAGAGGGGTGTTGTATACAGTTGGTTTAGTTTTAGCATATTTTTTATTGATTAGTGTCTTAGAATACTACTCTTATTCCTCTCAAAATGTTAGAAAATTCTTTTTCTTTAGTTTTGTAAGCCTTACAGCATTAGCTTTTGGAGGATGGGTCTTAATGCCCTTGCTCAACTATTTTAAGCTGGGCAAAGTGATTTCGCACCAACAAGCAGCAGATATTATTGGAACGCACTTTGTGGGCGTCAAAGATAAATTGCTGAATGTCCTTCAACTTAAATCGCAAGCCAGAGATTCGCATTATAGTAAAGAATTGATCGAAGCGAGTATTGACCAGAAGATTGATAACATCAAATTGGTTCGATTCCGTTCGGCGATTGACCTTTCCAACAACAAACAATACCTTAAATACGCCCTTGCGCCATTGGCTGTATTGGCTTTTATCTTGTTTTTGCGCCCAAGTATGATTAAAGAGTCTACCTCTCGTATCATCAGTTATGACAAACAATTTGAGAAAGCAGCACCGTTTAACTTTAGTGTGAGTAATGATAACTTGGAAGTAATTCAGTTTGAGGACTTTTTGCTCAATATAGAAGCGGATGGTGAAGTTTTGCCAACAGATGTGAATGTCTTTATCAATGATTTCCCTTATAGAGCGACAGAAACCAAATCAGGCGAATACAATTATAAATTTAACAAATTGCAAAAAACGGTTGATTTCTATATGGAATCAGGCGGTTTTAAGTCTAAGACTTACACTTTGGAAGTGATTCCTAAACCTGCAATTACAAGTTTTACTGTAGAAATTGATTATCCTGCTTATACAGGTAAAAAAGATGAATTGGTCAATAATACGGGTGATATGGTGTTGCCTACGGGTACAAAAGTAAATTGGAGCTTTGAGTCGGAAAATGCTGATTTGGTGAATATGAAGTTTGCCAGAGAAGATACGATGGTGAATACGAATCGTACAGGGAAAGATTATCATACACATGGGCGTCGATTGTACAAAGATACGCCGTATATGATCTATGTATCAAGCGAAAAAGTGCCTAAAGCCGATTCAATTGGGTATAGTATTTCTGTAATTCCTGATTTATATCCAGAAATCACAGCACAACAATTTCCAGATAGTGCGGACAATAAGCTGATTTACTTCTTGGGCGATGCATCGGATGATTATGGTATCAAGGGCATCAATTTTAGATACAATGTACAAGGTAAAACCAATACAAATAAAACCATTGCGATAGAAAAAGGTAGCTTAAAAAAGGCTTCTCGTTATACGTATACTTGGGATTTGCATGAATTAGAGTTGAGTCCTGGCGATAAATTGTCTTATTACTTTGAAGTTTGGGATAATGATGGCGTGAAAGGAAGCAAAGTATCTCGTTCTAATACGATGGTGTACGAATTGCCTACTTTAGAGGAATTGGAAGAACAAGCAGATGAAGGAAAAGAGGAATTTAAAGCGGATTTGCAAGAAACAATCGATGATGCAAAAGACTTGAAAAAAGAAGTAAAAGCTCTTCAAGAAAAAATTATAGAGAAGAAAGAATTGAATTGGGAAGACAAAAAGCAAATTGAGAAGCTGTTAGAAAAACAAAAGAGCCTACAAAAGAACGTTGAAAACGTCCAAAATAAATTCAAAGAGAACAATGAAAAAGAAGAAGAATTTAAAGAGTTTTCGGAAGAAATGCAGGATAAGAAAGAGCAGTTAGAAAAACTGATGGAAGAGGTCTTGACCGATGAAATGAAGGAGATGTTGGAAAAGATGGAAGAGATGATGGAGGAAATGGAAAATGAGGAAATGATGGAGGAATTAGAGGATATGGAATTGGACAACGAGCAGTTGGAAAGAGAATTAGACCGTATGATGGAACTCATGAAAGAGATGGAGTTGGAGCAAAAAATGCAGGAAACGGTTGATAAATTAGAGGAACTTGCCAAAGAAGAGGAAGAATTAGCAGAAGAAACGGAGAAAAACGAATCTGGTGATTTGAGTGAGGAAAAAGAAAAGCAAGAGGAAATCCAAGAGGAGTTTGAGAAAGTAAAAGAAGATATGGAGGAAATCACGGAAATGCAAGAGGAATTAGAGAAAGATACGGAAGGCATGAAGGAGCAAGAGGAAATGTCGGAACAGGCAGAACAAGAAATGGAGCAAGGGCAGGAGGAGATGGAGCAAAAAGAGAACCAAAAAGCAAGCAAAAGCCAAAAAAGCGCCGCACAACAAATGCAACAAATGGCACAGCAAATGCAACAACAGATGCAGGAAATGCAACAAGAGCAGGAGTCTGAAGATTTACAAGCAATTCGCCAGCTTTTAGAAAATCTCATTGATATGTCCTTTGACCAAGAAAGAGTCATTGACGAAATCGAACAAACAACAGTAAACAATCCAACCTATACAGATTTGGTACAACAACAGCACAAATTGTTGGATGATTTCCAAATTATTGAGGACAGTGTCTTGGCTTTAGCAAGCAGAAGCGCGCAAATTGAGTCGTTTGTGATAAAGGAATTGAGCGTCATTGACCAAAATTTCACAGAAACCATCGATCATTTAGAAGATAGAAAAGTAAAAGATGCCAGTGTGAACCAACAATACATTATGACAAGTGTTAACAACTTGGCCTTGATGTTGAGTGAGTCGATGCAACAGATGCAACAACAAATGGCAAGTCAAATGCCAGGAAGCGGAAATTGTAACAAACCTGGGGGTTCTGGAAGTGGGATGAGTGGCATGAAAAAGATGCAACAACAACTCAATGAGCAATTAGCCAAAATGATGGAGCAGATGGGGAGCAAGTCAGGGGATGGAAAATCTGGAGACAAAGGAGAGAAAGGAAAAGACGGAAAAGGCGGTATGAGCAAGCAATTTGCAGAAACAGCTAAAAAACAAGCTGCCATTCGAGAAGCAATGAAGCAGTTTAATAAGGAAAATAACAAAGATGGTAAGGGCGATTTGGGCGATTTAGAAAAGTTGATGGAAGAAATGGAAAAGACGGAAGAAGACATTGTTAACAAAAAAATTACCCAAGAATTGATTGAGCGTCAAAAGGAAATTATGTCCAAATTGTTGGAAGCAGAAGAAGCAGAGAGACAAAGAGGACAAGAAGAGAAGCGACAAGGAGAGACAGCACAAGAAAGAGTCAAAAATATACCGCCACAAATTGAAGAGTACCTCAAGAAAAGAGAGTCCGAAGTGGAGCTATATAAGACCGTTTCGCCCGAATTACGCCCTTATTACAAAGAATTAGTAGAAAAATACTTTAAATCAATCAGTTTTTAACCTCAAAAATTGACTTTTTGGCAAGTTTGTTGTAGTATGCAAGATACGGGAGACACAAGATCAACCATCTTTACATCCCTTTAAGTAGATAAAATAAGTAAATAGTTACTGTTAAAATGAACTATTTTCACTCTTTATTGTGTTGAAAATATAAAGGTTAAACAATAAATTTTTATTATGATTTTATTTCCTTTTTGCCTATAACACTTGAACTATTATGTACGTGACTGAAGAGTTATCAATCTCGCTTGATTCTAGGCTGGGGAGCATAGAACAAGTAGAGCCTTTCATTCAACGTTGTCGAAGTAATTGCCGTTTTAATGAAACACTGTACCATGACATACTGCTTGTCTTGACAGAAGCCGTAAATAACGGAATAATACACGGTAATCGCATGCAACCGAATAAAATTGTAAAAGTCTGCTTTTCGTCTGACGAAAGCCGCCTAAAATTTACAGTTTGTGACGAAGGCAGTGGATTTAATCCACAAAACATTCCCGATCCGACCATTGCACAACGCTTAGACAAACCTAACGGTAGAGGAGTCTTTCTTATGAAAGCCTTAGCCGATAAGTTGGACTACATGGACAATGGCCGTACTGTCTCAATAGAGTTCTCCTACTGAGATTGTCTAAATAAGACGAAAAAAAGTCCCGTAAACCCTCGTTTTCGGGACTTTTTTCATGCACTTCGGTATATTGGGAATTAGTGTGTTGGTAAATTAGAGAATTAGGAAGTCAATCTTTCCCAAATCACAAAGCCTTGAATCACAGATTCTATCGGACTAAAGGGATTTCACAGATTATAAACACTACAAAAACCCATTGGTAATCAGTACAATTATTGATTTGCCTCTACAATGTTCCTTTCAACGCAAAGGCGCAAAGGTCACGCAAAGTTCGCAAAGCTTTAGAACGACATTTCATTTGTAGTCCCTTGCAGCTAAGGTGAGTAGCGGTTTCTACAACTACAAAAACCACAAAAACTACTTAAACCACAAAAACCACAAAGGAATGCAATTCCACACAGAACCCCCACTACAATTCAAGCTAAAAGACCCCACAAAAATAAAAAAGTGGCTCAACAACGTCATCGAAA
>Ga0209185_1000874_pt1 | contig 30421 bp, 23 predicted proteins | sample SidtaG_2_FD_187425 | JGI IMG/M metagenome (GOLD analysis project Ga0209185, IMG submission 187425) | Marine algal microbial communities from Sidmouth, United Kingdom - Sidmouth_Asex2 metaG (SPAdes) (version 2) | ecosystem: Host-associated > Algae > Red algae > Unclassified | place: Sidmouth... | reverse complement strand
GGGTGACGGGTGACGGGTGACGGGTGATTCGTGGCGAATGACGAGTGAACATCCAATTTGATAGCGGTAGAGACCCTTCAAAATAGCCCTGATAGTAGTGGTATGGTGGCGGTGTGGTAGGGGCAGCCCGCAGTGTAGGCCAGCCACCATAAGAACGGATAGCAGGACTAAACGTAACGACGAAGCAATTGACCTTTCGCTCCTTTAAAAGCTTATAAATAGAGGAACTAAATGATTCATTCTTTCCATACACAACAACAACACATTGAACAACAACACAAACATAAAAATATCTTCCAAGCTTCCACAAACAAAAGAATCCATCTTTTCCGTTATGTCAGCATTGGCAAGAGAACACGAAGCCATTAACCTCTCACAAGGTTTTCCCAACTTCCCTGTATCGGAAGAACTCATCGCTTTGGTAAGCAAATACATGCGACAAGGAATGAACCAATACGCACCCGCCATTGGCATTCCCGAATTGCGCCATGTTTTAGCCAAAAAAATACAAAATCTATACAGTCATACCGTTGATGTTGATCAAGAAATCACGATTACCGCAGGCGCAACCGAAGCACTTTTTTCGAGCATTACTGCACTCGTCAAAGAAGGCGACGAAGTGATGATTTTTGAGCCTGCTTACGATAGTTATGTACCAGCCATTCGGCTAAGTGGCGGTATTCCCATTAGTGTGCAACTCAAAGGATCTAATTATAAAATTAACTGGGAAGAAGTCAAACGAAAACTCTCTTTCAAAACCCGTATGATTGTCATCAATACGCCCCACAATCCTTGTGGAACGATATTAGATGACGAGGATATTCGCCAACTCAAAATCATTACGGAAGGCAATGATATATTGATTTTGAGCGATGAAGTGTACGAACACATCGTTTTTGATGACAAAAAACACCTGAGTCTATTGAGTACAGAATTGTACAATCGTTCTATTTGCGTTTATTCTTTTGGGAAAGTCCTACACAATACGGGTTGGAAAATGGGCTATGTGGTTGCACCACCGTTTTTGACCCAAGAAATCAGAAAAGTACATGAATTCAACGTGTTTTCTGTCAATACTCCCATGCAATATGCCATAGCAGAGTTTTACGAAAATCCTGCAAATTATTTGGAAGTTTCTCCTTTTTATCAAGAAAAGCGGGACTATTTCTTGTCCTTGATGAAAGAAAGCCGTTTTACTTTTATTCCCACCAACGGCTCTTACTTTCAGTTGATGGAATACAAAGATATTACGGACCAAGTAGATGTTGATTTTGCGAAAAAACTGACGATAGAAAACGGCGTCGCAAGCATTCCCATCTCCGTTTTTTACAATACAAAAACAGAGGAGAAAATGCTTCGTTTTTGTTTTGCCAAAACCAATGACCTACTCCAAAAAGCTGCGGAAGAACTATGCAAGATTTAACACTCAGCATCGTACAATTTGACCCTGTTTGGGAAGACGTGGAGACTAACTTAAAACGTTTGACAGTATTACTCAAAGACAATACTGCCGACTTAATCGTGTTGCCCGAAATGTTTTCCACAGGTTTTAGTATGAGTGCTCAAAAACTTGCAGAACCTATGTATGGGAAAACTATGCTTTGGATGCTATCCATAGCAGTTCACAAAGAATGCACTGTCGCAGGAAGTATTATTATTGAAGAAGATGGAAAGTATTATAATCGCTTGATTTGGGCAACACCTTTTGGTGCAGTCCGTCATTATGACAAAAAGCATTTGTTCACAATGGCACAAGAAAATAAAGTGTACACCGCAGGTAATGAAAGGCAGTTAATGCTTTGTAAAGGCTGGAGCATTTGCCCCTTAATTTGCTATGATTTGCGTTTTCCTGTATGGAGTCGCAATTTTTCTTTTCCACGAAGCAAAGAATATGATCTGCTCTTATACATCGCAAGTTGGCCCCACAAACGGGCAGACCATTGGAGCGGTTTGTTAAAAGCCAGAGCCATTGAGAATCAAAGCTTTGTCGCAGGCGTCAACCGAATCGGCACCGATGGCAACGACTTATATTATTCTGGAGATAGCGTGATTCTGGATTTTAAAGGCAATGTGTTGGGGACTTCAAGTGAAGAAGAAGCCATACTCACCACCACTTTCAAAAAAGAAGATTTATATCAATGGCGTAAACAGTTTCCTGCTTGGGAAGATGCGGGAGCGTTCTTTTTAGACTATTATGATTTTAAAAAATAGGAGAGAACGGTGGGTTGCTTCGTCGTGACGCACGGTCCCGCTATCCGTTAATGGATGGCATTTCCAAAATGCCTTTCATTTTCTCACGTATTGTACCGTCTTGAAAGGCATTTCCAAAATGCCTTTCATTTCCACACATGAACCGAAAAGGCAGCCAACGCTACATCCAACCACTACTATCGGGTCTAGCTTACATGGACAAAACAAAATACGAAGGTTTGCAATGCATAATAAAGCCTATTATTCATTGCAAACCTTGCATTATAATATTCCTCAAAAAAAGAAATTACTAATCTTGGTACAACTCAACGTACTTACCGTACTGTTCTTTCGTCAATACTCTCTTTAATTGACTTGTTTGTTTTATTCTTAAATCTGCCATTTTTTTCCGTAAAATTTGTCGATCTACCCCATCAGAAGCAGCTCTTAAATCCAACACTTTTGTAAAATGTGCCGCTTGTAAAGTGCGTACTTTCTCTTTCTGTTCTTCAGATAATTCCAAAGCAGAAGAAAGTTTATCTAATTGCTCGTTCAAGTGTGTTTGCATACGAACATCTTGTACTGGAGCTTGTGCTTGTGTTGTAAGCCCTGCTGTACATAGAAAGGCTGCAACAAAAAATGCTTTTTTGAAAAGTTTCATAAGTTTTGCTTAACGTTTTATAATAGTAGTTTTCATGAATTTACTAAAATCTTGGTGAAAATAAGTAAAATATGTGAATTAAGGCTTATTTTTTGGCTGAAAATTGCATTTATTTTGAGAAATGCAATTTTATTGTCCTCTTCTTTGAAGGATTTATTGAGCAAAACCTTGTTGAAACTTTGAATTTGAAAAAAATATAGTATAAAAATATTTAATCTATTTGAAAAATTGTACATTTATTACATCATTTGCAAAAAGAAAAAATATTACTTTAAAACATAAACATATGTGATTCGTAATAAACATTAGTTGAAAATGTTATGAAATGTTTCTAATAGAACACTTTAAATAAGAGCAAAAGACAGATCATTTTTTACAAATAACAATTTATAATTTGATGGAAGGCAAAAGTAAATCAATAGAAAAGGACTTAATGATACTCTATGAGCTGGCTTTAAAAGTTACATCTTCTTTAAATATAATAGAAAATTGTAATGTTTTTTTTGATGCCTTAATATCTTACAAGAATTTAAATTTTGTAGGTTATTGGGTATGTAGAAAAAAATCTCAGTTTATTTATGCAGTTCCTTCTTCAAAATCAGTAGATCAGCCAATCTCTTTTTATCCAGAAATGAAAGCTGATTTAGAAAAGAAAGGATTCCTTTTACAAGAAGAAAATGATATTTATTTTAATAAACTTTTGGAGATTATTAATGACAAAAAAGGTTATTTTTTGTGTTATAAAACAGGAGAAAGAGGATTACTTATTTTACATAGATTCAATGAAGCTTTTACGGAAATAGAAGGCTCTCAGCTCAATACTATTGTGCAGAAGTTTGGCAATTTTATGGACAAGTTATTTGTGCAAAATAAAGAAAAAGAAGCTCTGATTTCCCAAAAAAGCCTTCAAGAAACAATATCATATCATGACATTTTATATGAAAACATGTTTGATGCAGCTTTTTTGTATGACTATGAATCCGATAGAATAATAGAATGCAATCAGGCAACGCTTGATTTATTTGGATATACCAAAGAAGAAGTACTTCAGTTGGGTCGCTATGATTTAATTCCTCGTTTTTCTAACTACAATCCTTCTGTTGATTTACATGAAAATTATGTCAAAAAACATGAAGAACAAATCTATCAAGGACAACAGGTTATAGAAGCAAGAGCTATTTTTTTGGGAAAAAATAAGAAAGAGTTGTTGGTGAAAATGAGTATTATTCCCACAAAACAAAAAAAAGGAGAAGCCTTTATTATTTTACACGATGTAAATAAAGAAGTTTTACAGAAAAAAGCACTGAAAAAAAGTGAACGCAAATATCGAGAAATTTTTGAAAATAGTTATAGTGCCATTGGTATATACGATTTGAAAGAAGATAAATTGATTGATGTAAATGAAAGGGGCGTTAAAATGTTTGGTTTTGCCTCAAAAGAAGAATTGCTGAAAGTAGAGATTACTGATTTTTTGGCGGAAATAGAAATGGCCAATTTTACAGCGGATCAAGTGAAGCTAATCGCACAAGATTATTTTCAAAAAGAAGAGCGATTAGAGATGGTGCTTGAAGCAAAAAAGAAAAATGGAGAAACTTTTATTTTAGAAAAAAATGTTATAAGAGATTTTGAAGATAACAAACAACATTTAATCATTTTTGTAAATGAAATTACGGATAAATATATAGCACAAAAAAATATATACCAAGCTCTTATTGAAAATTCTATGGAGGGTATTGATATTATTGAGCTAAGAGAACAGTCTATTGACATTAAAGATGTAAGCGGAAAATTACTTATTCGCAATAATAAAATGAATGAATATGTCGGTGAATCTGAAACGGGAAGCATTACTATTGAAGACTTTTGGAGTAGATTACCCAAGTACCAAAAAAATGGAATCGAAAGTAAAAAAGCTTTTTTAGCCCTTGTAGAAGAAGTAAGAAAGAACCACATTGCAGAATATGATTGGCAGTTAGAATCCAAAAATGGAGAGCTTAAAGACTTTAAAGTAGTTACACAATTATTGGACTTCAATGGCAAAAGGTTACTGATTCGCATCTACAAAGATGTAACAGAGAGTACTAAAATCCAACAAAAAATTGTCGATAGTGAAATACTATATAGACGCTTATTTGACAACGCGTTTGAAGGCATTGTTATCTATTCTTTAAAAGAAAAACGTCTTATAGAAGCAAACCAAAAATTTTTAAATCTTTTACAAGTCAAGGAAATTACTGAGCCATCAATGTTAGACTATTCGCCTGAATACCAAATCAATGGCTTGACTTCTGCACAATATCGAAAAATCATCTTTGAAGGAATAGAAAAAGATGATATGGTGACTTTTGAATGGATATTTCAACAACGAGATGGTGAATTGTTGGTGACAGATATACATGGCTTTCGTTTACAACAAAAAAATAAAGACCAAATTATTTTTATCATAAAGGATATGACAAAACGAAGAGAGCAAGAACGCTTAATTCGGGAAAATGTACATAAACTCAATAAAAAAAATAGAGAATTAAAAGAATACATTGAATCCAATATGAGCTTGAAAAACTTCGCTTATATTGCTTCGCACGATTTGAAATCTCCATTACGCACCATTGCAAATTTTGGAAAATTATTGGAAACAAAATTGGTCGGAAGAATAAATGAAGAGGAACAAGAGTATCTTTCTTTTATCATCAATTCTACAACCAATATGCAAAAAATGATTCAGAGCTTATTAAATCACTCTAAAATTAATTCGCAAAAAATAAAATTGCAAGAAATAAATGTCAATGAATTGTTGGAAGAAATAAAAAAGGAGTTAAAGGTTAGTTTGGAAGAAAAAAGAGCTAATATTTATCTTGGGGAACTACCCGAAACCATGAAAGGAGATAGAATTATTATAAAACAATTATTTCAGAATTTGATTAACAATGCTTTAAAGTTTGTTCAAGAAAATCAAAGACCAAGCATTAGTATTGCTTGCGAAGAAAAAAGAAGTTATTGGAAGTTTTTTGTTGAAGATAATGGTATCGGAATTGAACCCAAATTTCAAGAAAAGATATTTCAATTATTTCAGCGATTGCATGCCAGTATCGAATATGAAGGCAGTGGAATTGGATTGGCGACTTGCCGAAAAATTGTAGAGCTACACAAAGGAACGATAACTGTCCAATCTACTTTAGGAGAAGGAAGCACTTTCTCTTTTATAATCAAAAAAGATATTGAGAATGATGACTATTGATAAAAGTATTACTTGGATAGAGGTTGAGTCCATCCAAAATAGCCCTGATAGAAGTGGTATAGCAAAAGAAAGGCTAGGTAGTTTTGCGTTGGCTTGCTATAAGAACGGATAGCAGGAAGCCCCGTCACGACGAAGCAATTGACCGTTCGCTCCTTACTAATTAATTCTAAAAACTTATATCAATAATAAGTGATTGGTGACAAGTAACAAGCGAAAAAACAACTGGTCATCTGTCACCAATCTCTCATACTGCTACATCAAAGACTGCAATTTCATGGCAACGCCCATGTCGCCTTTTACTTTGAGTTTGCCACTCATAAAAGCACCCATAGGATTAAGATCACCAGCCATCATTTGCTCCAAATCTTCTATGGCAACATTGACAACACAATCTGCTTCTTTGTCTTCTTCAGATACAACATTTTTGTCGCCTGAGCCATCAATATAAACACATTGTTCGTCGCCCAAGTCAAATTTTAAAGTAGAGCCTAATGCGTCTGAATTAGCAGCTCTTTCTTTTAAGGTTTCTACGATAGTTTCAAAACTCATATTACTTTCAGTTTTTAAATTATTAGATTGAGTTAAAGAATGATTGACTCCATTGCCATTTGCCATAACTGCTTTGGCAGGAGTTGCGGTTGCTGCTTTTATATTACCAGCAGCTTGGTATTGTTTATCATCAATCACCATTTTGGCGATGATTTCTCTCATAATTTCGGAAGTTCCCCCGCCAATTGTACCGACTCGGCTATCTCTAAACATGCGGGCAATTTTGTACTCTTCCATAAAGCCATAACCCCCAAAGAATTGCAAACACTGATACATCACTTTATCAGATAATTCCGAAGCCAATAACTTCGCCATAGAGCATTCTTTGACGGCATATTTGCCATCTTGGTGTAATTTACAACAATGATACACAAAATATTTGATAGCTTCAATTTCTGACGCCATTTGTGCCACTCGATGACGTAAAACTTGGAATCTATTAATGGGTCTGCCAAATGCCTGCCGTTCTGACATATACTGCAACGAATAGTTTAAAGCGGCTTCACAGCCTGCAAAACCCATCGTTGCCCCAATCAAGCGTTCTAACTGTAAGCCACCCATCAAATAATAAAATCCCTGCCCTTCCTCTCCAATCAAATTCTCCACAGGCACTTTTAAATTATCAAAGTGAAGTTCAGCCGTATCAGATGCATGCCAACCCAGTTTTTTGAGTTTTGTCGCAGTAACACCCTCCACTTGTAAGTCAATTATCAGCAAACTAACGCCATTAATGCCTGCTTCTGGGTCTGTTTTTACAACAGCCACCACAAAATCACCATACACGCCATTGGTAATAAAAGTTTTTGAGCCATTCACCACATAATGATCTCCGTCTTTAATGGCTTTCGTCTGTATATTCGCCACATCTGACCCTGCACCAGGTTCGCTAATTCCAATGCAACAAACCATATCGCCCGATATAGTCTTCTTCAAATACTTCTCTTTCAAAAATTCAGAGCCATGCTTAAAAATATAAGGCGAGGACATATATTGAATCACCGCAGGCGTAATCGCAAATCCCCCCGAAAAGCATTTCGAGATTTCCTCCGTAAAAATGACGGAATAAAAGAAATCGACATCTGTGCCACCATATTCTTCCGAATAATTTAAGCCCAAATAGCCCATATCGCCCATCTTTTTCCAAATCTCTTTAGGAATCCGTTGGTCTTCTTCCCATTGATCTATATTGGGTTTAACTTCCTTCTTTAAAAAGTCTTGTAACCCCTGTCTAAATAATTTGTGTTCTTCCGTAAAATACATTTTTATCTTATTTTTTCGTTTAAATTTCTTTTTAGTTCTTGGTTCTTAGTTCTTAGTGCTGTAGTGCCGTAGTTGTGGGTGGGCATGTGTGTTTTTATCTTATTTTTAGCATTGTAGTTGCGAATGGGCATATTTTTTATCTTATTTTCAGCACCAAGCACCAAGCACCAAGCACCAAGCACCAAGCACTACCCCTCCTCCAAAGATTTCGACGCAAATTTCATCAAAAACCCCGTCGGCAATCGTTTACTAATTTTATTCAGCCAATGGAACGCCCGATTCGGCACAACCATATCCTGGTCTCGCATCAACGCAGTATAACCATCCTTAGCCACCGTTTCTGCAGTCACCTTCATCCAACTATCAAACAGCTTAGAATTGTGCATATCCGCCGATTGTTGGAAACCCGTATTCACAGGCGTCGGACAAACCGTCGCAACCCGCACCTTACTACCTTTTTCTTTTAATTCATAATTCAAAGCCCTACTAAAATTCAGCACAAAACTTTTCGTAGCCCCATACGTCGTCAATTTTGGGTTGGGTTGAAAAGCAGAAATCGACGAAAGATTTAAAATTTTCCCTTCATTTCGCTCCACCATTCCCGTCAAAAACAGACGAGTCAGTTTATACGTTGCCACAATATTCAGTTGAATCATACTCACCTCCTTTTCCATCTCAATCTCGTTCATAAATCCAAACGTCCCAATCCCCGCATTGTTCACCAAAACATCAATAATCCAACCCTTATTTTGCACCATTTCATACACCTCTTCAGGCGCAGAAACCCCCGTCAAATCCTTCTGAATAATATCCACCTCAATCTCAGGAAATAACACTTTCAAATCCCGTTGCGCCTGTTCCAATTCCCCCAAAGGCTTACTCACCAACACCAACGAACGTCCAGTCTGCCCAAATTGCTTCGACAATTCCAAACCAATACCACTAGATCCCCCCGTAATGAGTACCTTTTTCATAGTTGTTTTTTTTAATTTTAGGAGAGAACGGTCAATTGCTTCGTCGTTACGGAAAGGCCCGCTATCCGTTCATAGAAAGCCACGCTACAAATACAAGCCAACACAGTTTCTATCCACTACTATCGGGTCTATTTTAAATGGTCACAACCCCTTATATGGACAGCTTAAATATACTTTTCATTTACTCAATTGAGCGAAGTCGAAATAAATACTTATATGAACTATGGTAATTGAACCGCTTAAATAAACTTAAATAACTTATATGGTTCAAAAATCAGGATTCCCAAACCACATTCTCCGCCACCTCATGCCAAGCCAAAAACCGATCCTTATACTGCTTATTAATCTCAATCCGCCGAACCTTCATCGTCGGCGTCAAACAAGCATTTTCAATCGACCAAGCCTCCTTCATCACCACAATCGTCGAAGGCTTCTCATGCTTCGCACAAAGCTTCTGCACCCGTCCCAAATCATCTTTTAACCGCTCCTCAATCGCCATCTTTTGCAAAGGATTCGCCAATTCCGACAAAACAATCAACACAATAGGCTGAGGTAAAGCCAAGCCCACCAAACAAATCTGTTCAATTAACTCATTCTGTGCAAAATTCATTTCAATAGGATTTGGGACGACATATTTGCCTTTAGCTGTTTTAAAAGTATCCGTCACCCGACCCGTAATTTTCAAAAATCCTTCACTATCCACTTCCCCTTGATCCCCCGTATGAATCCAACCATCCTGCAAGACATCTTTCGTTTTTTCCTCATCCTTATAATAGCCCAACATGCGCCACGGCATATTCAATAAAATTTGTCCTGTACCTTCCTCTATTTTTATCTTTACACTACTCATGGGCTTGCCCACCGTACCCGACTTTAAATTCGTCATTGGCATCAAGGTTGCCCCACCACAAGTTTCCGTCATACCATAGACCTCTCGCAAGGTAATTCCCAGTTTTTTGTACCAATTTTTCAATTCATCGGGTGTCGGCGCAGCAGCCGTCAATACGACTCTTGCTTTGTCTAATCCCAAAGCAGAGGCAATTCGTTTTTTGATTACGCCTGAAACGATGGGAATTTTAAAGAGCAAATCCAATCGTTTTTGTGGCATTTTCTCCAAAATCCCCAATTGAAATTTCGTCCAAATTCGGGGAACAGCCAGTAACATAGTTGGTTGCGTATCTTTTAAGTTTTTGGCAAATGTACTTAACGATTCTGCAAAGGAAATACTACCGCCCGTCATAATCGCTGCACCTTCCACAATCATCCTTTCGGCAATGTGATTGAGGGGCAAAAAGGAAAAGAAACGGTGTTCGTTGCCTTTGAATAAGCCTAAATCCCCTGTTTCTAACTCGGTTTGCATCTGTAAAGCAGGTGCTTTGTGATTCAGCATCACACCCTTAGGCGTTCCTGTCGTACCAGAAGTAAATAAAATCGTCCACAAGTCTTCTAAATTGGGTAGTGGATTGTCCGTCATTGGCTCGTTGGCGGCCACCAAATCCTCCCAATCCGTTCCTTCCGTTACCGTCGCATTGCCCTCATAATGTGGAAAACGAATGATTGCTATATCGTTCGGAACGCCTTTTTTTGGCTTATACCACTCATCCAACTTTCCAACAAATAAGGCTTTAATATCGCTTTTTTCAATGATTTGATTGAGTTGTTTGTCATCAAGGTTGGGGTAGAAGGGGGCGGAAACGTAGCCACCTAAACCAATGGCTAAATCTGCTAATATCCAATGGGTACAATTCTTAGAAAAGATACCGATGTGGTCGCCTTTTTGTAAGCCCATTTCTTGCAAAGCGGTAATCATTCGCCTTACTTGACCGCCTGTTTCTTTCCACGTCATGGTTTTCCAAGTATCTCCAAAAGGTTGTCTTAGGAAGATTTCATCGGCTTTTTCTTTTTCCCATCTGTAAAAGTAGGCTGCAAAAGATTCTATGTTTTTTGACATTCGTTTTAGGTTTTGAAGTTGGTTGAACCATATAAGTCTATATAAGCAGTTCATAAAAGTTGAGACCATGCAAAATAGACCCGATAGTAGTGGTATGGTGGCGCAGCGTTGGCTTGTAGGGGCAGACCCATAGTCTGCCCAAAAAGGCGAGCCACCATAAGAACGGATAGCGGGCCTTTCCGTAACGATGAAAGATAAACCGTTCTCTCCTTATTTAATTTTAAACAAGAAGTAACAAACCACAAAAACCACAAAAACTAAATCCGATACTTATTCTGCTCTATAAAGTGCGTAGCAACGGTGCGTCGAGTGTTCTTGAGATTGTGTGGAGGCAAATTCGTTAATTTTTGGGTGGCTTGGAGTAGGGAAGTGGCATCTTCGCCCTCCAAGAACGCATAAATCACTTCTTTGCTCGCTTGCTCAATTTTGTTGGCGGCACGATGGATCAAAATCGTCGTTATACCTTTGCGAAGGTCGGCAATATTGGTGTTGGCATGCTTGTATTTTTCAAAAATCAAATAAATCTCCTGCGAGTCGGTGTCCTCCGTCAATGTAGATGGTTTCGCCTGTGATAAAACCTGCCATTGGGCAAGAGAGATAGAGGCATAAATTGGCGACTTCTTCGGTTGTGCCGAATCGTTTTAAGGGTATTTTTTTGTGCATGCCTTCCAATAATTCTGGTGGATAGTTTTTGAAGCCTGATGAGAATATCAGTCCTGGAGCGACGGCATTGACTCGAACTTTGTGTTTGCTCCATTCGACGGCTAAGGTCATCGTCAAATTCTCGACGCCTGCCCTTGCTGCGCCTGTATGTGCCATGCCTGGAAACCCTCTGAAAATATTGGCGATGATGTTAACGATATTGCCATCTTTTTGTGGAATGAAAAATGCCTTTGCCATTGTTTGTGTCATATACCATGTGCCGTTGAGGTTGTTGTTGACGACGGCATTCCAGCCATTGTAGGTAATGTCTTCGGCTCTTGATGGAAATTGACCGCCTGCGTTGTTGATGAGGATGTCTAATTTCCCCTTTTTTTCTTTGATGACTTTGGCGATATTTTCGACCTGTTCTTTTTCTCGAATATCACAAACAACATAGTGGCATTCGCCAAATTCGGAGAGTTCTGCAACGGCCTTTTTTAGGCGTTCTTCTTTCCGAGAAGCGATAAAGGCATTTGCGCCATGTTGTAAAAATCGTTTGGTGATGTCAAAGCCAATTCCGCTTCCGCCACCTGTGACTAAGACTGTTTTGCCTTCAAATAAATTTTCTTGAAACATAAGTTTTTTAAATTCTAAATTCTAATCTTTAAATGCTAAAAAGGAGAGAACGGTGGGTTGCTTCGTCGTGACGCATGGTCTCGCTATCCGCTATTATGGCTTTTAGGTCATTGAGCGCAGTCGAAAGGGCAACAACTACATAAACCACAAAAATGACAAAAACTAAAAGCCATACCGCTACTATCGAGTCTATTTTGGATGGTCTTTGGTATTGTAGTTCTTGTCATTATTTGGGTGCTAAAAATAAGCTAAAAAACACATGCCGACCCAAGAACCACAGCACTAAGAACCAAGAACTAAGCACCAAGCACTCCTACTCCAAAATAGAATGCTTTTTTACTTTACCCTTAATTCTGTCCATTTTGCCTGTTTTGCTTAATCTTGTTTTGAACAAATTATCCCATAGTAAGCTCATAAATCCAAAGTTTTTGTCATTGTCTAAAAAGTGATGTTCTATGTGGTGGCGTTGATAGACTTTGTAGAATTTGTTGTTGAAATTTAGGTTGTGTACGGCGAAGTGTAGCCAGTCATAGAATATGTAGGTGCCAACCCAACCTGCCATAAAGCTAAATGCATAATTACCAATCAATAGGTAAAATAACCCATAGAAGGCGAATAGGGCAGGGATACTGATTTGCAAACCTACCAACATAAATCGTTTGTCGTTGGGATATTCATGATGTCCTTTGTGAATGCTATATACTATTTTTTTTAAAAAGGAAGATTTGGGATTTGCATGAAATATATAGCGATGGGCAAAATATTCAAAAGCTGTCCATAAGGGTGTTGCTATGAGAAACAATCCTAAAAATGTTAAAAAAGGTGTTTTGACAATGAATAATGCATAAACAATAGATATAACAACGATAGGAACATACACCAAAAATGGAATGATGTGATTCGATAAATACACATTGCCTAAGACTTTTTCTTTTCTGATGGGTTCGGGCATGTCTTTTTTAGAGACGAACATTTTTGTATTTTCCATTATTTTGGGGTTTTTAGGAGTTCTTGTGCATAAATTTTTTGATAGTGTGTGTGTCCTTTTTCTGTAAAATGGGGCAAAACCAAATCCCACATAGCATTGCGAGCATCTTCATAAAATTTATCGGCTTTTTGCCCTCGAATAATAGCTTGTGAGAGCCAAAAAGATAGAATCATCCAGATGGTATGGGCAAATTTTTCGTAATAACCTTGATAGGGTTCCGCTTTCATATTGCCCGAACCTACCGAATAGTCAATAATGGCTTTGATGTAGTTGATTTGTACCTCAATATGGGTTTGGTGCATCTTCGCAATTTGGGGATGCGCTCGTACAATTTCTAAAATATCAAGGTAGAAAAAACGATACTTTTTGTACAATTGCATTAATGGGACTAATTGCCCATGAATGGTGGCAATAGAGGGAATTAGCTGTACATCCGTGAGTAATTTGTGGCGAGATTCTATGATGGATTCGTAGATTCTTTCTAAAATGGAGTCTTTTGTTTTAAAATGGTAGGTCAAATTACCTGGACTAATGCCGACTGCGCCTGCAATATCTCGCATGCGTACATTGACATAGCCTTTGTTGTTAAAAAGCTCAATAGCGGATTGTAAGATGTTCTTTTTGGTCAGTTTAGCCATGATGTTCTAAGATTACCCACTAAAATTAGTACAAGTTTTCTAAAAATATAAAAAAATGGCTGTTTTTTTGTTGGAAATGTGTTGGAAGTGATAAGTGGATAGGGGGAAAGACCGTGTAAAATAGACTCGATAGCAGTGGTATGGCTTTTGGTTTTTGTGGTTTAAGTCGTTGGGACAAGGCATGCCTTGTCCGTACAGTTTTCGTTGGTTTATTAATAATAAATGGGTAAGTAAAAGCCATAAGAACGGATAGCGAGACCCTGTGTAACGACGGAGAACTGAACTGTTCTCTCCTAAAAAATAAGATTGTATTAATAGATTTGCTCTATTTCGCAATTGCAAGGAATGGTGATTTCCTTTTTTATGGTGAAGTGGAAAGTTGTGCCTTCGCCGAGTTGGGAATCAACCCAAATGGAGCTGTTGTGCAATTCGACGACTTTTTTGGAGATGGCTAATCCGATGCCCGAACCCTCAAATTTTTCTTTGGAATTGAGCTTGCGGAAAATTTGGAAAATCTTTTCAAAGAACTCTTCATCTATGCCTATGCCATTTTCTGTTTGAATTTAAGTTTATTAATAATTAATTAAACTAATATTAGTTCTTCATTAGCCAAGCGTCATTTTTTACATTTTGTTTAATTCTTCCAAGCATGGAACGTGCATCTGCTTCATTTGTATCTAAATAAATAGTTGTACGATATTGATTTTTATTCTGAACAACATAAGTATTATAAGACCTGTCATTGAGTTTTTTAGCATATTTCAAAGCATTTCTCTTACTTGAAAAAGCGTTGACAACCGCATAATATCCTGAAGGAATATCCATTGAATTGCGAACAGCTAAATCACTATTTGTATTGTTTTCTGCTACAAATGAATTGTTTTGTGTATCATTATTTGAGTCGGTGTAACTATCTATGTCTGCATAACTGTCTGTATTTGAATTAGATTCTGAACCATAAGTTGTAGCAGTGTCATCATTGTCCTCTGAATCATAAGCCCCCACTTCATTTTCAGTATAACTATCTGTTGATTCATAAGCAGCAGCTACATTAGAATCTTCTGTGGAGGCAACTTCTGTAATCGCTTTATTATTTTCGACAGTTGTAGTCGTTCGGTTTTTTAAAAGGATAAATCCAAATAACATAATAAAGGGTAATAAAGCCAAAGGAACAATCCAAAATAATTTTTTCATATCATTGCCTTCTTCCTCATAATCTGTATCAAAAGGAATAGGAGGATCTTGTTCCGCTACAATATGTTCTGTTTGTGTCTCTGCATAAGAGGTTGCAGTATTGTTGTTGTAATCATGTTGAGAAGAATAAGCAGGGTTACTTTGTTCTTCGTGAGTATTTGTATTTGTCATAAGAGTTGAGTTGTCTGAATTACTTTCAATATTCTTTTTTTGTTCAGTTTTATTTTCTTTTGGCAAAGATGGTATAGAAGAGACAGGTGGTAATAAGCCACTTTCTCCACCTTTTGCCATATAAGTTTCAATGCGTTCAAAGGCTTCATTTAAGACTTCTTTGGAAGTGGCATAACATATACGAATATGCCCTTCTGCTTGACTTTCAAAAAAATTGGCTGTACCAGGTATTAGTGCAACTTTTGCTTTCTCTTGTAAAATCTCGACAATTCTTGGCGAATCTCTATAAGGTTCTTGCAATTTGGGAAAAGCAACATAGGTACTATTGGGCAAAGGAACTTCAAACAGTCTGCTCTTTTTTGTATGTTGCAAAACCAAAGAACGCATATCATTAAGATGTAAAAGGAAATCATCAAGCCACGGTGAGCAGTGCGTCAAAGCAGCTGTGCCAGCTATTTGAGAAAGTGTAGAAATTCCATAAGCCGTAGACCCATGTTTGGACAATTTAAAAACACCTTCATAGGTTTTCAAATCAGGCATAATAAGATAGCCGACTCTTAAACCTGCCAAACCGAAGTTTTTAGACAGTCCAGAAATAATAAAAGTTTTTTTTGCAAAGTCTTCATGCAACGAAGCCACACTGTGAAAGAGCGTTTCTTTATAGACAATATCCGACCAAATTTCATCAGAAACGATCCAGAGGTTGTATTTTTTTGCCAATTGACCAATGGCATTCAAATCCTTTAAAGTCATCACTTTCCCCAAAGGATTGTTGGGATTACAGATAAATATCGCTTTTGTTTTTGGCGTAATCAGACTTTCCAATTGATCTAAATCAAACGACCCTGTAAACATATTTAACGGACAAGTAACAGCGATGCCATCTGCATTTTCAATAGACTTTCTAAACAAAAAATCTACAGGATTCGGAATAATCGCTTCATCTCCCTGTGATAAAATATACTGCGCCACCAAAAATAATGCCTGTGCTGCACTATTGACGGGCAACACCAATTCAGGCGAACAAGGCGTATTTTTTCGATGCATATGCCACTCTGCAACCGCCTCCCTAAAACTAGGCAAACCCTCCGAAGGACCATAAGAAAAATGCCCAACTTTACTATAATCATGAATCGCTTTCCGAATTTCTTCAGCAACAGGAAAATCTGAATCGGCTGCCGTTAAAGGAATCACACCAGGGGGCAAAGTCGCCCAACGGTAATTAAAAGCCCGTTCTTTTAATGCTTCAAAGTTGATATCTGTGTTAGAAAACGTCAAATGTAGAGAGATTTTTATTTGAAGAAAAAGGTGGCAGCTTCGTCGTTACGCATGGGCCTGCTATCCACTATTATGGCTAACCAAGAATCATAAATCACAGAAAGAACCGAACCACAGTACTAAGAACCAAGAACCACGGCACTTTGTTCGCCATACCGCTACTATCAGGTCTATTATAAATGGTCATCCCCACATTTATAGATTACGAAAACCAAGCATGATTTGTTTTTAATTTACTTATATGAATAAATTTATAATTAGTTAATATCTCTATTTAATGAATCGGTTCTAAGATCATAGCGTTGAAACCATGAAAAATAGCCTCGATAGTAGCGTTATACCAAAAGGCAGTGTTGGCGGAATGGCTAGGTATAGACGTTGCACTGCAACGTCTAAGGCTGGCCTGCGACGGCTTTTGGTATAGTAGCGTATAGCGAGACCCTGCGCCACGACGAAGCTCCAAACCTTTCGCTCCAAATTAGAAAATATCAATAAGAACCACCGCACCAAGATTTATTTCATCGTAAAAGGCAAAGTCGCATCTGTCGCCAAAGAAGGATTCAAAAACTGATTCAATAATTTGTCTACCTCTTTAATGTGATTATCAATGGCAGTATAGCGATAGTCGTTAAAAGTTTGGAAAGACTGTTTCATTTGATGCAATTCCTTCCTTTTACTCAAAAAATGAGAGAACCACACTCCATCTTCCGAAGCAGAATTAGCCCCTTGACTCGTAAAAGAAATCAAAGGATGTGCCGCATCTTCCAATAAGGTAACTCCGTTTTTATGAAAAGCAGGTAAAATATCCATCAGGATCACCATAATAAATAACTTTGACTTGAGGAATAGGAAAATGCGCTATATTAGCTGAATTCATAGGTGTAATTTGATTGATAGTCATGAAAAGTATCAACTTAATATGCGTTCTTTTACAAGAATTTATTTATAGAAAGGAGCTATTATAAAAAAAGGGAGGTAACAAATGTTGGCGCATATAAAATCAAGGTACTCTTACTAGTAGACATAGCATACTGATTACTTGTACGTGAAAAAGACCAAAAAAGTTAGGAGAAAATATATTTATTTTTCTGTTTTGACTTTGTGAAAACATATAGCATCTTCATAGATATTTAAGAAATGCTTAATGATTTGGTTGTCAATAGATTACCATCTAATTGTGAACTGACTAATTAACTATAGCAGATAGATGTTACTTTTTTTATGAAGAATATGGTGGAAATATTGAAATATCGCTGAAAAAATATCTTAAATTGTAGTACTTTTATAAAGAAAAATACGTCATACTAATACTATAAAATTTTTGAACGTTCAAAGTAATGAGTAGGAAAGACAATTTTGAAAAATATGTAGACGAATATCTCAATAATTTACTTCAAGATGAAGAGGTAAAAAGAATGGAACATCGTCTGGAAACAGATCCCGATTTTGCTCGACAATTTGGTATTGAATTGACTCCTGCCAAAGATTGGAGAACGAGAACGGTCAATCCGTTAGAGGAGGCTATTGACTCTTACGACAGTCATCTGATTAATCAAAGAAAACTGCGTAGGGTTTGGACTACCTTTGTCTTAGCTACTTCTTTTTTGATTGTCATTTTAGTAGGCTACACCATTTTTACGGGAGAAAGCAAAACAGACTTAATCTTTGCCCAGAATTTTACAGAACACAAAGTTCCCATTTTAACCACAGAAAAGCTTACAACCAACGATATTAACGAGCAGATGGAATGGGGAATGATTTACTATGAAGACGGAGAATACAAAAAAGCCATTAAGTTTTTAGAGAAAGCAAAGGCTGATACGGACGAACAGGCTTTATTGGTAGATTTTTATTTAGGCGTTGCTCACCTTGCCCAAAATGAACCAGATACAAAAACAGCCATCAAATATTTGGATAAGGTTGCTGACAAAGAAAATACCTACAAACAGGAAGCTTATTGGTATATGAGTTTGGCTAACATCAAAGCTGAAAATATCAAAGAAGCCAAAGCCTACTTATCCATTATCGCCAAAAACGACCAACACTACAAACAAAAAGAAGCCATAGACCTTTTAGAAAAATTAGGCTAATTCTTATTGTTTAAGTCGTTTGTGTGATAGAGAGTGATATACTGATTTGCTAATTAACTAATTCATTGATTAACTATTTTGGAGCGAACTGTTCGGTGCTTCGTCGTAACGCATGCGCTCGCTATCCGCTACTATAGCAAGGGAATCTATGAAGGAGACAACCAAAAATAACAGATACTATTTAAACCATAAAAACGACTTAAACTGACTTGCTATAACACTACTATCGAGGCTATTTTAAACAGCTTGAACGCTATTTGATAGTAATCTTAGTTGTTTATGATTAACGAATAATTCACTGATTTAAAAATCCACCAAACTACTTCTTAGTATAATACTTCAAAGCTATAGGCATAAACTGATTAAGGTCTTTTAGTTGTTTGTAGAGATGGATTAAGAAAACCACTGCCCACTGCCCAATAAATCCACCAAACTACTTCTTAGTATAATACTTCAAAGCTATAGGCATAAACTGATTAAGGTCTTCAATACGAGTATCGTGACTTGGGTGTGTACTTAAAAATTCAGGAGGATTGGCGCCTTGTGTTTTTGCCTTCATACGTTGCCAAAAGTTCACCGCCTCTTTAGGATTATAACCAGCCATCGCCATAAATACCAAACCCATTTTATCGGCTTCCGATTCATGTTTTCTCGAAAATTTCAAAACACCTAAATTTGAACCCAGACCATAAGCTTGGTTTATAATATCTTGAGTTTGTTGAGGTTTGTCTCGCATCGCAACTGCCAGTCCAACGCCACCCAATTGTGTCGCCAATCCTTGACTAATTCGCTCATTTCCATGACGAGCAACGGCATGTGCCACTTCATGACCCATGACAACAGCTAGGCCTCCTTCTGTTTGCGTAATTGGCAAAATACCTGTGTAAAACACAACTTTACCGCCTGACATTGCCCAAGCATTTTCCGCTTTATCCTCTACCAAATTAAACTCCCAATTGAATTTTTTTACACGTTTGAGTTGTTTTTTAGAGCGCAAATAAGCTGTTACCGCATCAGAAATTTTATTGCCAACTCTCTTGACCATTTGTGCGTCTTTACCAGAAGTAACGACTTTGTTTTGAGATAAGAAATCGTTATAACTTGTTAGGCTTAAAGAGGATACGGCTACTTCTGGTAATAAATTTACCTGTCTGCGATTGGTAATTGGTACTTTGCTACAAGAACTTACCATAATTGCTAATAAAATAATCAAAGAAATGAATCGGTTTTGCATAAATTATATTTTTTTGTGCTGTAGTGCTGTAGTGCTGTAGTGCTGTAGTGCTGTAGTGCTGTAGTGTTAGTGGTTTCCCGTGCTGTTGTTTATTGGTTATAGAACCGCAAACAACAGCACAACGGCACATAAAACTACAGTACCTGATTACTCTTCTCCATCAGGGGTTGCAGTTCCTTTTGCTGCCTCTTCCATACGATAAATAAAGTTGTTTTTTTGGTTCATGGTACTAAGAACGTATTGATACGAAACTTCTTTGTCTTTACCCTTAGAGACTTTCTTTCGTTTGTTTGGTTTAATCTCATTGATTAATTGATTGAATACAGGGTTGGAAGAAAGCATTTGCATAATTCCGTTTTTGTAATAGAAATAGTACCATACTTTTTGTCCTGTTTCTACATCACTGTTTTCTAAATAGATGTGAAAGTAATCGCCATTTTTACGAGGTGCAAATTCAATATAACCTCCTATGTTTCTATTGATGTATTCTTCTTGCATATAGGCTAACCCAAAGTCGCCTTCCGACCGAAAGGAGCTATTATTGTCATCCCAAACCAGATTGATGTTACAAAGAAAGAAAGGATAATTAAAACTTTTGGGTGCCGCAAAATAGCCGCTTTGTGCTAAATGCAACATTGTTTTTTCTATGTCACTTTCACTCAATAACTCGGAGATACCTCGACTAAAACCTGGAGAAAGGAAATTGACAATATCATTTTCTGCTAAGACTTCTTTAAGGTCTCTCATCATTTCTTCATAAGGCTTTTTGTCAATTATAAAATCTAAGCCCATTGCAATTTCTGTAAATTTGACACCATTGTCTTTCAAATCATACTCCATTCTTCCTGCACTTTCAATATTGATTAAGCCAAAATTACTGCCCAAATTCATCTTGCCTTCACAGACAACTGCAGCGTCATCATCATTGTCTTTCAACGCCATTACGCTACCCTTATGTTGTGTGCCAAATAATTTTTCTTTAGGACCCAAACGATATAATTCTAATTTAGGATTGTAATCTAATAAGCCTGTTACTTCTAATAATTTGAAATCTGAAGGATCTTTTTTTGCATTAAAGAAAGCAGGGTAGGGGCGTAAGTCATCAAAACTAAAAAGCATCCCAAAGTATAAATCTCTTTCATTTTCATCCAAAGGTTTATTCATATCTATTTGAATGTTTTCTGGATTGATTTCGCTTTTAAAACTAAACCACTCAGGTATGATTTTTGAATTGTTGAACGATACTTTAGAAAACCCTTCAAAGGTCAAGAACTTTTTGTTAGAGGTTAAAAATGTCTTTCCTTTAAACTCAATATTGGGCGTTATTTTGAATTGTTGTTCTTGTGGAATTTCACCTTCTGCTAAGGTATAATACAATTCCTTGCCCTCTTTTTCTGCTTGTTTGATGGCTTTCTTTTCTTCCTTACTTTCGATGTTTTCCGTATCTAATTCAATTTTTGCGGTTTCAATAGAAGGGAAAAAGATATTTTGTGGTTCTGGTATTAAAGAAGTGGTAAATGGATATTCTCCACTTGCTTTAAAATCAGTTTTAGTAAAAATATCAACAGTCGCTTTTTCAAAAGTATGCCAATTGTTAATCGTATCTGTAACAATTGTTGCATTTTGTAAGGTTTGAATAACGGCATCAGGTTCTATGGTAAGCAAGCCTTGGTGTGGTGTGATTCGGCTGTCTGCTACCGCAATAAATGGTACTTTTTCTACTTTGATTATATTTTTTTCCAAATCAAGAACACCACCTTGTGTTTGAAAAGTCAATTCTTTTTGATTGGCATGGGTAGAGGTCAAGAAATATTGTGAAGAGCTGTTATTTTGAAAAGTAACTTTGTTGTCTTTATAAGCCCAGTTAAATAAATCGGTTCTCGTATTATAACGATGATGTGGAAAAGACAATTCAATATTGTTCTCCGCAGGTTCAAAAATTGCTAATTCATCATAAACATTTAAGTTGGTAACAATGTCCGACGAAACAACGGAGACAGTACTATCTTGATTTTTTAATTCTATAGATGCGGTGATGTCTGAATATATGCTATGTTGGTCATACGTAAATTCTTTAGAAACCAAAGTTGAATTATTCCAATACATTTCTCCAACACCTTTCGGTCCTGTACTGGTTATGATAAGGTTTCCTTTTAATTTAGAACGTCCTTCAAACATATCAAATAACTGACTACCTCCTTTTAGAACCATCGAATCATTTATAGGATACCAAGCCAAACCCACATTGCTATTGGTTGCCGCAGGAAAGTTCGCATTGCCAACTTTTTCTTTTCTAACTGTAACCGAATCTATATTGGTAGATAATAAAGAATCAGGTAAGAATACTAATTTTTCGGAAATAAGGGTCGTACTTAAAAAGTCAATCACTCCATTTCCTCGCAAGCCTTTATTACTTAAATCAAAGCTTCCATTAAAAACGCCCAATCCATCATAAAGGGCAGTATTGGCCTCTGGCTCAAAAGTTGTTCCCAATGAATAGTCTTCCTGAAGTTTAGCAACAACATCTGTTTTTGGGAAAATTCCACCAAAAACCATGGTGCCAGGGAAGTTCATTCGTTCCTTAGGAATATCATTAATGCCTTCTATCGTGAAAGGGTGAATTTCAAAAAAGAATTTATCCCTTGCATAAGCACCGCCATATAAATCAGGATTGTCATAATAAATATAGGCAGAACTCGACATTTCAAATTTTGGATATTCAGGATTGTCTTGTTGTCCTGATTTATTATTTGAGCGATCAATGTACAACGTACCAACCGCATCTCTTAATGCCGTTTTAATTGGTTTTACTTTGGTTATATTGGTCGAACGAAACTGCTCCTCTTGTCCAATATAAAAAACCAACCTATCCGTCGTATCAATATTAACGGTATAATCTTTATAATTGAATTTTTGGTTACCACCGATAAAATCAATACGTCCTGCGACCATATCTCCATAGGCTTTGATGGTTCTATTTTCATTAATGTCTACCACTTTGTCATAAGGAAACATAATGACTTTTTGACTATCGCTCAAGGCTACATTTTCTACCCCAATGGCTTTTAAATCAGCAGTATTGATATTTAAGGATAAATTTTCTCTGGTAGAGATTGTTTTGATATTAATGTTGTCATAGTCCGTTTTCTTTGCTCTTGCCAAATTGTACAAATTGGCTTTAGGACGAATCAACAACATTTCTCTTGCAGGATCATAATAGGCAAACCCATCATCCACCAAATCAAAGGCAATACTCAAAATATCTTCTGTCGAATAATTAGAACGCAATTGTTTGGCAAAACTTTCTAAAGGGATTTCGTCAGAACGAGTACTTTCTCGCCAATTACCCAAAACCGCAATAGGATCTTTATTGATTGCTTTTCTATATTTCAAGAATAAATTGGGGTTGTAGTAATTGAAGGAATTGAAATAAGCAGGTTTTTCTTTTTGCAGGGTTGTTTGGTCTATCTGCATAATAGTATCACTGAGGTTCCATTTGATAACATCTAATTCAAATTCCAATTTGTGATAAGAACTCATAAAGCCAATCTGAGAAGATGCTTTTTCAGAACGAGCAGCTCTCAAATCTTTTGTGATAGCATCATAAGTCAAATTCAAATTGGGATGGTAAATTGAGTCATTTTTGAAATAGAGCATTACTTCCGAATTGGTCGCATTGATATTTGTTCGATTTTTAACACCGATAATAGGTGCTTTTGCTTGCATCAAAGTACGCCCTTCATCATTGACAATACGCATATTTGCTTTGCGGAAAGTACTGTCATTGTCCAAAAACACAATCTTATTTCCATACAAACCAAAACTTCCTTGAAAAATGATATTTGGTGTTAATTCCTTTAGTTCAAAATCATCTTTATACGATTCAAAACGAGGATAACTATATACGCCATTTACTGGTGCAGATAATTTATCTGTCAATCGACCCTTTAAAGGGTTTTTGAATAATTCATCGTGGTATAAATCTACATCTTCAGTAGTGTATTCTCCTTTTTTGACATCAATCTCATACGCTCCTAACATAGCATAAGCTCGCTCAAAACTCTCTTGTTGTCCTCTTGTCCATGTTACTTTTCCTTTTGTGCCTGACCAAGTAAACTTTGTAGGAGAATAAATACCATCCGATTCTAAAATATAGAGACTATCTTTTTTAGACGTCGCATAGACATTTGCCGATTTAATATTAACCAATGGAATGTTATCTTTAAATAAAAAGGTATATTTTTGTGTATCGACATACCAATTTTTGACATTGGACTTATAGAGACTTCCATCTTTAAAGAAATCTTGTGTAAAAACAACAAATTGTTTGAACTTTGTTGTTTTTTGAGGACGCACACTTTCAATTAATTGAGCAGCGACCTCATACCAATTTTTGTAGACTACATCCCGTCTTATTTTTTCCATCCCAAACACCGAATTGAGGGTACTCAGTACTGCTTCATAAGTAGGTTTACTAGGTACTTTTTTAGCGACCATTTGGTTGAATAAAGTCGCAATTTGTTCTACTTTTTCATCATCAATTGCTCCTGTTTCGACATTCGATTTAAAAGCAGCAAAAGCTTCTTTAGTGGAGGCTTTGTTTGTTTTCTCAGCAAATGCTTCTAATTGTGCCAAAAACTCAGTCTTGTTCTTTGAGAATTCAGGACCAGGGGCATTAATTAAAAAAAGTAGGCTTAAAAAAGATATGAGTAGTTGGTTAGCCATAGTTGTAAAAATATTTATATAATTTCTTTTGGAGAGAACGGTTTGTCTTTCATCGTGATGGGGCTTCCTGCTATCCGTTCCAATGGAAAGCCATCGCTAAACCCTCAAGCCATGCTATTTCCATTCCACTACTATCAGGTCTATGTTGCACGGAAAAGAACAACAGTGTTCTGTGGGTGCTGTCCATCCAAGCTAGACCTGATAGAAGCGGTAGGGCGGAATTAGATGTAAGGCATTTTTAAAATGCCTTACATCTCCGCCCTTTAGCGGATAGCAGGCCCATAAGTGCCTACGAAGCCTTTTACCGTTGTCTCCTAATTATCCTTGTTAGTTGTCTCCTAATTACTTTGTAAACATCAATAATAGCCAGTTTTCTTTCGTAAATTTGGACATAAATTTTAGTCCAAAGTTACAAGCAGTCTCTATAATAAGCGACTCATCTTCCAAAAGTAAACCACTCATTAACAAAATTCCATTTTTTTGCAGAGCCGTGCTAATGTTTTCCATAGTATTCAATAAAACATTGCGATTGATGTTCGCCAATATTACCTCAAAATTGCTGCCACGAAACAGTTCATGACTACCTTGCGCCACTTTTATGTCACTTGTGTCATTTAAAACTACATTTTCGAGCGCATTTTTGTACGCCCACTCCTCAATATCAATCGCCAAAACCTCACCCGCCAGCAATTTTTTCGCCATAATGCTCAAAATTGCGGTTCCACATCCAAAATCCAAGACACTTTTGCCCTTCAAATCTAAGGTCAACATCTTCTGTAACATCAGAAAAGTAGTCGCATGGTGTCCCGTCCCAAAACTCATTTTGGGTTCAATGGTTAACGTATAGGGAAAGGCTTTTGGTATTTGGTGAAAAGGTGCTTTTACCACAATCTGGTCATCCACCATAATCGGCTCAAAATTGCTTTCCCATACCGCATTCCAGTTTTTATCCTCCAAATCAGCGATTTCTACAATACGACTCTCTACTTTAGATTGATAACGTTCTAAAAGCTCTTTCAAAGTAGCTTCCTCAAAACTTTCGACAGGAATGTACGCTTTTAAGCCTGTTGGTAATTCTTCAAAAGAATCGTACGCCAAAACGCCCATTTCCGCCATAAATATCTCAATAAATATGGGATTATCTATAGCCAATTCGACTTGTAAGTATTTCATTTTTGGTATTTGTTTAGTGCCGTGGTTCTCAGTGCTGTGGTGCTGTGGTTTTTAGTGTATTATGAAAGTAGAAGCTACAAAAAACATGCTCACCCACAACTACAGCACCAAGAACTACGGCACGAGAAACTAAATAATAGCTTCGATAATCGGCAAGAAACTATCCGCTTTGAGCGATGCGCCACCGACTAAACCACCATCCACGTTTTTTTGGCTGAAAAGCTCTTTGGCATTGGCAGGTTTGACGCTTCCACCGTAGAGGATTGTCGTATCATTGGCGAGTTTGTTCGTGTATTTTGTAGCGATGAGTTGGCGGATATGGGCATGCATTTCTTCCGCTTGTTCGGGTGTAGCGGTGAGACCCGTACCAATTGCCCAGACAGGTTCGTAGGCAATGACAATATTTTCAAAAGCCTCTTTATCCAAGTGAAACAAGGCTTGTTTGACCTGTTGGCTGACGACATCAAAGTGGCAATTGGCTTGGCGTTGCTCCACAAGCTCCCCACAACAGTAGATGACGCCCAATTCATTAGCAAGGGCTTGGTCGATTTTTTTAGCGAGTAAATCGTCTGTTTCTCCAAAGTACTTGCGTCTTTCAGAGTGTCCAATAATGACGGAATCACAGCCAATATCTTTAAGCATGGCAGGTGCAACTTCGCCTGTAAAAGCTCCACCATTCTCTGCATGACAGTTTTGGGCAGCGACATGGAAGAAAGAGCGCATTTCTTTCGGAATACTTTTTAACAATAAGGAAAGGTAAGGAGCAGTAGGACTGACCACAATTTGTACATTATCGGGCATCTTTTTAAAAGCAGCCACGCCTTTTGCAATATCTTTTACCAATTTGCGTCCATCTTTGGCATTCAAGTTCATTTTCCAATTGCCAGCAACGATTTTATATCTCATAATCAAAGGTTTAGCGATGGTTGAAGAATAAATTATAACAGTTTTATCAAAGAAATTTTTCGATAGATGAGGCAAAAAACGTAGGCGTAGCAGGGCTACGACGAGGCTTTTTAACGAAATATATCGGAAAATCTCGAAGGTAAATGTTATAAGCTATTTTTTTACCATTCCTTGGTGAATATTTTGATGCAAAGATAATTTCATTCTGCAAAGGGGAATTGTAAAGGGGGAATATTTTTTTTGAGTCTATGTTTGGAGTTTTTTCTGTTCTTTGTAAAGTAGATAGAGAGCAACACCTGTGAGTTCCCGAAATTTACCATCTGCATTTTTTGTAAGCCACTGATTTAGTTCACTTTCAACCATTTTTTTTACAGTAGCCCTATTGCCTTTTGCTTTTGCCCAAAAACCTTTGATTTTTCGTCGGATATTTCTGTAAAGATTGGCTCTGTCTTGTTTGAGATTGTCTTCATTTAAATTTAAAATTGTGTCTAAATCATAGTCAATACTTTCTATAGAGGTAAATATCTCGCCTTGTGCGCTGTATTTTATTTGATTGACTCGAAGTATATCTTGTGGATTGATGGTTAAATCATGAGTTTTGTCATACTCAGATTTTGCTTTATCGCAAATGAGTTTATGTGAGGGTTTGTCAGCATTTCCATTACAGACACCGAGCATATTTTTATAGTCTAAGGCTAAAGTGGAGTGGCGATGTTGAGAACGATAGTGTTCTATTTCTGTTTTGGGCTTCTTTACAGTTTTGTTGTAATCTGCACTAATGCGCTGCATACAGTAGGCACAGATGTACTCTTGTTCGTCTAATAGACCGTTTCTGACATCATTTTTTGCAGGATACCCTGTATAAGAAGCATTGGGCGTTGTGTTTCTGTACTTTGTGAGCGATACAGGTTCTCTGTTCTTTATAATATACTTCATGACTCCGAACTATATTGACCAAACTCAAATTCATAGTCTAATTTTGCCTTTTTGACTTGGGTATGTTCTGTGCCATAGACTTCTTCCAATTTTTGTAAGGCTTCTTTGGCTTTTGTTGCATCATCTTCTAAAAGCCGATAGAAATGACTAAAAGCCTTTTCTGCATAGTCAGCCTGTTTTTTTACACCAAAAATTTCCCAAAGAATGGTATTGGTATCCTCACCATAAGTAGGCGAAATATCTTTAACCAATTTGAAATCTTCGATAACGTGTATATTTTCCCTTTTTAGATTTCTTATTATTTGTGGGGAATGTGTTGTGATGATAAATTGTATATCTGGAAAAGTAGTAGTTAATGCAGAGATAACATTTTTTTGCCAAGCAGGGTGTAGATGAAGTTCTATTTCGTCTATTAGAACAATTCCTTTATTATAGATGTAGTTATCTGAATGGATTGCTAATGCTAACCTTCTTACAATATCACAAACCAAAAGAATCAAGACTTTTTCGCCATCTGATAATTTATCTAATTTTAAATTTGCATCCCCTTTCTTTATATATAGCTTAGGTATATTTTCTATGTCATCAACATATAAATTTCCATAGTGAGCATTTTTATCAATTTTTTGAAAGAAATTTTTTATTGCATTTCTAATATATTCTAAATGAGGGTATCTATAGTTAGTATCTTCTCTTAGGCGTATTCTATTCTCTCTATTCTCCGCATCTATATACCATAATTCAAAATCTTTAAAGTTATTTATTTTGCTATTTAAAGCGTTTTCATATGGTTCTAAGCTTTTTCTATAATTATTTCTTTTTGGATTTTCCTCTTTTAGCTCTTTATCTATAAAAAGCCTATTTGTGGAATAATAAGTAATAATTGGGCATATAAATATATCTTTATGTGCTATTTTAGATAATAATAATTTTACACTGTTTAAGTTTGTAATGAATATAGGTTTAGAATTTACTTTACTGATACCCCAAGTATAATCTGAATCTATAGTAATTGAATTGGTTGTTTTTTCTACATTATAATTAATATCTGACTCTTCAAGTAAATTTTGAGTATCTAATGATTTTGGTTTAGGATATATATTATCACCTATAAGTTCTGCTATAAAAACCTCCAAGTGTTTCGCAATAATATCCAAAACAGTCGTCTTTCCAGAGCCATTAACACCCACAAATACATTGACTTGAGGATGTAAATCAATGGTGACTTTTTCCTCAAAACCTCTAAAACCTTCAATGGTTATTTGATTGACTTTCATAGATATACCAATTTATGCACAAAGATAATTTCATTCTGCAAAGAGGAATTGTAAAGGGGGAATATTTTTTTTAGATAGATTTAGAAACCCAACACAGTCTCATCCCGACTATCTTCCACCAAACTCATCACTTGGTTATCGCCCAAACGAAGATATTGCTTAAAAGTACCTGTTACTTTGACCTTATCGCCCTTTTCTGGAAGGCTTTCTTGGGCTTTGATGTACATTTCGCCACTACCATCATCAATTTTGTAGTATTTGACAATCAAGAGGTTAGCAGTTTCTGTGACAGTGCCCTTGACCGTTAGAGTTTGTCCATCTAAAGAGTTGGCATCTTCTAAAATTTGTTGGATAGAAGTGGCTTGTTGGCACGAATAAAGGGTAATCATGCCGATAATAGCAAATAGATAAATAACTTTGTTTTTCATGTTACTGATTTTTGAGATTAAAAAATGTTATGCAATATAATCAACTCACATTAAATGGTGAAACTTCTAAGGGAATTGCCTTAAAACAAAAGGCAATCGCCAAAATTGCTGACCCAACAATTCCAACTTGGGAAAAGAATATTTGGCTTTTTGTGGAGGCATGGCTCAATGATTCTAGTGAAATTGTGCTGAAAACGTCTGGTTCTACGGGAATTGCCAAAACGATTGTGGTCAATAAACAAAATATGGTGAATAGTGCTTTGATGACAGGTACATACTTCGGTTTTGAAGCAAACCAAGTAGCGTTGTTATGTTTGTCGGCTGAATACATTGCAGGTAAAATGATGATTGTACGTGCTTTGGTGTGGGGTTTGAATCTTTGGACTGTTGAACCTTCTAAAAACCCTTTGCAAGCACTTTCTACTACCATAAACATTGATTTCGTGGCAATGGTTCCTTTACAAGTCGCTGAATCGCTAAAGGACACACACAGTCAAGCCATTTTTCAGCGCATTAAAACGACGATTATTGGGGGCGCACCCATTCCTAAAACATTGCAAATACAAATCCAAGCTGGTGCTAATAAGTGTTATGCGACTTTTGGAATGACAGAAACCTTGAGCCATGTTGCGATACAGGTTTTGAATGGTCCTTGTGCGGATGGCTACTATTATGGGCTGAAAAATGTAAAGTTGTTGATGGACAAACGGGGTTGTCTTGTGATTGATGCGCCTCATTTACACGAAGAAAAACTGATTACCAATGATTTAGTGGTATTTAAAAACCCCGATGTTTTTCGATTTTTAGGACGTTATGATAACCTTGTTAACTCTGGAGGTGTAAAGCTAATTCCAGAGGTTTTGGAAGCTAAAATTGCTGGATTATTATCAGAAGCCTACTTCTTTATAGGCGAAAAAGACAAGGCTTTGGGGGAAAGATTGGTGTTGGTAATAGAGTCAGAGACGTGGAATGCAGAAAAACAAGCCCAATTTCAAGAAGCCCTAAAAGCCGTTTTAGGAAAGTATGAGTGTCCCAAAGCGATTTACTTTAAACCCATTTTTGAGCGAACCCCGACGGGTAAGGTTAGAAGGGTTCTTGGTTCTTAGTGCTGTGGTTCTTGGCGTCATAGTATCGTGGTTTTTTTCGTGTTGTAGTACACTAGTTTTTGTACTTTGGTGGTACGGTTTATACAACCACAGCACCAAGAACTACAGCACCACAGCACTAAATAACAGCACCACAGCACTAATATTTATAAACCAAAATATCCTGTGTATTACGG
>Ga0209185_1000873_pt1 | contig 30462 bp, 25 predicted proteins | sample SidtaG_2_FD_187425 | JGI IMG/M metagenome (GOLD analysis project Ga0209185, IMG submission 187425) | Marine algal microbial communities from Sidmouth, United Kingdom - Sidmouth_Asex2 metaG (SPAdes) (version 2) | ecosystem: Host-associated > Algae > Red algae > Unclassified | place: Sidmouth... | reverse complement strand
TTGCCCTTGTCCAACGCGCGCGCCTTCTGTCACAAAAATCTGCGAGACGAGTCCAAGTGTTTCCGCCTTGAGCGAGACTTCACGATTTGCGCGTGATTGCCCATACAGCTCCATAGCGTCCGGATGCAGGCTGGCCGTGATACGCCGGACTTGCACGCTCGGCATGGATTGCCGGGCGTCTTCTTTCGCTGTGGCCGGTGTGGAAACGGTCCGCGGCGCGTCTTCACCCAAGCTGTTAACCGCAAACCAAACGACCCCGATAATAACGAGTGAGCCGGCGATAATATAAGACGTGTTAAGCTTCATGGTCTGACTGTTTTTCAAAACGGGGGAGGTCCGTCATAGGTATTCACACAGGCTGTGCCCTTTTTGGCGGGGCCGATGCAACTACGAAAGACGCAAGGCGGTGCGTCACGAATGTATATGTTGTAAATTTCAGCTAACGGAAAACCGCTATTTCACAGATGGAATTGCGTTAGATCAGGGTTGAACTGCCATAAACGGGCAGTAGGGTGATCAGTCTAATATCGAACAGTCATAGGGGATTAGCTTGAGCGATATTCTGAATGAGTTGCAAGACCGCCGGGCGCAGGCCCGCAAAGGCGGCGGGGATAAGCGCATTGACGCGCAGCATGCCAAAGGCAAGCTGACCGCGCGCGAACGACTCGAACTTTTGCTCGACCCCGGCAGTTTCGAAGAATTCGACATGTTCGTCACCCACCGCTCCACCGATTTCGGGATGGAGAAGAACAAGATGGCGGGCGACGGCGTTGTCACGGGATGGGGCACGATCAATGGCCGCAAGACATTCGTGTTCGCGCAGGACTTCACGGTCTTTGGCGGCTCGCTGTCGGAAACCCACGCCAAGAAAATCAACAAGGTGCAGGAAATGGCGATGCGCCACGGCGCGCCGATTATTGGCCTGCAAGATTCGGGCGGCGCGCGGATTCAAGAAGGCGTCGCGGCACTGGCGGGCTATACCGATGTGTTCCAGAATAATATTCTCGCCTCGGGCGTTATTCCGCAAATCTCCGTCATCATGGGACCAAGCGCGGGCGGGGCGGTTTACTCGCCTGCCCTGACCGATTTCATCTTCATGGTTCGCGATAGCTCCTACATGTTCCTGACGGGACCGGATGTTCTCAAGACTGTGACCAATGAAGTCGTCACCGCCGAAGAGCTGGGCGGGGCGAAAACCCACACGTCCAAATCCTCTGTGGCGGACGGGGCCTATGACAATGATATGCAGGCGCTGTCGGAAATCCGCCGCTTGTTTGATTTCCTCCCGCTGAATAATCGCAGCGGCGTGCCGGTCCGCACATTCTATGATGAGCATGACCGCGAAGACACCTCGCTGGATACGCTCGTCCCTGATAATCCGAACATGCCCTATGATATGAAAGAGCTGGTCACCAAGCTCGCCGATGAAGGTGACTTTTTCGAAATCCAAGAAGACTTCGCTAAGAACATCCTCTGCGGCTTCATTCGCCTCGAAGGCCAAACGGTCGGCGTGGTCGCGAACCAGCCAATGGTCCTTGCGGGCTGTCTTGATAGTGATGCGTCGCGCAAAGCCGCGCGCTTTGTCCGTTTCTGTGATTGTTTCGAAATTCCGCTTCTGACCCTCGTTGATGTTCCGGGCTTCCTGCCGGGAACCTCCCAAGAATATGGCGGTGTCATCAAACATGGCGCGAAATTGCTTTATGCCTTTGGCGAAGCGACAGTCCCGAAAGTCACCGTCATCACGCGCAAAGCTTATGGCGGTGCCTATTGTGTTATGGCGCCAAAACATCTGCGCAATGATATCAACTATGCGTGGCCCTCCGCGCAAATCGCCGTGATGGGAGCCAAAGGCGCGGTCGAAATCCTCCACCGAAAAGATTTAGGCGATGCCGAGAAAACGGCGGCACATGTCGCGGATTACGAAGAGAAATTCCTTAGCCCATTTAGGGCTGCCGAAAGGGGTTATATAGACGAAGTCATCCAACCCCGCTCGACCCGCAAACGCATCTGCCGCGCCTTGGCGCTGGCGAAAGATAAAAAGCTAGAAAACCCGTGGAAGAAGCATGGGAACTTGCCGCTTTAATGCACCACGCCCCCGCATACGTCGTCCTCGGCCCTCTGTCGTTTGCTTGCAAACGACTAACCGAGGATCCATTTAACCTCGAAACATGGACCCTCGGGTTCTGTCGTTTGCAAGCAAACAACGACCCGAGGGTGACGGGTGGTGTGTGGAAGAAGCATGGGAACCCAACTCTTTAGTTATGCCTGATGTCCTTAAAAAGAGAGATTATAAAAGTTTCGCCTCGGTCGCCAAGGTCCGCTTTCGGCCTATGACCGAGGCGCTGGGCTTTGAGCAAACGACAGGGACGTGCTATTATCGACCAAGGGGTAAGACATTCGATTATATTCTTTTAGAAACATCAAGACATGGCGGCAATGGTTTCGATATTTACTATGGGATCAGACGGTCTCAACAAGAGCATACTTTATTGGGAGCGTTTGGTAGAAAGCTAATCCGTCCGCAAGGTAAGCCAGGTAAATTTAATCGCTTCACTAAAGAAGACATTCGAAAAAGTGTAGTTGAAGCACATCATCTGTTTTTAGAGCAGGCAGAACCATTCCTGCTACAATTTGTTTCTAGAGTGGATGAGCAAGGGCAGGTTGTAATCGACCCGCTAGAGTCAGCATCTACTCAACAAAAATCTCATAGTTTCATTTCAAAGATGTTTTGGAAAAAAGATGACAAATAAAATCAAAAAAATCCTAATCGCCAATCGAGGTGAAATCGCGTGCCGCGTCATCAAGACCGCTCGGAAGATGGGCATTAAAACCGTCGCCGTTTATTCCGATGCCGATAAAAACGCGCTCCACGTTCGCATGGCGGATGAGGCGGTTCATATTGGCCCGCCCGCCGTGAACCAATCTTATCTCGTCATGGATAAAATTGTTCAGGCCGCCAAAGATACGGGCGCAGATGCTATCCATCCCGGCTATGGTTTTCTGTCGGAAAATCCTGAATTTGCGAAACGCCTCAAAAAAGAGAAGATCGCTTTCATCGGTCCCAACCCGCACGCGATTGTGTCGATGGGCGATAAGATTACGTCGAAAAAACTTGCCCAAGAAGCGGGCGTGTCCTGTGTGCCGGGCCACATGGGCTTGATTGAGGACGCAGAGGAAGCCGTCAAAATCTCAAACAAAGTCGGCTATCCCGTCATGATCAAAGCCTCTGCTGGGGGCGGCGGCAAAGGCATGCGGATCGCTTATAATGACGAAGAAGCCCGCGAGGGATTCCAGTCGTCCAAAAATGAAGCTGCGACCAGCTTTGGCGATGACCGTATCTTTATCGAAAAATTCGTCGAACAACCCCGCCATATCGAAATCCAAGTGCTCGGGGATAAGCACGGTAATTGTATTTATCTCGGCGAGCGCGAATGCTCCATCCAGCGCCGCAACCAAAAAGTCATTGAAGAGGCCCCGTCGCCATTCTTGGACGAGGAAACCCGCGCGGCCATGGGCGCAGAATCCGTCGCCCTCGCCAAAGCCGTGGATTATGACAGCGCCGGGACGGTGGAATTTATCGTTGATAAGGACAAGAATTTCTACTTCCTAGAAATGAACACCCGCCTGCAAGTCGAACATCCCGTTACAGAATTGATTACGGGCGTGGACCTCGTCGAGCAAATGATCCGCTCCGCGCAAGGCGAAGAACTGAATATGACGCAGGAGGGGGTCAAACTCACAGGCTGGGCTCTGGAATCCCGCATCTATGCCGAAGACCCTTACCGCAATTTCCTGCCGTCCATTGGCCGCCTCGTGAAATACCGCCCGCCAGCGGAAGGCGTAGTTGAGGACGGCGCGATTATCCGCAATGATACAGGCGTGTTCGAGGGCGGCGAGATTTCCATGTTCTATGACCCGATGATTGCCAAGCTCTGCACCTGGGGCACGGATCGCGGCGTCGCGATTAACGCGATGAAACATGCGTTGGATAATTTTGAGCTGGAAGGCATTGGGCATAATATCCCCTTCCTCCAAGCCGTCTATGACCATGACCGATTTGAACGCGGGGACATCACTACAGCCTTTATCGCCGAAGAATATCCTGACGGCTTTGTCGGCGCGCCGGAAAATTCCGGCAATACGCGGAAGATTGCCGCCATTTGCGCGTTGATGCATGACATCCGCCAGCACCGTGCGGCAGAAATCTCAGGCAGCCTGCCCAACCATGAACGCCACATCCCCGATACATGGTCGGTCGAGGTCAAATCCCCCACGGGCGAGGATAAAATCTACACCGCCGATATTAAAGGCGACTCTGGCCTCCGCACGATCGTGATGGACGACGATACGGATAAGGCATCTTTGGAACTCGATGTCGGGCTGAGCTGGAAACCGGGCCAAGATATTGTTCGCGCCTTTGTCGACAGCCGTCCTTTTGTCATGAAGTCGGAAAAAATTCCGTGTGGGTTCCGGGTTTGGCATCGCGGCGTCACATTTGATGTGCAGGTTCGCAATCCGCGCGCGGCAGAACTCGCCAAACATATGCCGATAAAGATCGCGCCGGATACGTCAAACCTTCTGCTCTGCCCGATGCCGGGCGTCATCGTCAGCGTGCTGGTCGAGGAAGGGCAAGAAGTTCAAGACGGACAGGCATTGGCCGTGGTCGAAGCCATGAAAATGGAAAACACCCTGCGCGCCGAAAGCAAATGCGTGGTCAAGAAGATCAATGCAGCGGCAGGTGATAACCTCGCCGTGGATGAAGTGATTATGGAGTTTGAAACCGGCGAGTAGGGGACTCTCTCTCTCTCTCTCTCTCTCTCTCTCTCACTTTCGTCATTGCAAGACTTGTTCTTGCAATCCACAAATAGCTACAAGTGGATCACAAGAACGGGGTCTTGTGATGACGGAGAAATAAGAGGGTAGGTATTTATGCGCAAAGGCTACGTTTATCTCATGGCCTCCAAGCGTAACGGCACAACCTATCTCGGCGTCACCAGTGATTTAGCCCGCCGCGTCTGGGAGCATCAAACCAACCATGACCCAGAATGCTTCACAGCCACAAATGCCGTTCATACGCTCGTTTGGTTCGAAGATTATGATTTGATCGTCGAGGCCATCCAACGAGAGAAAACGATGAAGGGCTGGTCCCGTGAGTGGAAAATCAACCTTATCGAACAGACCAATCCGAAGTGGTATCCGTGCATCCTGAGACGGGTGAATTTCAGATAGGGTGAGGCAAACACAGAGCTCTATGATTTCGTCATTGCAATCCACCTGTAACTACTCGCGGTTCGCAAGATATGAGCCAAAGGACAGTGAAACTGTCCGACGCGATTGGTCTTGTGATGAGCATATGACGTAGAAGTTTTGTGGTCTTTCCCCGTTTTACGGACTATCGGAAACTGAAAAAATTTCGGTTTTTCAACCGCTTATAAAAAATCCAAAAAACAAAATCCTCACATCACCCAAAATGCCCCATATTAAACTCGTTCTCTCAAACATGGGACAAGTAAGATATCGACTTACCGGTTTGAGGGGCTGCGTGTGAAACGGGCCTGCTATGATATGCTAGCGCGTTATCTTACGGAGATAGGAGCCTGACTTTGGGCTGTTGTGTTCGTCCGTTGAAAAACCATATTTTTCAACGAAACGGCATAGGCGGTTTGCAAAGGGTTTTACCAGGCCGGTCCGTAAAACGTCGCAGCCGCGTGGTCACTCTCGCGTAAAACATAGTTATTCTACCCTCGGTACTCCGTTGCGAGTGCTGACCACGCGGGCCGTCCTGCCTTAAAACGGTTTCATTGTAGTCGCCCCAAATGCTGGGAGATGGGCTGCAGGGGCGTCTGCTTGCCTTATACTTAATTGAACCTTCATCTATATTGTCTCAACCGCACAGAATCTTTGACTCTCGGGTTAAGGTTTGGTAAAGGTTTTTTTATGCCGCGTATTTGGACATTCTTACCCTTGCCTAAAACCAGCAAAAGAGACTCATAAAATTTATTATATAATTGTTCCCGGCTTTTCTAGCTTTGGACAAACCCATATGAGTGCGCCCCTCTCAACCAGAAACCTTTAAAGGACATTATGCTTTACCTCGACAACCGCCCTCTCAATCCGTCCCGTCGTCATGCAGCCAATGGTCCGGACCGTTTTTATCAATGGCGCGGCTTCTTTGATGATAACTCCGAGTTGGATGACATTGTACAAGTCATTGAAAAGGAATTCGCCGAGCATGGTGAAAGCGATCACACGGATAAGTATTTTCTGCTACCGGGCCGCTCGAATACAATCACAACGCTTTGCGACAATGAAACGCTCGAAGTCCACACGATGATTTCTGCTCAGGGGCCTCTGGAGCAATGGGAACGCAGTGTGAAAACGACTTTCCCAATGAAGCGAACGACGGCGTCCATCATCGGCACATATGTGCCTAAATTTCGCGGGTCATGTTCGTCAGTCGCGAATGCGGACAGCCTGACAGATGCTTTGTCGAAGAAATCACGCTATTATGAGGCCAATCTAAAACGCCGTCATTATGAGCGGAATTCGGTGTCTGTCGAAATTGAAGAGATTGACGTCAACGGAAAGAAGAAGATTTCGATTTCTCTACGGGGCGAAAACCCAACGGCTCTAATGGCTGAAGTTGAGGCTCTCGGATTGAAAGCGTCTGAGAATACGCATTTCGGTGCTTATCTTAACGACCTCTAGCAAAATTTGGACTTCCAGATTTAAGACTTTGAAAGACGCGGCTCGTGACTTGCACGGCCGCGTCTTTTGATTCAGATACGCCATATTATGCCCGCACCCGCTGCAAAATTCGAAAAACCAGCATTGCCATTGCTACCCGTCGGTGTGCGGCCCTTTAATCCGCCATTTCTTCTGCGCCATCAACTCGTGCAAACGATCTTAGCCAGTATGAAATTTCGCAAGCGCGGGTCCAATCCTATGCTGGAGCAGGCCGAGGATATGGTGCTCGACTGCGATGACGGCGTACGTTTGAAAGGCAGCTATTCCCGTCATCCGGAGAACAAAGCGCTCGTGATTTTACTGCATGGCTGGGAAGGCTCGCAAGACAGCACCTATGTCGTGACCGCCGGACGGCGCGTTTATGCGCGCGGAGCCTCAGTATTCCGTCTGAACTACCGCGACCACGGCGACAGCCATGATTTGAATGAAGGTCTGTTCTTCTCGACCCTCTTCAATGAGGTGTTCGACGCCGTGAAACAAGCCGCTAAACTGGCCGAAAATGCGCCGGTCTATATTGTCGGGTTCTCATTGGGCGGGAATTTCGCCCTGCGGATTGCGCGGTCCTTACGCGATTTAACGCTTCCGAATTTGCGGCATATTTTCGCGATCAGCCCCGTGATCGACCCTTGGGGCGCAGCGCCATTAGTCGATCTAAATCCGCTCTATCAGCACTACTTTCTAAAAAAATGGACGCGGTCTTTGCGCAAAAAGCAAATGCTCTATCCGCATCTTTATGATTTCAAGAAGATCCTTTCTCAAAGAACGGTCTTGGGAATTACAGAAAAACTGCTACCTGCCTATTCGGATTACCCGGATTTGAAATCATATTTTGATTCCTACCGCTTGGATAAACGTGATCTGGAGAACTGCCCTGTGCCAATTTCCATGATTACGGCGGCAGATGACGGAATGATACCGGTCGAAAATCTGTTGGGCCTTAAACTCAATCACCGTGCCCGCCGTATCATTCATCCGCATGGGGGCCATAACGGATTTTTCCAATCCTTAAACGGCCCAACCTGGTATGATGATTACATAAAGCAGGTCATGGAAAAGGACGCCGCATGATATTTCTCTATATCGTCATTGCCATCGCCGTCCTCTTTATCGGTCTGGGGCTTGTCAGCCAAAAGGGTGAAGCGCCGGGACTCACGGATGGCCACCTCGCGGAGCCGGGCAGCAAACCGAATACGGTTTGCTCGGAAGACGGCACTCAGTCAGAGCGCGCCGTTGCGCCGATAAAGGGCCGGTTGGCCGCTGTCGCAGACGCCATTGAGGAAACAGGCGGTACGATTACGTCGCGCTCCGATGCCTATCTTTCAGCGACCTATATGAGCGCCTTGTTCAAGTTCGTGGATGACGTCGAAGTCAGGCAAGACGGCGATGTCTGTCAAATCCGCTCTGGCAGCCGCGTTGGGTTTTCTGATAACGGCGTAAACAGAAAACGGGTTGAGACGATACGCCGCGTGGTGCAATCAAAGCACGGGTCCATTACATAAGGCCGTGGCCGGCGCATTTGCGCTGGCTATCAAGGAATTGAAACTATGCCTGAACAGCACCTAAAACCAAAAAAAGTGGATCACGCACGGCTGAAAGAGTTGGTGCGGGAAATGCTCATTGCATTGGGAGAAGACCCTGACCGAGAGGGCTTGTTGGAAACACCTCGCCGTATTGCTAATTTTTGGAAGGAGTTCATCGAATATGATCCGGGTAAATTAAACACGACTTTTTCCTCCGTTCGGCATGACCAGATGGTCGCGGTGACGGGCATGCGGGTTTGGTCCATGTGCGAACATCACATGCTCCCGTTTTGGTGTGATGTGTCAGTTGCTTATATCGCGGAAGATAAAGTTTTGGGCCTTTCGAAATTCGCTCGAATTGCGCATAAGAATGCCCATGCGCTGTCCTTGCAGGAAAAACTCGTCGCCGATATTTCGGACGACTTGAAGAAATACTTGGATACGGATAATGTTGCCGTTATGGCTAAAGGCGAGCATCTTTGCATGACGATGCGCGGCATAAAGACTCCGCACCGGATGATCTCCTCAGCTCTGGACGGACAATTTCGTCAAGCTGAAACCCGCGCAGAATTCATGGCTTTGGTCAATGCGAGCTAGGCATCATCGATTAGGAGCGGCGCATAATCCTTGCCGACATAAATAGGTGTTCCGGCTTCTAAAATTTTATCGACCCAAGACTGATTGGATTTGGATAGTTTTGGGTTAGGCGCCCGCAAAATGATCTGCTTGATACGCCCGGGATGGCGATTGATCGCATCATAATAAACATGCGCGTCGTGCTGTCCGGTGTCGCCCATCAGAATAAAAGATAAGTTGGGATTCGCCGCCAATATTTCGTCAATTGCATCGCCTTTGTGCTCGCCGTGGGTTCCCGTGATGAATTGCTTATCCGAAATGCCTAAATCCCGAAGAAATTTCGGCCCTCTGACAAGGCCTGCGCGGTCGAATATTTCGCTTAAAAATCCGTGCAAATTCCAAGGAGAGGAGCTGACGTAAAAGACCGGATTAACCCCTGCGTGGAGTTTTGAAATCAGGTCAATAGCGTCCGGAAAAACATAACGTGATTGCGCATTTCCTGTCATGGAATTCCACAAATTTCGGCGAAGGCTCCACGCGTCGGTTTTTATCAAGGTGTCATCTATGTCAGAAATGACACCAAACTCCGCAGCCGCAGGGGGCATAAGTGCGGTTAATTCAGCGCTATTTTCTGCGTCGCCAAAATTCACGTCATACGTAATCCATCCGGCAGCGCTATTTGGGCGGGGAAGGGCCACCTCGAAATAACCTTCCTCGTCGCTCAGGATTTCAACGGGTCCGCAGGTGATGCGAACATGCGACACTTCACGTGTGTTGAAGAGAGCTAACATAGATTTGAAGTTCGTCCAAAGACTCGGATCTTCCTCCAATTTCTCGACCGCCTCAATCGCCCGTCGTGACAGCACGCGGCCGCGCAGGACGATTTCAGTCGGTGTGGCGTGTCCAAAATAAGGGTCAATCTCAATGTCGCTGTAAGCCCGCTTGGGCCGCACGGCATCAAAGATCCGCTCTAATACAGATGCAATTCGCGCGAGGTAAATCTTGGAGATCATGAAACTAGCGCGAGGGAAACCGGCATCTTCAGCTGCCCTGACTCAACCGCGTGTTCACGACATCTAAGACCTCGAGCACCGCGTCCGGTATATTTGTGCCGGGCGGAAAGACGGCCTTCGCGCCCATCTCTTTCAGGGTCTCGATATCCTTTGGCGGGATGACTCCCCCAACGACGATCAGAATGTCCTCCCGGCCTTTGTTCTTCAATGCGCCGCTCAAGGACGGCACGAGAGAGAGGTGACCGGCAGCTAAAGAGCTGGCAGCGATGACATCGACATTGGACTGAATGCCAAGATCGGCGGCTTCTTCCGGTGTTTGGAAAAGCGGCCCGATGACGACATCAAAACCGATATCGGAAAAGGCTGTCGCGACAACTTTCTGGCCGCGGTCATGTCCGTCTTGCCCCATTTTCGCGATAAGGATTTTCGGTTTACGGCTTTCGAGTTCAGTAAAGGCATCAATGCGGGATTTGGCATCTTTGAAGCTCGGATTATCAGGATCCCAAGCATTGGAATAAACGCCCGTGACCCCTGCGGGTTTGGCCGTGAACCGCCCATAGACCTTCTCAAGCGCGTCAGAAATTTCGCCGACGGTGGCTTTCTTGCGCGCCGCATCGACGGCGAGCTCGAGCAGATTGCCCGCACCCGTATCCGCAGATTTGGTCAGCGCATCAAGTGCCGCCATTGCCGCCCCCGTATCACGGTCAGCGCGGAGTTGGTCCAATCGCGCGATCTGACCTTGCCGGACGGTTGCATTATCGACTTTCAGGATAGGAATGTCATCTGTCTCATCCGAGAGATATTTGTTCACGCCCACAACCGTTTGCGCGCCGCTATCAATGCGGGCTTGGATACGTGCAGCGGATTCCTCGATGCGGAGTTTGGGAATGCCGGCCTCAATCGCAGCAGCCATACCGCCTAAGCTTTCCACTTCGCGGATGTGAGCCATCGCCCGCGCCGCCAGATCATGAGTGAGGCGTTCGACGTAATAGCTGCCCGCCCACGGGTCGATTTGAGAATTATGCTGGCCTTCGGTTTGTAAGAATATCTGCGTGTTCCGCGCGATGCGCGCTGAGAAATCAGTTGGGAGTGCGAGGGCTTCATCGAGAGAATTTGTATGCAAAGACTGCGTGCCGCCATCAACCGCAGCCATGGCCTCTATATGCGTTCGTCCAACATTGTTGAACACGTCCTGAGCCGTGAGAGACCAGCCTGACGTCTGGCAATGGGTGCGCAGCATGTTGGATTTTGGGTTCTTGGGATCAAATGCTCCTATGAGCTGCGCCCAGAGCAAACGGGCTGCGCGGAGCTTGGCGACCTCCATGAAGTAATTCATACCCACAGCCCAAAAGAAACTGAGGCGCGGGGCGAAACTGTCAATATCCATCCCTGCCGCCATGCCGGTGCGGACATATTCCAAACCGTCGGCAAGCGTATAGCCCAGCTCAATGTCGGCCGACGCTCCGGCCTCCTGCATGTGATAGCCGGAGATCGAGATGGAATTAAATTTCGGCATTTTGACGCTGGTATGCGCGAAGATGTCAGAGATAATTCTCATGCTGGGTTTGGGCGGATAGATGTAAGTATTTCGGACCATGAACTCTTTCAGAATATCATTCTGAATTGTACCCGCGAGTTGTTCTTGCTTGACGCCTTGTTCCTCTGCAGCCGCAATATAGAGCGCGAGAATTGGGAGAACCGCGCCATTCATCGTCATCGATACGCTCATTTTATCGAGCGGGATTTGATCAAATAAAACCCGCATGTCGTAAATGCTGTCAATCGCCACACCCGCCATGCCGACATCCCCCGGGACACGTGGATGGTCCGAGTCATATCCTCGGTGCGTCGCGAGATCGAAGGCGACGGACAGACCTTTCTGACCTGCCGCCAAATTGCGCCTGTAAAACGCGTTGGAATCTTCGGCGGTTGAAAAGCCTGCATATTGGCGGATTGTCCAAGGGCGTTGCACATACATTGTCGGATAAGGTCCGCGAAGATAAGGCGCGAAGCCGGGTAAAGAGTCTGTGAATGGCAGCCCCGAAATATCATCGGGTCCATAGTGAGATTTGATATCTATGCCTTCGGGGGCAGACCAATCTGCTCTCGATTTGGCCTCAGAAGCTAGCGTCGGACCTAAGTCTAACTTTGTGAAATCAGGAAAGCTCATGCCCGCACCTCCGGCGCTTTGAGGTCTTTCGCAGAATGGAGGGTGACGCCCAATATAGGTGCATCGCGCGCTTCACGTTCGGCGATGGAGGTTTCGAGATCGGATTTGAACCTTCCACTCTTTTCGTATGCGGTCATGCCGCCTTTGGCCTCTATGTCTTGAAATAATTCCCAAGCGGACTGGGCGAGTTTATCCGTCATCGCTTCATGCCAATAACTTCCAAAAGCTGCGTCAGAGACTTGGCCTAAGTGACTCTCTTCCATCATCATAAGCTGCATATTTCTCGCGATGCGATGCGCGAAGGGCGTTGCTTGACCCAGCCTGTCAGTGAAGGGCCGCGTCGTCACCATATCTGCCCCACCAATCACAGCTCCAAATCCGGCGCTCATGACCCGCAGCAGATTTGTCCAAGCGTCTTCAGTCTGCATCATGCGAAGTGAGGATAGGGCGCATAAAGGGATGTCGGACCCATCGCCGCCAAAGGCGTCTGCGATGCGGAGTATGATGCGGCGCGCAGTGCGGAATTTTGCTATAGTCAGATGTGTGTCGCGATCTGCCGCCATGTCGATGACCATATGACAGCAAACCATCTCAACGCCGTGTAACCGCATCGCTTCGGCTAAAGAGGCGCCTAGCCCTGCAATCTCTTGGGCGTCCGTTCCGCCAGCCTCGTGAATATTTACAGGCGCCAGACCCATCAGCCGCCAGTTCTGCGGCGTAGCCGGCAAGACAGATGCCAACGCCTCCGCGTCTTTCACAGGATCTAAGCCTGCCCAGACATGCGCAGCCTCAAGTCTCTCAAGCGTCAGGGCAAATTCAACGTGCTCAACATTACGCGAGTTGGATGCAAATTGGATCGGGACTAATTTCGTGTAGACGCCTTCTAACACGCGTTTGAGATCGGCTTGTGTCTTCAGATCAAGGCTGGACTCAAATCTAATTGCACTCGCGCCGCCTTTCAAATCTTCGACAAGTTGGCCGTTGGCATGCCCGAGATCGGGGTCTCGAACCGGCGCTGCGATATGCCAGCTGCGACCTTGCAAAAGCGGTAAGTCCGTTCGGCCAAGCGCAGCTAAAGAGGGGGGAAGATCACTTGCACAATACAGGGGTCCGCGAATTATACCATCTTCCGTTTCGCGGGTCAGCGCGTCAAACGCCGCCCCGCGCAATCCCTTATCGACTAAGGCGCGCCAATCCTCGGTCGAGCGAGTTGGAAAATCCGTTTTTGCTTCTACATTTGACATTTTATCTGTTTAGACCTTCAGCGCCGAGGTTCAACTTGATTACCGTCAATCAGGTTTGAATGCATTAAATCCCTATGTATTTTTGTACGAGCGTTTTTTATACTGCGTGTTCTTTATAAAGAACGATCAGTTCACTATATAGGATATTGCATCATAACCGCTGTGCGTCTATTGGGCGCGCGAAACAGATTATCAGGATAGATTCTCAACCATGTCCAATGCTCCCACTGAGGAAAAAGTCCTATCCGTAGAACACTTCACGGATCGGCTTTTTGCGTTTTCTATCACCCGTCCACCCTCTTTTCGTTTTCGCACGGGCGAGTTTATTATGATCGGGCTTCCGAAAACTGAAGACCAAAAGCGCCCCGTTATGCGGGCCTATTCGATTGCGTCCCCCGCCTGGGATGAAAAATTGGAGTTTTATTCCATTAAAGTCGAAGACGGCCCTCTGACGTCCCGTTTGCAAACCATCGAGACAGGCGATACAGTTCTGCTCGGAAAGAAGCCTGTTGGGACCTTGGTTTTAGATGCGCTGCTTCCGGGTAAGCGTCTTTGGATGTTCTCGACCGGAACAGGCTTCGCACCGTTCGCGTCCTTGGTCCGCGACCCGGAGACCTATGAGCGTTATGATGAGGTTATTGTTACGCATACGTGCCGCGAAGCGGGCGAGCTGGAATACTCCCAGCGCCTGGTTGATGATTTGATAAATGATCCTTTGGTCGGCGAAATGGTGGTGCGCGAAGACGGCACCTCGCGCCTGAAACTCATCACCTCGCTGACGCGCGAAGATCATTCCCTCAGAGGACGGATTACGACACTTATCAAAAGCGGGAAACTATTCGAGAAAGCCGGAACACCGCCGCTAAACCCTGAAACGGATCGCGTTATGATCTGTGGCTCAAAAGCCATGATTGATGATACGGCAGCGTTGGTTGAGACCTTTGGCTTAAAAGAAGGATCAAATTCGCAACCGGCTGAATTTGTGGTGGAAAAAAGCTTCGTTGGTTAGGGCTTTACCAGTTCTGAAATACAGGAAATTGATTAGCCGCCAAAATCGCCGAGCGAGAGAAGAGACACCCTGATTCCAAAACCTGAATTGTCGAGAATGGCATCATTATTGAAGCGGTTCTTCGTGTAAAGCAGCTCAATCAGGGTGCACTCGTCGCGATAACGCACGCCAAAAGACTGTCGACGCGTTATGTCGGCATCCAAATCGCGAGACAACGCATAGCTTGTGCTCCAATTCTCTGTAAAATTCAGACGAACAGATCCGGCGATTTCCTCGGGCGGGGCATTCAAAGTATTGACGAGTAACTGACTGGTGTCATTCAACCGGAAATACCTGCCTTGTGCTTCGACCCATTTTGATTTCAAGCGCGCCGTAGAGTCGATGCGTGTAAATTCGCCGGAGTCTTGATTATACCGCAATTTCGTCTGTGTGCTGAACACGCTTCCAAGAGTGAGGGAGCCTTCGCCCACGATGTCAGATTCGCTGCCGTCTAAGCCGGACCCAATCAGATATTCCCCATCAACGCCGGAAAGCCCAGCGATCGCCGGGCCATTACTTCCTGAGGCAAAGGACTGACCGATAAAGAGGCTTGCAGAACTTCTCCTCCCCCAGTCCGCTCTTAGGCTTCCCCCAACGTCAAGCCGCGTGCCCTCCTGCCAAAAATCAAAGCCTGATGATTTATTTGATTGCCAAAGCAAAGATCCGTCCAAATCGGCATTGCCGCCATCTTCGGCGAGAATAAGACTGGCGGCGCCGCTATCTGTGAAATCATCGAGTTTTGCATCGCCAAAGCTCTGGATGAGCTGAACACGGGGCTCCAGAACCCAAGTGACGTCTTCACCCGCTTTCAAGAAAGGGTAGCGAATATCCACGCCCGCTTGGCCAACTGTACGGTTGAACGTGCTCTTATCAGCCGTCGGAAAGAGATCGTTATCCGGATTGATATTGTAAAAATCGGCCCTCACATTTCCGAAAGGTTTCACCTCAATCCCGATCGGGGCAATCCAAGTTTTACTATAGTCCAGGCCTGCCGTCGCGCGCGTGTAATCTGACCCGGTGTCGCGGGTTAAAACTGTAAGATTACCGCTGGCCTTCACCCGTCCGTTTAGAACAGGGTCGGTAAGATAATGCTCTACCTCTAGGCGCGGGGCTATTATCGGCAATTCTCCGTCATCCGTTTGCGTAAAATTAAACTGACCCGTGCTCAGCGTTGTGATGCGGTCACGCCGGTCTTGGAAGGCAACAGAAGAAAGTGTGACGCGCGTCGAGTCATCTTGTCCAACAATAAAGGCTTGAGATGTGTTGCGGCGCGATTCGCCCTCATAGAGGCCCTGTGTGTCACGTTGCTCGTTCAGGCTATAGCGAGTCAGATAATTATCATCCGATGTATATTGTAGCCCAAATCCATAGGTCCAAAAGTTTGTGGGGGCGAACAACCCCTTGGCATTAAAATGGCCGCGCGCTTTCTTCCCTATGGGGGCCTCAGTGGGGTCTAGAAATAGAGAGGCGTCATCAAAGACATCGCCGTTTCTGTCGAAAATACTCCCATAGGTAAAACTGCCATCCACCTCTATGCGGCCCGTATGAAACTGCCTCGCGACGGCAACTTCCATCAACGGATTGACCTTTGAATAAATCCGCGGCGTGAAGGTGACGTCCGTATAATCGTCAAGGGCCCAAAAATAGGGGATACGTCCATTGACCCCGGTGGAGTCATTTATGCCGAAAAACGGGGCCAATAGACCGCTTGAGCGCTCTGCACTGGGGTCCGGATGAGCCAGATAAGGCGTGTAAAAAACAGGCAACCCAAAAAGCTCGAAAGTGGCATCGCGATATTGCACTGTTCGCGAGCCCTTATCCTGTGTGACTTGCCTGGCTTTAATCCGCCAACTTGGGTTTGGTTTCTCTTCGCAAACTTCGCAGGCCGTATAATAAGCGTTGTAAAGCTCGACTTCACCATTTTCTCCGCGCGCGACAAAACGTGCCGCTGTGACACCGCCGCCCGGCAACCGCGCAACAAAGTCCGTGGCTGTGCCCGCTTCCAGCTCGTTAGAGAGTTCGATTTTATCTGCATATTGGGAGCTACCGTCAGCTTGAATTAAGACGACGTTGCCACTGGCAATCACTTGACCTGACTCGAGATTGTAAACGACTCGATCGGCTCTCAGCGTTCTGTCTTGGTAACGGCCTTCGACTTGACCTTGCGCCGTTAAGACGCCCGTTGCTTCGTCATTTATTAGCGTATCCGCTTCCAAATAAATAATATCAGGGTCTCGATAGGGGCTGTCAGCGGCAAGCTTTAAATCCTGGCCGGATTGTTGGACGGAGCCGAATTGCGCATAGGCGGGCGATGCAAGCCCGGCAAGTGAAATCAGGACAGATGATGCAGCGGATTTCATCCAGCTTTGTTTGCGCAATGATGTTGGCAAAATTTCCCCGTCACATACTCGGATTCAGATGAAACATGGGCATAGCCGAGCAAAAAGCTGTGGTCTATCTGAATTGCAGCGATTTGTGGGAGTTAACAGGTTAAATATCGGCCACCCTTTCCAATTTTTCATCAACGCTATAGGGCAGGGTATCCCGTCCAGCGCTTGACAGTTTTCATAACAAGACTGGATTGAATGCGGCTCACATGGGGCAAAGCCGCGATTGTGCGCCGGTAAATCCGTTCATAATCGGCTGTGTTGGGCGCGGCGACCCTAATCATATAGTCCGCTTGTCCTGTCATAAGGTGACATTCCAATACTTCCGGGCGTCCCAAAGCGGCTTTTTCAAAGGCCGACAAGATCGCTTCGCTTTGCCCTTCCAGCGTTACCTCGACGTAAAATGTCATGGCGAAGCCCAGTTTTTCCCCGCTCAATCTCGCCGCATATCGCTCAATGAGGCCCCGGTCTTCCAGCAAACCAATCCGGCGATGGCAAGCCGAGGGTGACAAGCCGACCTTCTCGCCAATCACCGCAGAACTTTGCCTGCAATTGGTTTGCAATTCATGCAGAATTTTTCGGTCAATATCAGAAATCGTCATAAATTATCCGAAAGTGTAGCGTATTTGTCGTAAAATATCCTGAAATATTCATCTACGTAAAGATGGTTTTGTAAAAAATCCTGTATTAGCTGTCATATAATCAAGGCTCATCATTTGGAGAGCAATATGCGCATCGGTGTCCCTAAAGAGATTAAGTCACAAGAATATCGTGTTGGGTTAACCCCGGAATCTGTTTCAGAAATGATCGCAGACGGTCACCAAGTCTGGGTTGAAACCCTCGCCGGTGCCGGAATTGGCGCGATGGACGCGGATTACATCGCCTCTGGCGCGGCTATTAAAGACTCGGCCGCCGAGATTTTCGCCGAATGCGATATGATCGTGAAGGTCAAAGAGCCGCAAGCCGTCGAGCGCGCCATGCTACGTCCCGGCCAAATTCTCTATACTTATCTCCATCTTGCGCCCGATCCTGAGCAAACAAAGGATCTGATAGACTCTGGCGCGGTCTGTATCGCCTATGAGACTGTAACGGATGACAGCGGTCAGCTGCCGCTTCTCAAGCCTATGAGCCAGGTAGCGGGTCGTCTCGCAACTCAGGTTGGTGCAACCGCGCTTCAGAAATTCGGCGGCGGGCGCGGTGTTCTTTTGGGCGGCGTGCCAGGCGTTAGCTCTGGTAAAGTCGTCGTCATTGGCGGCGGCGATGTCGGCTATAACGCAGCGCTTATGGCCATCGGCTTGCAGGCTGATGTCACGATTTTAGAACGCTCTAATAAAGTCATGGAAAAGCTCGCATATGAATTTGGCAACCGTGCGCAGGTTAGGCGCTCCACACCGGATGCTTTGGCGAAATTACTCACCGAAGCGGACCTCGTCATTGGCGCGGTGCTCATTCCTGGCGCCGCAGCCCCCAAACTGGTGACACGCGACATGCTGCCGACAATGAAAGAGGGCGCTGTACTGGTCGATGTGGCCATTGATCAGGGCGGGTGCTTTGAAACGTCAAAAGCAACAACGCATGCTGACCCGACATATGTCATCGACGGCGTCGTTCATTATTGCGTTGCCAATATGCCGGGCGCTGTTGCTCGCACGTCGACTTACGCCCTGAATGCCGCAACTTTATATTACGCCAAACGCATCGCTCGCCTGGGGTGGAAAGCCGCCATACGGGAAGATGCGCATCTGCTGAACGGGTTGAACGTCTGCGAGGGTAAATTGACCATAAAAGCTGTGGCAGATGCACAAGATTTAAATTGGGTGGAACCTGCCTCCGTTCTCTAAATGTCGTCAAAACGATACTCGATCCAATGACGGTAAATTCCGCCGGGCCGCAACAGGCTGTCCTGCGCTAAATTTATGTCATTGGGTCGAAATTGCGGCTCTAGCGCTATCCCTGCGCGAGACTGTGGCAGCGCATCCCCGGTGTAAACCTGCAGACAGGGGAGGGAGCTTGTGACTGTCATTGCGGTTTGTCCGGCGGTCAGCCGCGCGTTTTTTACTTGGTCATAGCTGCAATCCAGTCGCACGCTTCCCAGCGGACGGGGAGATGTAAAGTCTCGAAACGTGTCACTTACGGGTAAGGCTTTTTGTGTCCCCATCATTGCATGCAAGTCAGCGTTCACTTCCAGATCATGCCCGTCAATTCGAGTTTCGCCGGATAGATTCCAATAGGGATGCCATGTCAGGTTCATTGGCGTAGGCCGGTTAGATGTCGCTTCCATTTCAAATCTTAATGTGTTGCCTAAGAGATAAATATTTAGCGCAGCCCGGATTTTACCGGGAAAGCCGTGCCGTGACTGGGGGCAATCCAGTTTCAACTCCAAGCCACGATCCGTCAACGCGGCATCCCATATCTCGCCATCAAAACCAGTAGGTCCGCTATGTAGATTATGAAGCCCGTCATTGGCCGTCAGTCGATGTTCGCGATCATCAATCTTAAACCGCGCATTTGCGATCCGGTTGGCATTTGGACCGATAATCCGTCCCTTGTAATTCGTATCACTTTCGTAACTGTTCCACTCGTCAAAACCGAGCGTCACGTTCCGTCCGTTCGGGAGATTAAAGCTCTGAAGAATAGCACCCTGATTCAAAATTACGGCTGCATATCCCGCGTCCGAGCGAAGTCGATAGGCGTGGATGAGCCGTCCATCCGACCGAGTTCCAAATTGCCAATGCTGTGTCATGCCCCGCCAATACTTGCTAAATTCGGTCTGCAAGTTATCAAGAGAAAAAATGGAGTGATAGCGATGAATGCACAGACAGAGACAAATGCGGGCGATGCACTTGAAGGCATGTCAGGTTTCAACATTCCGGACCCCACGACAGTCGAACGTTTGGAAGGCAAAGTTTCTGCGCAAGAATGGCAAATCCGAAAAACCTTGGCGGCCACTTATCGGCTCTGTGCGATGCATGGGTGGACCGACCTTGTCTTCACCCATATCTCCGCACGTCTGCCGGATGAGAACGGTGAGCACCGTTTTCTCATAAACCCTTACGGCGTTATGTTTGACGAGATGACGGCGTCGGCATTGGTCAAAATCGATGGCGACGGAAAGCTCTGCCAGGAGACACCTTATTTTATAAATCCGGCAGGCTTTACAATTCATTCCGCGGTCCATAATGCGCGGACAGATGCGGGTTGCGTCATTCATGTGCATACGCCTTACGGCATGGCGGTGAGCGCGCAAAAGAAGGGCTTGCGCCGTTACACCCAAATGGCGATGCAGGTTTACAATGATCTGGCTTATCATGACTATGAAGGCATCGCTTTGGAGTTGGATGAGCGCGACCGCATCGTTAAAAATCTGGGTACGAAATCTCTTTTGATGTTGCGCAATCATGGCACGCTCACGCTCGGACCGACTTGCGGGACAGCGTTCCTGCGGATGTATTTTCTGGAGAATGCCTGCAAAGCCCAGATATTTGCACAAAGCGCAGGTCATGAGGATCTTTTGGTCGAAGAACCGCAAGTTATGGCAGACCGAGTTTATCAACAAGGCGCCGCAGCCTTTATTCCGGGGATGGGCGATAATCTGATTTGGCCGGGCTTGATGCGAAAGCTTACGCGTACAAATCCGGGACATGCGCATTAAATTGCCTTCATGAAGATATAATAACTTGGCTGTTTTGGGACCTGTATTTCGTCCTGAGAGATTTAATAGTGAGGTTGACAGGGATTGGCCTAACCCTAGTGTGACTGCATATAATAGACGCTTTCCGAAGATTTTCGCTAGGACGACAATGTTGAGTATCGTTAACTCGGTTTTCATCATTTAGGCACGTATATGGGGGTGTCTCGAATAGGCCAGCCTAGGTTCATTTGTGGCACGATAGAAGGAAGTATGATGAAAACTTTGAACACAGCGTTGGTCCTTGGATGTATGGGCTTTGGTTTGACAGTGCCGTCTTTGGCTTTGGCGCAAACCGCGCCTGAGGTTGTTGACAGCTATCCCAAGCAAATTCTGAAAGAGCGAGCTGATCGGCGCGCTGCCGAGCGCGAAGCCGCAAGAGCCGCCGCGAGTGTGAATACTCCGCCGCCAATTGGCCCTGTAACACCCGGGAGCTCTCCAATGGGCATTGATATGGTTGTTATAAATCCGGGCGCCGGGAAATTGGGTTCGCCCGACTATGAGAAAAAACGCGCACGTTTTGAAAACCCGATGCGGGATACGTATATTGGCTATCAATTTGAAGTCAGCAAATATGAGATTACATTCAATGACTGGAATAAATGCGTCAGCGACGGCGGATGTTCCGGACATAAACCTGACGACAAAGGATGGGGGCAGGGAAATCGCCCCGTGATAAATGTGAGCTTCAATGATGCTAAAAACTTCCTGAAGTGGTTGAATAGAAAAACAGGCCAAAACTATCGCCTGTTGTCCGAGGCCGAGTGGGAATATGTGGCCCGTGCCGGTCAGGATGGACCGTTTGGGCGGGGCTATGATATGAGCGCGCAATACGCAAACTTTGACGGCAAAGCGCCTTATGGTTCCGGCACAACTGGACCATACTTGCGAAAGACTCAGCCTGTCGGTCAATATGAGCCTAATGCCTTTGGCGTCTATGATATGGTTGGCAACGTCTATGAGTGGGTCGAAGATTGCTGGAATCCAAATCATAGCGGCGCAATTGGCGACGGGTCTGCCCGTAAAGACGGGGATTGCAAATTCCGCGTTATGAAAGGCGGCTCTTGGGTGACGCATGGGTATCAAGCCCGCGCTGCCGCCCGTATCCGCTATGTCACAGATTACCGCTATGACGACTACGGTATTCGTATCGCCCGTACGATTAATTAATCGCATGCCCAAAATCAATTTGCTGCACAGTGTCATAGCTGAGCCTGCGGTTGGTGATGACTGACACCATAAATACGGATTACCTCGTTATTGGCAGCGGCGCTGTCGGTATGGCGTTTGTTGATACCTTGTTGGACGAAATGCCGGACGTGGATATCGTCATGGTTGACCGATTTGCCAAACCGGGCGGCCATTGGAATTCCGCTTATCCTTTTGTGACTTTGCATCAGCCCAGTGCATTTTACGGCGTAAACTCTCGCGAGTTGAGCCAAGGTCTGCGGGATGAAACCGGCTTGAATAAGGGGCTTGGCGATCTCGCGACAGGCGCTGAAATCCTGTTTTATTTCGACGCCGTGATGCGCCAGAAATTTTTGCCCTCAGGCCGAGTTCGGTTTTTCCCACTGTCGGATTACAAGGGCGAAGGCGTTTTCGAAAATCGTTTGAGCGGCCAGGAAACCAAAGCGATTGCGAAAAAAACTGTCGACTGCACACATTTAAATACCACGGTCCCATCCACTCACACCCCTAACTTTGAGGTTGGCGAAGGCGTGAGGTTCATGCCGTTAAATGATCTACCGTTGATGACTGATGCGCCCCGTGGGTTCACCGTAGTGGGCGGCGGGAAAACGGGGATTGATGCCATCCTTTGGCTCCTTGAAAATAATGTTCCTCCACAGACTATACGCTGGATCAAATCGCGGGATGCATGGCTGATAAATCGAAAGCATACGCAGCCTTTCCCCGAATTTTTCGAGGATACAATCGGTAACCAGGCCAATAAGTTTGAAGCCATCGCGGGTGCGACGTCCAAATCCGATATGTTTGACCGCCTTGAAGCCTGCGGATATTTCCTTCGCCTGGACACTACCGTCCGACCAACTATGTTCCACGGCGCGACCATTAGCGAGGCAGAGTTGGCCGAGCTACGCCGCGTGAAAGATGTCGTTCGCAAAGGCCGTGTCGCAGAGATAAACACTGATAATATCACCTTTGTCAGTGGCCGAACGGAGCCGACATTGGGCCATGTCATTGTCGATTGTTCCGCCAGTGCGATCAAAGACAACGTCATTAAACCTGTTTTCCAAGGCGATACCATTACGCCGCAAACGGTTCGTGCCTACCAGCCAGTTTTCTCGGCCTCTCTCATCGCCTGGATTGAAGCCAATGTGCAAGGTGAGGCAGCGAAGAATGGATTGAGCGGCGTTGTTCCCCTGCCTGATGACCTCGATACCTTCGTGCGCATGACCGCAGCCAACATGATGAACCAAGCGCTATGGGGGCAAAATAAATCCCTGCGTAATTGGATGCGCGAGCAACGCTTGGACGGGTTTTCCAAAATCGTCAGCGGCGTTGATCCTGCCGATATAGATAAAGTGGCAATTCTAAACCGCCTTAAAAAAGCGGCTATGCCCGCGATGGCGAAATTGCAGAGTTTTCTGAGATAATAGCCTTACCAAAAACAGGTTTCTCTGATGGGTCTGTCGTCTAATTTGGTCATATGAACAGATTGCTTAGTCTTATTACTTTCCTTTCCTTGATTAGATGTCAGGTGGTCTCCAAAGAAACGGTTGTCACCTTCCTGAAGACCGAATCCTCAATTTATGAAGATACATCGATTTTTATATTTGATGGACGCAATTCTCCCGCTTGAATGAGTGAAAGTTTCCAAGGTGAGTATAGCCGCCAAATCAAAGGCGATGTTTTGACCTTCACGGCTGACCCCGTAACCCGTTAGATTGCGCTCTCTAAAGCCGCGCGCGAACCCGCGAAATCGCCGCCGCGTCCAGCTTGTCTTCTAAACCTTGGCGCAGCGTTTTCCGATCCGCGTCATATTCATCAACGCCGCTCTCGCCGGACTTCAGCGCCCAATAATACGCTTCCTCAAAATTCTGTTCTGCGCCTTCGCCTTTTGCGAGGGTGAACGCATAGAGGAACTGGCCTTCCGCATCACCCGCTTGGGCGGATCGGCGGAACCATTCGGCGGCTTTTTCATCCGATTGCGCGGCAGCATAGCCTTGATAGACCAGCAGGCCATAATCCGCCATCGCGGCCGCATGCCCGCCCATCGCGGCCTGTTTCAGCAGTGCCGCAGATTTCGCGCTGTCCGGGCGAATTTCGAAATTCGTCGCATACATGACGCCGGCGATATAGGCCGCTTCCAGATGCCCCGCTCTGGCCGCTGTCTCATAATGTTTCAGCGCGGTTTGCGGGTCGCGTTCAAACAGGCTGTCACCCAATCGTTTTGTCGCTTCGGCATCGAAACTTTGCGATGCGCTTTTCAGCAGGCGCTCAGATTCTGCCGTGCTCGCCGTGACGCCTTGTCCCGTGCGGTAGAGATCAGACAGCGCCCGCATGGCATCCGTGCGTCCCGCATCAGAGGCCCGGGTCAAATAAGAAACCGCATCGGTTTGCGTCAGTCCGGCTTGACCGCGCAAACCCATTTCGCCGAGCGCGACAAAGGCGTCGGGATGGCCCTTGGCAGCGGCTTTTTCATACCACTGGCGCGCGCTCATCATGTCGGTTGTGCCTGCTTTGCCGTAGCGCAGTATATAGCCCGCCATGACGGCGGCGTCCGTGCTGCCCAAATTGGCGGCGGTCTGCGACAGGCTCAACGCTTGTCCATATTGGCCGGCATTATAGGCGTTTAAGGCGACTTCAAAATTGGTTTGAATTTCCGCAGGATTAGTCAGCGTCGGCGCGGCGCTTACGGTGAGGGGGGCGAAAACTGTGAGCAAAGCTGCGACAAGCGCGACACTGCCGCGGCGGGCCCGTCCGGATGTGCCCAGACGCCCGATGAGACCGCGATGAAGTCCGCGCCCGCCGCTATTGGGCCTTGCGCATTCTCCACAGTTATCCCGCCAATTGCGACGCTCGGTATTTCGACGGCTTCGTGCCACCATGACAAAATCTCCAAATCCGCGCGGATCATTTTCCCACCATTGGGGGGCGTCTTTGTCGGCGTGTCAAAAAACGCGCCAAACGCCACATAGTCCGCTCCCGCCTTCGCCGCAGCAAAGGCAAGCTCTTTCGAATTATGACAGGTGACGCCAATAATAGCATCCCCGCCAAGCACCTCACGGGATGAAAAATAGTCCATATCTTCCTGCCCAATATGGGCTCCGTCGGCACCTATGTCGGCGACCAAATCGGGGTGGTCATTCAAAATAACCTCCACATTATGGGCGTGACACACGGCAGTTATGGCTTTTCCGGCCTGAATGAGGGCTGAATTTTCGAGGGTCTTCAGGCGGATTTGCAGACACGCCACAGGCGCCGCTTTCAGGGTCGACTCCAGCAACTCGCAAAATGCAGGCACATCGTCGATGACGGGCGGGGTAAGGAGATAGATTTGGCAGGGATCGGTCATGATGGGGATTTAGCTTGGAATGAATGGGGATGCGAGAGTTATGATGCGCTGTTTGCAGCCTCATTGTCTTTGCGCTCCCGCGCAAGTTTTCGCGCTCTATCCTCACGCGCTTTTATCTTTTCCCGCCGCGCATCCTCGCGCTCCTGCTTGGCTTCCAAGAGGGTCTGCGCCGTGATGGAGGCGAGGTGATTATACGGGTCCCGCCGCTCCTCATGGCGCAGCTCATCCATGTAAAGATTGATGAGGACCTCATAGAGCTCATGCGGCATGCCGGGTTTGAACTCCGGCATGACAGCCGGACGCGGACGGGGGACGTCTTTCTCCGTCAGGGGCTTGCGCACCTGTAATTCGCCGTCGCCCGGCATGGGCGTGATATGGGGCAGGGCCAGTTTCTGCGTGTCCCATTCCAAGCGGCGAAGTTTGACCTGCTCGCTGCGGAGCTGAACGGCTTGGCGTAAGTTGCGAATTTTCTCATTTGTGGAAAGGGGGGTGGTATAGGGAGTGTTGTATGTTTTGCGGGGCATAGTTTTTATCTCACGCGCTATCGCTCGCAGCCCATGTCCAAATTTTGGTGGAACTGCCGAAGCTGGGTTTATCCTTAAAGGTAGGACGGCCCGCGTGGTGACCTCCGCGATGGAGACCAGATAGAATAGTTGTTTTACGCAGATGCCAAAGTGGATTGATTTGTAAAATCACTCCACCCCCGCAATTCGCTTGCGCGAATTGCTCGGCCACGCGGCAGCGGTTTTTGATATAACGGCCGGTACAACCCCGGAGTCGGCCCACTTGGAACCACCGGTCGGCTCTCGTTATAAAAGTCCCGGCACAGTTCGCGTTGTCAAACGCAAATGCTCAGACCCACTGTCTCCCAAACGGTAAATGACGTCTCACCTGTCCCGTGTTTGAAAGAACTCGTCCAATTTATCACAGCTTTTGAAAGTGAGGATTATTCTCTTGAGATTTCTTGTAAGGCGTTGAGATTGTGGAGTTTTGGATTTTTTGAAACGGGGATATAGATTCTAAATCACATTTTTGTCTGCCTGGGGGGCTAAGTGGACCTTAGCCAAGTCCAAGTTAGCTATATTCATATTTACTCTGAGGAAGGCATTTCTGGAAAATCTTCCAAATTTACATACTCAAAATTACCATGTGAGTGAATATTGAGCATAAACAAAGGGGGCGGTTTAGGTATGTAATTATTTGGCACTTGTTTATAGATATGCAAACAAAATTCAATATAGTGTTTATATATATATAGACATATACGATAAAATGTTTGTATATACACAAACAAAACGTTGGAAAGGTACCACTTTATGGGTAGTATGGTAAAAGGAGCGGCAAAGCGTCAATTGATTGAAAAGATCAATAAGAAGGCGTCCATGTGGTCTAATAACAATTGGGCGCCATATGGCGGTTGGATTTTTAACGTCCGTAAGGCGCTGGGCATGTCTGGCGGGGATTTAGGCGCGAGGGTAGGGCTTAAACGAAGCCGTATTTCACAAATTGAAAAAGCGGAGATGTCCGGCTCTGTTACATTGAAGACAATGGAGCGGATCGCCGAGGGTCTTGGATGTCAGTTTGTCTATGCGATCATTCCAACGACTTCGTATCTTGACGACATAGTAAAAGATCAGGCGACGAAAAAAGCTAAAGAGGTTGTTGGCCGCGCCGCCGTTCATATGTTGCTAGAAGACCAGCCTGTCAGCGCTGAAAAAACGCACGAACAAATTCAGACATTAGCGCGCGAGATGGCAGCAACAAGGCCCAAGGGGTTTTGGAGGCCATGACTTTTGTCGACCCCGCCCAAGACCCGGAGGGGGCGACTCCGCTGGACCCTGACGAGGCAGAGGGTCTTTTGCACGATCATGTTACAACGCGAGGCGAGCTAGACGAGCTTGAGCAACTCAACATCGCTCAAGGCTTGATGTGGATATCGGCGAGACGTCACTTCGATATTTTAGAAGATGGAAATATTCAGGAACTACATTCAAGACTATTCGGCGATGTATGGGCTTGGGCAGGCGTCTACCGAAAAACAGAAAAAACGATTGGCGTAGATCCTGTCACGATTAGTGTTAATCTGCGCCACTTGTTGGATGATGCGCGATATTGGGCGCAACATAATACCTTTGCGCCTCTTGAGGCGGCGGCCCGCTTTCACCATCGCCTTGTGCAAATTCATCCGTTTCCAAATGGAAATGGGCGGCACGCTCGCATCAGTGCAGATGAGTATTTGTCAACTTACTTTGATCACGACGCTGTTGATTGGTATGCTGGTCAAACCCTAACAAATAACAGCGAGAGACGAGACACCTATATTGCGGCTCTCCGGTTAGCCGATGGTCACGACTTCAGCGCGTTGTTTGATTTTGTAGGCGCTTAACCCCCATTGGTGTCGTTTGGGTCATTTTATAAAACGCTTGCGGTTTCAATCGGTCATCGCAACACATTGGCTGAACCTCTCAGCCGAAAGTAAGACACTGGCTAATGTCCCCTTTTAGGATGTTCGAGACTTTAACGAAGGGTACTAAACCCTCTTCCCCCAATCCCCCATCACGCTATGAACGCTTCCATGTAACATCTCCTTCCTCTTCCCGTCATTCTCCTCATCACCGCTTGTGAGACACGCGCGAATAGTGAGGTGAAGCCCAACCCGCTAGCTGGGTTTGAAACATGTGAAGGGGTTTTTAATCTTCATGTAAATGAGAAGATCGATAAGACTTCTACCCGCTTGCCCAAGACCGATGAGGACGGTGCCAATTTCCGCCATATTCACTCCGCAAGGTTGACCGCCGTTTTTAAGCGCGGGTGGCCTCACTCATAGCGGCTTGTATGTAGCGATTTTTTGACGCTCTGTTTAAATCTTTAAACCGACACCCCCTAATGATACACGAATACTTATGAGGGCTTCGAGACATGTTGTAATAGGTGGAGGGAGCGGATTTATTGGCCGGGCGTTAACCGATGCCTTGCGCCAACGCGGAGACAAAGTGACGTGGATTTCGCGCCAAGAGGGCGAGCAGAGGATAACTTGGGATCATTTAAAACAGCACGGATTGCCGGACTGTGATGTCGTTGTTAATTTCGCGGGTCAGCATATTTTGGATATGTCCCGCCGCTGGAATGAGAGTTATCGCAATGAAGTGATCAATTCCCGAATTGACACCACACGTCTCCTTGTCGAGGCGATAAACGCCAAAAAAAACTCTCCTGAAGTTTTCGTTTCGACTGCGGGGAAATGTTTGTACGGAACGCGAGAATTACCCAGCGGGGAAGAGCCGCCTGAATTGGACGAATATTCTGAACCTATGGGAATGGATTTTCCAGCCGAACTCGTTAGCCAATGGGAAGCTGCGGCGGATGGCGTAGACCACACTCGCATTAGACACATCAAACTCCGCATTGGTGTAGTTTTAGGGGCAATAGAACGAAAATCATATATTACGAGGTTTTGGAGAATTGGGCGCGCGCGCGGATTTTTACCCATCATTCGACTTCCGTTTTGCTTGGGGTTGGGAGCGGTTATCGGAAAAGGCACTCAGATTTTTCCCTGGATTCATATTGACGATATGGTTGGTATTTTACTTTATACTTTAGATAACGCTGAAACTGTCGGTAAGTATAATGCTGTTGCGCCGAATGCGGTGACAAATAGAGTATTTACCGAGAGCTTTTCCAAGCATTTAAAACGTCCCATCATTTGGTCCGTGCCGGAATGGTTGGTGAAACGTGTGGTGGGAGAAGAACGCTCTTCAATCCTTCTGAGGGGGCAATTGGTTAAACCTCGTAGGACGATTGAGGCCGGATATGTATTTAAATATCCTGACATCGACACAGCGATGGCAGACCTAGTCAAAATTACGTTCTGACGTCTAATTTATCATCGGTTTGAATTGCGTGGTAGTAGTTTTTTTGTTTTAACTCACTTATATATGCCCGCAATGAGGACGAAACCTTCTTCCCCCGACTCCCAAATCCCGCTATGAACGCCCCCATGAAACGTCTTCTGCTCCTCCTGCCCATCATTCTCCTTCTCTCCGCCTGTGAGCCGCGCGCGTCGACAACGGTGAAACAAAACCCGCTCTCCGGCTTTGAGACCCGCGAGGGATTTATTGAGCTTCATGTGAATAAGAAGACCAATCAGGTTTATGCGCGCTTGCCCAAGGCAGAGAAGGACGGGGTGAATTTGCGGGTTATTCATTCCGCGCGCCTGACGGCGGGGCTGGGGTCTAATCCTGTTGGGCTCGACCGGGGCTGGGGCGAGGGCGGGCGCGTCATTGTCTTTCGCCGTATGGGCGACAAGATGATTCTTGAAGAGGAGAACCTGCGTTACCGCGCCAACCCGAATAATCCGCTGGAGGCCCGCGCCGTGCGCGAAAGTTTCGCGCGCTCCTTTATCGCCTCGCTGCCCATTATCAGCCATCCGCGCAAAGGCGAAATGGTCGATATGACAGGCTTCCTGACGTCCGATAGTTTGAACCTCGTGCAATATTTGAAAGATGCGGATCAGGGCAGTTTCTCTGTCGCCAAAGACCGGACCTTTGTCGATACGAAAAACGCGCTGGCCTTTCCTGACAATACTGAGATTGATGTCTTCTTCACCCTGAGCTCGAGCGACGCCGGGGCCGAAGTTGCAACAACGGCGGCGAATGGCAAAGATGCGACGCTCATCCAGCATCACAGTTTTGTCCGCTTGCCCGAAGATGGATTTGAACCGCTCATTTCGGACCCGCGCGCTGGGGCGATTGAGCAAGTGCATTATAATTATTCCGCGCCGCTCTCCGCCAATATCGAAACGCGCTTTGCACGTCGCTATCGGCTGGAGCGCAATGAGGACGGCGATGTTGTCAAACCCATCGTATTTTACATCGACAGCGGCGCGCCGGAACCTATCCGCTCTGCGCTGGTGGACGGCGCAAAATGGTGGGAAGACGCCTTTGCCGCCGCCGGATGGGAAGGGGCGTATCAAGTGAAGCTCTTGCCGGAAGATGCCCACCCGCTCGATATTCGCTATAACACGGTGCAATGGGTGCATCGCCAAACACGCGGTTGGTCCTATGGCGGCGGGGTCTCTGATCCACGCACGGGTGAAATGCTCAAAGGCCACGTCAATCTCGGCAGTCTTCGCGTGCGGCAGGACCGTATGATTTTTGAAGGCCTGCTCGGCGCGGGCAAGACAGATACGGGCGATGCCGATGATCCGGTGCAGCTCGCGCTCGCCCGCATTCGCCAGCTCTCCGCGCATGAAATCGGCCACGCGCTCGGTTTTGCGCATAATTTTGCAGGCAGTTCTGATGATAAATCGACCGTGATGGATTATCCCGCCCCCGATGTTCGCCTGATCGACGGCAAGCTGGATGTGTCCAACGCTTATGGCGTCGGCATAGGCGCGTGGGACAAGGTTGCGGCCCGTTGGCTCTACGGCGAAAACACGGATGAGGAGCGGGACGCTTTGCTGCGCGACGCCGCCGTGGAGAGCATCACTTTCGTCGCGGATTTGGACGGACGCAGCGCAGGCACGGCCCATCC
>Ga0209185_1000869_pt1 | contig 30528 bp, 17 predicted proteins | sample SidtaG_2_FD_187425 | JGI IMG/M metagenome (GOLD analysis project Ga0209185, IMG submission 187425) | Marine algal microbial communities from Sidmouth, United Kingdom - Sidmouth_Asex2 metaG (SPAdes) (version 2) | ecosystem: Host-associated > Algae > Red algae > Unclassified | place: Sidmouth... | reverse complement strand
GTATTGTTTTTGAAATAAGGAACAAGGACTTCAAAAAGGATTAGACCAATCACCAAAGATTTTAAAAAAGCAGCTTTTGTTGAAGAAGATAAAGAAGGTTGTTTGGTGGGAAAAGTCCTTTCATTTACCACAAAAAAACGATATAAATTCGGTAAATACGGCAACACAAGTAAAGCTGCCAAAAAGCACAAAAATCCAGAAAAAATCTTCACCGAAATATCAAATCCCATATTAATCATAAAGACATTAACCAACACTCCCAACGCAATACAAGCCCCCAACAAACGAGTTGATTTAAACCACAACAACACCGCAGGAATAACCTCTAAAAATCCCGTAAATACCGAGTACATATAAGAACTCCCCAGCGTCGTCCAGTATAAAATATCGGGCGTCATTTCCCCTACATTCGTAAATAAAGTATTGGGTTCAGGTAAATAAAATTGGGTTTTGAAAATCTTATGAAACCCATAGTGAAGCAAATAAAAGGAAAGGTAGTAACTTATAAAAACATAAAATCCCGTTTGTATTTTTGCAAAATAGGTTTGTTGTTTATCAAAAAATCCCCAAATAAGTCCGCCAATTATAGAAATTATCAAAAGATTAAAGGTATGAATGTATAAGCCTGTTGAGTCCGATAAAAGTTCGTGCGTATAAGTTGTCGAAATGTGAAAGATATTATCGCCTACCCATTTTGCAAGCTTCGCAAAAAAGGGATGAAAGTATTCGCCTATGTTGGGTAATATGTCATGGGAGAAGGGAAGGGTGAGGATAAATAGACCTACGAATATGATGGTGATTCTATGGGCTATTTTTTTTGCTTTTTGCATGTTTTCATGGCGGATGTGTATCTTTTTTTATTTCACGCAAAGAGCGCAAAGATTTTTCACGCAAAGAAACGCAAAGCTCAACATTCATTGATTGCTTTGTGTTCTTGCATGAAATTTTGCTTTTGATTTACTGACGTTTTGTTTTTGCGAGGGCGTATTTTTTCTTTTTTCGTGTGCTGTAGAAAATCAGGCTGCTTATGGATAGGATGATAATCAATAGACCTGGCGTACCACCATTTGGCAAATTTGGTAGTAGAAAGAAGGTGCTTTTGTCTTTCTTTTTGTTCCTCTTTTTCTTTTCCTTCTTAGCTTTTTTGCCTTGTGGCTGTTGTTGGTTATTTTGTTGCTGCTGCTGATTTTGTGGAGGCGTTGTTTCGTAGCCTATAAAAGTTGTTTCTGGGTACATTTTTTGGAGACTGTCTAAGGCAATCGCTACATTGTTGAAATGGGGATGTTTGTGAATTGTATCGCTGTTGTTGCCCCAGTAGTCGTGGAAGAATCGGGCAACAGTCGTATCTGATAGGCGTTTTACGGTGTCGATGACCATGGGCATAGGTGGGTCGCCAAAGTTGTGTGCGCCTTTGGTTGTGAACGTTTGTAGGCTGCCGCTATGACTTTTGTGGGCAATCATTTTTGTTTGGCTGAAGGCTGTTAGGCTTAGAATGAATAATGCGATTGTGAGGATTAAGGTTTTCATTTTCTTTTTTTTGTGCTGTTGTTTTAAGTTTATATTTATTTAAAACCATATAAGGTCATATAAGTTTTTTTTGTTGGGACTAATTCCCTAATTCCAAATACATCAATTCAATAATCCCTAAATCATGCCAAGACAGATTTTTAGGCGTAGGATTTTTTTGACGGATTCGTGTACTTGTTTTTTGTAGGCTTCGTCTTTTTTGATTTCGTTTTTGATGGCGTTTAGGGTGCCGATTTCGTCTATGGGCATCAGGAGTAAGTCACAACCTGCTTTGGAGGCTAAGAGTGGTCCGTCTTTGACGACGCTGATGGCTTTCATCATATTGAGGGCGTCGGTGATGACGAGTCCTTGAAAACCTAATTGGTCTTTTAAGAGGTCGGTGACGATTTTTCTGGAACAGGTGGAGGGCAAGCCATCGGTATTGTACAATGGGTTGTTTTGTACGGTGATGTGGGCGACCATAATGGTTAAAACGCCTGCGTCTATCATCGGTGGATACATGGATAATTCTTGCATTTCGCCGTCAATGTAAACGCTTTGTTTGTGGGTGTCGCCTTGTACGAGTCCATGTCCTGGAAAATGCTTGGCGGTGGCGACAATTTGGTTGGCTTGGCTGGTTTCGATGAAGGTTTTGGAGAGGGCAAGGGTTGTTTCTTTGTCTCCAAAGCTTCTTTTTTTGATGGCAGCATTATTGGGGCTGATGTCGATGACAGGTGCGTAGTTGTGTTGTATGCCGATGTCGTGTAATTCTTGGTTGATGATTTTTGTGACGGAATCACAGGCTTCTACGGTTTGTATATCTATCGTTTCGGGAACGGGTTGTGAGCCTTTGATGCGGGTTCTTAATAGGCTTGGCTCGGCGTCGATGCTGTAGAGTAGGGGGAGTTGCTTGTTTTGTTGGGCAATTTCGTTGAGTTCTTTGACGAAGGCGGTGTGGGTGGATTTTTCGCCTTTTAGGAAGATGAGGCCGCCTATTTTGTTTTCTTGAACGAGTTTTTTGACGACGGCTTCGGGTTTGCCTAATTCGCCTGCGGAGCCGATTATCATTTGGGCGATTTGGGCTTCCTCATCTAAGTTGTTAAAAACTTCGTTGACTTTTTCGTCTAAGGCTGGATTGTTGGTATAGAAGTCGGCTAAGGTAAAGGATGTTTGCCCGTAGCTGTGGAAAGAGATAAAGATGAAAAAGAGGAGTAGTGCTTTTTGCATAGTTGATTCTTATTTAAAGGGGTTAGATTGTTTTTGTTTTGGGGGGTTTAATTTGCTATTCATATTTATTTTTGAACCATATAAGTCCATATATAGCAGTCCTATCTGAAAATAGAAAAAGTGTATCTCACGCAAAGGTCGCAGAGTTTTTCGCAAAGGTCGCAAAGAGATTGGTTTCTGTTGAGCTTTGCGGTCTTTGCGTCAAAATTCTTTGCGGTCTTTGCGTGAAAGAAAATTCCTGAACTGAATTAGGACTGCTATAAGCAGAGGTACAGACCATGCAAAATAGACCTGATGGCAGTGGTATGGCAGAATAGTTTAAGTAGTTTTTGTAGTTTAAGTGGTTTAAGTAGTTTGCGGTTCTTTCTTAGTAGATAGTCTGCCATAAGAACGTACAGCAGGCCCATCCGTCACGATGAAAGACAAACCATTCTCTCCTTATAAAGAATTTAGTTTATGTGGTTTTTGTAGTTTAAGTAGTTTGTGTAGTTCTATAACCAATTTTTGCTTCCCTTGCGAAAAATCTTTGCGTCCCTTGCAGTTAAAGTAAAACACATAGAATTGAAGAGGCAACCACAAAAACTACAAAAACCACAAAAACTACTTAAACCATTTCCTATCTTTGTAAAAAAATTAAAAATCAACTATGAGCCGAAATTTGAATGAGACTTTAGGTAAATTGCTATCGTTTGAAGAAAATAAACATGGAATCCAGCTTAAAGCCGACAATGCCACCGTAGAAGTCATCGTGTACAATGATGCCATTATCAACATACAAGTCTGTAAAGATGGACAAGAAGCAGGACATTCTTACGCATTGGTTGCAGAAGCTATTCCGACAAGTTTTTCTGTCGAAAATAAGCGAGACAAGATTATCCTAAAAACGCCCAAAATCGTTTTAGAAATATTAAAAAAACAAATTCGTTTCTCCTTTTTCACCTTAGATGGAACGCTAATCAACGAAGATGATAAATCTTTTGGCTGTTCTTGGTTAGGGACAGAAGCGACGGTTTACAAAAAACTGCAAGCCGACGAAAAATTCATAGGTTTAGGCGAAAAAACGAGGGGAATCAACCGTCGAGGACAAGCCTATGTCAATTGGAATACGGACAGTTTTGCCTATCGTGGCGAAACCGACCCATTATACGTCTCCACGCCTTTTTACATTGGGATTCACAACGACCAACCCTACGGTATTTTCTTTGACAATCCGCACAAAACGACCTTTAATTTTGGGGCTGGAAACGATAGGTTTGCGTATTTTTCGGCAGAAGACGGTATCATCAACTACTATTTTATATATGACACTTCTATTGCCAAAATTATCCAAAATTATGCACAGCTTACAGGCTTTATGCCGATGCAACCCAAATGGAGTTTAGGATTCCAACAGTGTCGGTACAGCTACTATCCTGATACGGAGGTGATGAACATCGCACAGAACTTTAGAGAGCGCAAAATTCCGATTGATGTACTTTATTTAGACATTCATTATATGGATGCTTACAAAGTTTTTACTTGGAACAAAAGCCGTTTCCCGAATCCCCAAAAGATGCTGGCAAATCTCAAAAAAATGGGAATTCAAACCGTCGTCATCATGGATCCAGGCATTAAAGTAGAAGAAAGTTACAAAACCTACAAAAGTGGGATGAAAAACGACGTTTTTGTGAAATATCCAGACGATAGCTGTTTTACCGCAGGCGTTTGGCCGGGCGACTGTCATTTTCCAGATTATACCAATCCCAAAGTCCGAAAATGGTGGAGCGACCAAATGAAAGAAGTCTTTAAGGTCGGCTTAGAAGGCTTTTGGAACGATATGAACGAGCCAGCCGTTTGGGGAAAAGAAATTCCTGCCCTGATTGAATTTGACTACGAAGGCGAAAAAGCAAGCCACAAAAAAGCCCACAATGTTTACGGTTTACAAATGGCTCGTGCCACTTTTGAAGGAACACAACAACACCTCAAAAAGAAAAGAGCCTTCGTATTAACTCGTTCTGGTTACTCAGGAATCCAACGCTATGCAGCCGTTTGGACAGGTGATAATGTCGCTACCGATGACGATATGTTATTGGGCGTGAGAATGGTGTGCAGTATGGGCTTGACAGGCATGCCTTTTGCGGGTTATGATGTCGGTGGATTCGTCGGAGATGCCGACAAAAACCTCTACATTCGCTGGATGTCTATCGCCTCTTTTGCGCCCTTTTTCCGTTCACACAGCATGATTAATACCCGAAGTGGTGAACCTTGGACATTTGGAGAAGAAGCCGAAGAAAATGTACGAAATTACATCAATTTGCGCTATCGTTTGATGCCTTATATTTATTCTGCGTTCTACGAAGCGAGCCAAACCGCCATGCCAATAGCCCGTTCATTGACAATAGATTACCCCTTAGACGGAAATATTTATAGAGGCGAATTTGAGAATGAATACCTATTTGGGCCGTCTTTCTTGGTTTGTGCAGTAAAAAGTACAGCCATGTTCTCAAAAATATACTTACCCAAAGGCGAATGGTACTATTTATACAAAGATAATTTCTATGAAGGCGAACAAGAATTTTTATTTGAGACACCCATAGATAAATTGCCTATATTTGTCAAAGGAGGCAGCATTATACCGATGCAAAGCCTTACACAATCCACCGCCGAAAAGCCGACAAATACACTGGATATTCACCTATATTGGGGACAAAACGACCATGTTTTTGAATACTATGAAGATGATGGCACATCTTTTGAGTTTAAAAAAGAGCAGTATTGCAAACGTGCCATGCTTTTTAATTCAGAAGAAAAATCTTTTACCATTGAACCCAAAATTGGGAAGTATAAAAGTCATTTCAAAAAAATCAAACTATACTTTCACGGCTTCACTTTGGACAAAAATGTCAAGGTCAATAGTCGAAACAAGAAAATCAAGCAAGAAAACTTCGAGTTTATCGTGCCTATTTCCCACTTCGATCCCTGGTACCAAGACCCCGATACGTCCAAATTGATAGAAGATTTACCTTTTGTAGAGTTTGCCAATACAAATGAAAGTGTACAAGTAGAATGGTAGACATTTTATAATAACAATAAGGAGAGAACAGTCAGCAGCTCCGTCGTCACGTCAGGGCCTGCTGTCCGTTCTTATGGCAAGTAAATGAACCTTTGTAGTAAGAAACAACTACAGAAACCACAAAAACTACAAAAACCACATAAACTACTTGCCATACCACTACCATCAGGTCTATGTTGCATGGTCTCAACAAGAAAACAGGAAAGAAAAAATGAATCAACTCAAACAACAAATATGATTCAAGTAAAACTAACAAGATACCTACTACTCCTTCTCTTTAGCCTAAACCTATTCGGACAAGCGGCAGAAGAAAACGAGCGAATTATATTTATACCCAAAATCGTAGGAATATCCGAAACCTACTTAGGCTTCACCGCAGGCATATCGCTGCCTTCCGATGATTTTGGACGAGTACAAGCCCAAACCCCATCAGGATACGCCCAATTAGGGTTCAAAGCAAGTTTAGACGGAGCGTTCATCTTCTTCCGAAACGCAGGTTTAGGTTGGACATTCGGACATTCGATCAACGCCCTCAACGAAAATGCCTACATCAGAGAAGTAGAACACCGCCTGCCCACAGGAAGCAACGTCACAGGCGTCTTCGCCACAGACAGTTGGACCAATACCTATCTTTTAATTGGTCCATATATGTCCTTACCCGAAGACCAATTTATGTTAGATTTTGGGATGTATGCAGGACTAGCCTACGCCAAATTTCCTGAAACAAAATTTGAAGGCTCTTTAGACGGCAATACGCTAACAAACCTTGAACGAAGCGACCAAGCCATCAGCCCAGCCTTTTATTTCCAAATCGCCATGAATCGCTATATCAAAGAAAACTTCAGAGTCTTCATCAAAGGCGAAATGCTCTTTACCCGTCCCGAATTCAGAAAAATTGTAGAAACCACCTCAGAAAATTTTGAACTCTACTCCATCCAAGACGAAAAACAATCTGTCGGCTTTTTAGGAATTGGTGCAGGCGTCGCCTACGAGTTCCAAAGAAAAAAACTAAAAGTCAGAAAGAAACGGGGGAAATATTAAATTGAGTTTATGTGGTTTTTGTCGTTTAAGTAGTTTTTGTGGTTAAATCTCATAAAACTACAAAAACCACACAAACTACAGAAACTACAAAAACCAATACATGAAAAAAACAACATCAGTCATCAACCACAGCCTATTAAGCCAATTTGACATCCATCTATTTAGAGCAGGAAGACATTTTCGGATGTACGAAAAATTGGGGTCACATGTTATAGAAGTAGAAGGCGTGTCAGGCGTATATTTTGGCGTATGGGCACCTGCCGCAAAAAAAATCGCCGTTATCGGTAATTTTAATGAGTGGAATCCAGAAGCACATTTTTTGTTTAAACGAGAAGATGGTTCTGGAATTTGGGAAGGATTTATTCCTGGAGTCGAACGAGGCGATGCCTATAAATATCGCATTACAAGTTTACACAAAGGACAGCTTTTAGAAAAATCAGATCCTTACGCATTGTATTGGGAAAAATCTCCAAAAACAGCTTCCATTGTGTGGGACACTTATTTTGAATGGAAAGACAAAAAGTGGATTAAAAATAGAAAAGACAAAAACCTCAATTCGCCTATTTCGATTTATGAAATGCACTTTGGATCGTGGAGGCGTAAATCTGATGAAAACGGAACAAATCGTTTTTTGAGTTATCGAGAAATGGCAGAGGAATTAATTCCGTACTTGAAAGAAATGGGTTTTACCCATGTGGAATTTATGCCCTTAACCGAACACCCTTATGGTGGGTCTTGGGGGTACCAAGTAGGAGGGTATTTTGCAGCGACAAGCCGATATGGAACACCACAAGATTTGATGTATTTAATCGAAGAATTGCACAAAAATGATATTGGTATTTTCTTAGATTGGGTGCCGTCTCATTTTCCTTGTGATGCACATACTTTAGGGTATTTCGATGGAACGCATTTATACGAACATGCCGACCCTCGAAAGGGATTTCATCCTGACTGGAAAAGCTATATTTTTAATTATGGACAAAACGAAGTGCGTTCTTTTTTAATTAGCAATGCCTTGTTTTGGTTGGATCGTTATCATATTGATGGACTGCGAGTAGATGCTGTGGCGTCTATGTTGTATTTAGATTATTCCCGAAATGCAGGGGAATGGATTCCGAACAAATATGGTGGAAACGAAAACTTAGAGTCTGTACATTTTCTTCGAGAATTTAATACGGCAGTTCACGAAAATTATCCGACGGTACAAACGATTGCAGAAGAATCTACTGCTTGGCCCAAAGTTTCTGGAGGTATAAATGAAGGTGGGCTGGGATTTGATATGAAGTGGATGATGGGATGGATGCATGATAGTTTGCGCTATTTTGGAGAAATGCCTGTTTACAGAAAATTTCACCACAACACAATTACTTTCAGTCTCATTTATGCCTTTTCCGAAAAATATGTCTTGCCTTTCTCGCATGATGAAGTTGTGCATGGCAAAGGCTCTTTAATTGGGCGCATGCCAGGAGATGAATGGCAAACTTATGCAAACCTACGATTGTTGTACGCTTATATGTTTACGCATCCTGGCGCAAAGCTTTTATTTATGGGAAGCGAGTTGGCGCAATATTATGAGTGGAGTCATCAAAAAGAATTGGATTGGCATTTATTAAAAGAAGCACCCAATCAAGGAGTACACAAAATCGTAAAAGATTTAAATCATTTATACAAAAATGAACCTGCGCTTTATCAAAATCAGTTTCAGCCAGAAGGCTTTGAATGGATTGATACTGCCGATGAAAAAAATAGTGTTTTGGTGTACAGACGAAAAGGGGAGGAAGAAGAACTCATCATTGTCGCCAACTTTACACCAATGCCACAACGCAATTATAGAATCGGAGTACCACAAGCGGGAATGTACAAAGAGATTTTTAATAGCGATGCTCCAATATATTGGGGTAGCGGATTACAGAATCCTGACCAAACAACGATGGAAGAATATACGCACAATTTAGCGAATACTTTAGAGTTAACATTACCGCCATTAGGACTTATTGTATTGAAAAAACAATAAAAAAAACTTGAAAGAATGTACTGTCCATTCAAAATAGACCCGATGGCACAGCGGGAGCATGCTTTGCGACGAAGCGTTTAACTGTTCTCTCCAAAAAAAAATGCTAAAATGAAACACAAAACAACTTATATCAGTATAAATGTATAAGATAAGCAAGGTTTTTATCCTTAAAAAGAAAAAAAGATTTGCAAGTAATTAAATTAAACTTTACCTTTATAAGAAAGTAGCTTATTTTAGGGACTATTCTTACACATCTACAACACACCTTTGATTTTATCCCTCAATATGTTTTAAACCTTTTTATTTATATACAATCAAACCATTTTTTAAGTACACTTTATAGAAAATTCTTTTAATAAGGGATTGTTTGGATTATTAGTTTAATTCTAAACAATGCTTCCTATATTGCTTTAGGCAAAATAAAATAATAAATTACCCATTTTGGTATCATTTTTTTGCAGTAGACTTTGTTAAAAAGCCTTGTCAAGCACATGCTATGACTACACTTTTTGTCTATTTCGATGATTCAATTCTCTGCTAAAAAATATTTACCCACAATGAACATTTATTAATTTTAACTTGCCCTACATGGCACTGTTTTCCATTAGATGTACTTTTCACTTTATTAATTTTTTTATTTAATGAACATTTTTATTGCCAGACTCAATTTTGACACAACAGAGAATATGATTCAGGACCTTTTTGAGAACTATGGTGAAGTTACTTCTGTCAAAATAGTAATAGACCGAGAGAAGCAACGCTCTAAAGGTTTTGGGTTTGTGGAAATGCCTGATGATGAACAGGCTAAACTAGCTATCGAAGAACTGAACGATACGGATTTTGACGATCACAATATCTCCGTAAAAGAAGCAGTGCCTAAGGACGAATACCAAAAAAGAAAAGTCAAATACGAACACCAAAGACAAGGTTTTCCAACCAATAATCGTAATAATAACAATCGAAGTAATAACCGAAATGATAACCAAAACGATAATTATCGTAGAAATAGTCGAGAGAATTATCGAGATGATGGTATGGGAAGAGATCGAAATTCATCAGACACAACTTACGACAGATATAGAAGCAATCTTGGTGTCGATACCAACAAAAAAGACAGTGAGACAAAAAGTACTCCTGCCAAAAAAAGTGGGCGTCAAAGATTCAAAAGAAGAATCTACTAAAAAAATAAAACGGAAAGCGGGTCAATCATTGAACCGCTTTTTTTGTTTTATTTCCTAATGCCTATTCAGTATACTTTTTTATGGAGAACAAGCTCCTATACAAAAAACATGCTCTCTACATTTTATATTTAACAATTTCTGAAACAACAAATGTAGAAATGTTGCGCATTGCTTTTAAGCTCAAAAAAACGCTAACCTTTGTGGAAGAAAAAAGGAATCAGAAATAAAGAGAAACTCAATTAATTATGCCTGATAGATTTTTAAGCAGCAAAAGCACTAATGATAAAATTGAGGTGTAAATGAAGTTAAGCGCAACAGATTTTTAGCTTAGGTTGGAATTGTCACAAGTAAGAAAAATACAATTTTTAATCAATCTGCTTCCTCAGTAAATCTGGACTAATATCATACAATTGCTTTTTTTCTTTACTATAACCAAACGTCGTATGTGGTAAATGATTTCGCAATAAATCCATTACTCGAATAATATCCTTTTCCGTCATATCAATAATAACTTCCTCCTTATTTTGCAATTTAAAAAAGAGCTTTGTTTGTTGATTCATACTTATCCCAAAAGGCATGTTTTCCAATTTATAGTAATAAATCCACACAATTAAATCAGGTGTCTGTTGTAAAAGAGTTGTCCAAAACTTGACTTCTTGTAAATAGTTTTCTTGGGCTTTCTGCAACAACTCTGTTGCCAAAAAAATAAAAATACCCACCAACATGGAAATTCCTATTATTCCTTGAAAAGGAAAGGAATCCAAAGCATAAAGCATGCCCACTAAGCTCAATCCAATGAGCAGACTTGCCGCAATAATCTTGAGCAATCGCTGACGTTTTAGTGTTCCATCAATGATATGTATAACTTCAGAAACCAACTTACCACAAAAGTATTTGATAGAATGCTGTCTACCAAATTTATTCTTTGATTTTGGCTTGCGCTTTTTCTTTATAAGTGAAATAGAAAAAATAAGATGAGCCAAGATTTTTGGCTGTTTTGAGGCAAAAAAATGTTTCGTAGTGGGGCTACAGAACAATTTTTTTAACAAAGAAACGGCCAAAAAGATAAGGCTTAATGGCACCGTTTATTTATTTTGTCTCACTAAGGAGCGAAAGGTCAGTTGCTGCGTCGTAGCGGAAAGTCCCGCTATCCATTCCAATTGATGAAGAATAAGCATAAAAAAACCTTCTGCCCAAAGGTAGTGGATAGGGCAGAAGGTCGAAGCGTATAAAAATACGAAAATTTAAAAATATTCCCTTATTGTTTTTTTGAAATTAGTATTGGTGAATTTTGATAGAGGTTAAGACCGTTTAAAATAGCCCTGATGGTAGTGGTATGGTGGCGTTTGTAGGGGCAGACCCCATGTGTCTGCTCGCAGCGCAGGCCAGCCACCATAAGAACGGACAGCAGGACCAGACGTAACGACAAAGTGCCAAACCTTTCGCTCCAAAAAAAAATAGAAATGAACTAATCCACTAATTCACAATCCATCAATTAACGAGAGCGAAAGCCTTTGGTCGTAATGACAACGACACCGCCCGTCGTATCGCCATATTTGGCAGGAATCCCGCCCGTAATGACCTGCATCTGGTCAATGGCAATGGCAGGAACAGCGTTAATGGAATTGACCCGCATGCCGTCGATATAATAGGCGGTTGTACCAACACGTCCACCTCTTATTTGAATTTCGCCTCTATCGCTTTGGGTGACACCCGTAGCCAAAGAAGCCATTTGACTGGGTTCTCTAAAAGGCATTTTCTCTAAATCACCACTCGCCAAGCCCAGACCAACTTCTGCATTGCTAATGTCAATGAGCGGAATGACATAAGAGCGTTCTGCGATGACAACAACTTCTTCGCCCATTACAATTTCCATCTCTACATCTATATTGATGGTTCGATTACTTTCAACAACAATGTCTGTAATGGCAACCGTATGGTAGTTGAGATAATAGCATTTTAAAGTGTATTTGCCTGATGGAATGGGCTTTAAGGTATAGAATCCATTGTCATCTGAAAAGGCTTGATCCGTAAAACCATTGCTCTCCAACAAGATTGTTGCAAAAGGAAGTGGCTCATTACTTTCACTATCTACTATTTTTCCTGTAATTTCGCCCCCTGAAAAGGATAAATTGATAGAATTGCTCGCCCAAAGTGCAGGGGAAAACAGTACTAAGAAGACAAAGTATTTTAGTTTGTTTTGAACTTGTTGCATAAGAATGTATGTTATGTGATTGAATTGATAGACAATTTAAAGCAAGCTATATAATCTTGTGTCATAATACTGCCATCAAAATGTCATGAAACATTTCGTGACAATACGGTGACATAGTTTTAGATAAATGTCTGATTTAAGGAAATACAAGAATTTAAAGACAGGTTATAGGAACTATAATCAAAGAAAAGAAATGCAATGCCAGAAATTATTCTGTGGGGAATCGTATTTATTGGAAGCCTATTGGTACTCATCAAATCTTCTGATTATTTTATAGAAGCAGCCGAAAAAATCGGCTTGGCATTGGGAATACCTTCCTTTATTATAGGTGTTACCATTATCGCATTAGGAACATCTATTCCTGAATTAGCCTCTTCTATTGTTGCCGTTCAAAAAGGGGCAACGGAAATTGTTATAAGCAACGTTATTGGCTCTAACATCACCAATGTTTTTTTAGTGTTGGGAATCGTACTCCTCCTAAGTAAAGCAAAATCCATTGACATGGATTTTTCCAAAAGCGATGCCATTTTATTGATTGGATCAGCCCTATTGCTCACTTTTGCCTCTTGGGACGGACAGTTTACCTTCATTGAGGCATGTGCATGCATTGTTGGATTGATTATGTACCTTTTCTCCTATTATCGCAAATACCAAAAAGAACAAGATGATATTGAGGGAATTATAGAACGTCCACCACTAAAAATTCAATACTTTTTAATACTCCTTGCCAGTATTGTCGGAATATATTTTTCTGCCGAATACAACATTGAAGCCATTATCAAAATTGCAGAGATCTTAGAAATTGGCAAAGAAATTATCACGTTAAGCGCAGTAGCTTTAGGCACATCCCTCCCCGAATTATTCGTCAGTATTGCAGCCGTCAGAAAAGGACAATCAGAAATGGCAATTGGCAACATTTTGGGGTCAAACATCCTCAATGTTTTAGTCGTCATGGGCATTCCAGGACTCTTAGGCACATTAGCCATCCCACCGATTATTACCACCATCAGTTTGCCTTTATTCCTCGTTGCGACCTTTGCACTCTTTTTAGTACTGCGTTTCAGACGAGTCGAAAATTGGGCAGGAATTGTATTATTATGTTTATATGTAGGCTTTTTTGGAAGCCTTATTTTTCAAAATATATCGGCATAAAATAATGGTTTTTAGGAGAGAACGGTCAAATGCTCCGTCGTGACGGATGGTCCCGCTATCCGCTACTATGCGCCCTCGCAAAACCCCTTAGCCTCTCGCATAACGCTACTATCGGGTCTATTTTGCAAGGACAGAACCGCTTATATGGGCTTTGAAAAAACTAAAATAACTGATATGGTTGCAACTATCGGGTCTATTTTACAAGGACAGAACCACTTATATGGGCTTTAAAAAACTAAAATAACTTATATGGTTGCAACTATCGGGTCTATTTTGCAAGGACAGAACCGCTTATATGGGCTTTGAAAAAACTAAAATAACTGATATGGTTGCAACTATCGGGTCTATTTTACAAGGACAGAACCAAAAAACTTATATGGTTCAACTAAAATGCGCTAAAAAATACAAATAGTAAGTGATTTTTTGTAAAATGTATTACTTTTATCGAAAACTACAAAATGACACTAAAAGCACTCATTGTAGATGATGAAAAATGGGGGAGAGAAAACCTCCAAAACCTGATTACGCAATATTGTAAAGGCATAGACATTATCGGAAAAGCAACGAATGTTGATGAAGCAGCAATTTTCATAAAAGAACAACAGCCTGATGTTGTGTTTTTAGATATAAGAATGCCCAAAAAAGATGGATTTGTATTATTAGAAGAAATAGAACAGCGAAATTTTTCCGTCATATTCGTTACAGCCTACGACCGTTACGCCCTACAAGCCATCAAGTTTAGCGCAATAGACTACCTCTTAAAACCCATTAGCATCAAAGAGTTAGTAAGCGCAGTAGAAAAAGTAAGCGCATTACACAAAGCAAAAATCGAAAATCAGCAAATTTTAACAAACTATCAACGTTCCATTCAACTACTAAGAGAAAACCTACAAGAAGAACAAAAACTCAACCACCTAACCCTGACCAACAACGACGGCATGCATATTTTGCCCGTTTCCTCTATCATTCGATTTGAAGCAGATGACAACTATACAGCCGTTCACATAACGGACAAAGAACCCATTTTAATCGCCAAAACCATCAAATACTTTGAAGAAATCTTAGTAGAACAAGATTTTATGAGAATCCACAAATCGCACATCGTTAATTTTGCCCACGTAAAAGAATATTTAAAAAGGGACAAAAGCGAGATTCTAACAAGCGATGGCGTCAAAGTCAGTTTAGCCCGTCGTCGCCAAAAAGATTTTATTGAAAAATTAAATGTGTATCTTGGAAGGGCATAGTTACTAAAGTGCCGTAGTGTTGTAGTTACTAAGTGCCGTAGTTACATTCTCTACCAAACAAACGCACAGCACCACAGCACAAAAAATAAAAAAATGAAATGGCTTTGCTACATATGTTTCTTCCCCATATGGCTAAACGCCCAACAAACCCAATTTATCAAATATACAACTGCTGACGGTTTACCACATTCTTCTGTTTGGTGTATGAGTCAAGATACAGACAATTATATTTGGTTGGGAACAGCCAATGGTTTATCTCGTTTTAATGGACAAAAATTTGAGCATTACTCCACAGAAAAAGGCTTATATGACAAAAGTATCACAGCCTTGATAAAAAAGGATACAACAAGTATTATAGCAACTTGTTACCAAAGAGGAATCAATCTAATTAAAAGTGGAAAAATAGAAAGAGTCAAAGAAAAAACAGATTCTTTTCAAATAGGAGCAGAAGTATTTTATCAAGGTGATACCCTTTTTTCGGTTCGTGGTGCAACACTATTTTATATATTACCAACAGGAGAACATCAAATAATTGAATACCCTTTTCAACAAGTACTTAATAAAATCGCAAAAAATCAAAAAGGAGAATATTACATTTGTCTTTCTAAAGGAATTTACCACTTTAAAAATGATAAAGTAGAAAAAGTTGATTTACCAGAATTACCAATTCAAAACACAACTGCTTACTTTGAAGACACAGAAGGAAATCAGTGGATTGGTAGCAATCAAAAATTAATCTGTTTACTAAAAGATGGTAGCGTAAAAACATATCAAGCAGGAAAAAATCCCAATAACTTTGTACATCGAATTCTTGTAGATTCCAAAAAACGTATTTGGGTTTCTATTACCAACGAAGGGCTTTATCAATTAGAAGAAGGACAAGTTAATTTTGTGGGAGATCGTTTTGAAATTGGCAATACACAAATCAATGATTTTCTACAAGATCACGAAGAAAACGTATGGATTGCTACTTATGGAAAAGGTGTTTTATGCCTGCCAAACACCCCTTTTGAACATTATACAGATAAAACAGGACTGACAAGCCATATTATTACTTGCCTGCACTACGAACCCGTTTCTAAAAATTTATTTATTGGGACTTTTGACAAACTCAATATACTGAAAAATAATAATTTTTCTATTATGGATTTGGGCAATGACAGCAAAGGATTTCAGTATATACAAGATATTTTAAGCAATGAAAAAGGAACTGTTTTTGTCAATACATCAGGAACAGATAACAATACTTTTAAGCTAAAAAAATACAAAGATATTGAGGTATATCATGGAAAAATGTATTTAGGTTTTACCATTTGGCAAGATAGCTTAATCCTTAGAAAGAAACATAGTTTTGATGAAATTGAAATGTTATCAAAACAAGGAGAATTTTATAAGAAAAAGAAAGCATTTAGAAAAGTTGATTTTGGAAAAGATCGATTCAAAGATATTTTAGTAGATGCTCAAAATATTTTTTGGGGTGGAACAGATAATGGACTGTATATCATTGATTCAATGGGACAAATTAATACAATATACCAAGAAGATATTCCCGATATCCTAAACAAGAATATTATTCATACCATTGTAGAAGATAGGTCAAAAAACATATGGATTGGCACATCAGAAGGAGTCGCATGTTGGAATGGTAAAACATGGAAAGCTTACTATCAAAAAGATGGATTAGCAGATAATTCTGTTACATCAATTGTTGCTGATGAACAGAATAATATTTGGCTGGGAACTTATAACGGTTTGTCTTTTTTTGATGGAGAAAAATTTGAAACGTATCAAGTATCTGAAGGATTGATTTCCAACGAAATTAGTGAATTAGCATACGATTTTAATCAAAAATATTTATGGATTGGAACAATTGCAGGCTTATCAAAATTAGATTTAAAAAAATTGGAAAAGTACCGTTCAAGTACCATCAAATATTTTGAAATCAATGCGATTATAAACAATCAAGATACTTTAAGTAATGCGAAAAATATTAAATTACCATATCGCCAAAGTAATTTGAAAATTAAATACAATGTCCTATCTTTTTACAATCCCAATGGTATTGAATACAAATACGCACTGACAAAAAATGGAGAAGGTAAAAATTGGAAAAATACCCAAAAGCAAGAACTCTCTTTTAGCTCCTTAGCCGCAGGAGAATACAATTTATATCTTAAAGCAAGATCAGTAAATGCTCAATGGAGCAAACCAATTCAAGTCCATTTTACAATTACCAAACCTTTTTGGCAAAGATTAAGCTTTTTTGTGCTAATCACTACTTTATTAATTGCTACTGTAATTTTATTGGCTTGGTTACGCATTAAATATATTCAAAAAAATGAAGCAGAAAAAAGAGCATTAGCCCAAAGAATTACAAATTTAGAACAACAAGCTTTGGGAGCAATGATGAATCCACATTTTATCTTTAATGCCCTCAATTCTATTCAACATTATATGAATACCAACAATCCCAATGAAGCCAATGAATATTTATCCAAATTTGCACACCTTATTCGCTTAAATATGGATTTAGCTAGCCAAAACACTATTTCACTAGAAGAAGAGTTAGGACGTTTAGAATTGTATTTAGAATTAGAAGAATTACGCTTTGGAGAACGATTTCAGTGGAATATTGACTTGGAAGAAGATTTGGACTCGTATGAATACTTAGTACCGTCTATGATTATTCAACCTTATGTCGAAAACGCAATCTGGCATGGATTAGACCAAAAAGAGACAATCGGAAAAGTAGACATAAAAATATACGAAAAAAACAATCAATTACATATTGAAGTTATTGATAATGGAATTGGCATAGAAGAAAGCCAACAATTGAAAAAAAGCCATATAGACACCCATAATTCCAAAGGAATGAAAATTACTCGGGAAAGAATAGAATTATTTAACCAAAATAAGAAACAAAACGCTTCTGTAGAAGTCAAAGAATTGAAAGACGAGCTAAAAAAGGCACAAGGAACGAAGGTACATATCCGTTTGGCTATCGTTAATGAATAGTAAAATGCTGATAATAAAGCGTTTATGAAAAATAATAATTTTTATGCTATTCTTTGAAACATATTAAATATGTAATAATTGTTATATTTGGAATAATTTGTTATGGAATGAATGGAAAAAATCATATTTAATTAGCAGTTTTACACTAAAAACTAATTTGGTCTACTCTTTTTGTCTTTACCTCCAACCAATTAGGAAATGGATAAAATACATGAAAAATTTCTTCTATACACTGATGTTGTTATTCTGTCAATACTTTGTAGTATTGGGGCAAGATAATGGATGCATGTTTCCTTTAAGCTTTGAAGGGAAAAGCAACTGTACAGAAGTACAAACAGAAAAAAATGGCTCGGAAGTTTGGCTAAAGTTTACAGCACCTGCCGCACTCAACCACATTAGTATCAAAAATCTGTCTCTCAACCAGTACCCTGAAGAATATTGGATGAATTTGGGGAAAATGGACTACGCTTTGTATGCCAAAGACAGAATGTTAGCAATGCCACAAAGTTCTACTTTTACTCGAACAGATAACGATACCTATACAATCAGTAATCTCGGTTTACAAGCAGGGCAAACCTATTACCTCGCTTTATTTTTTCCCGAAGACATAGCCATAGATTACTCTGTTTGCTTACATACACAAGCAGAACCATTCTTCCTATACAGCAAGTTCAACCAATCAACTTCGCCCAAAACGAAGGATCTATTCAGTTTTAAAGTCTATAATCCATCCGCAAAACAAAAAGTCTTTTACAATATAAAAGTCTATCGTTGGGACGCAATCAATACACTACTCTTAGAAGGAAAAAGCAAAGCCTTATTTTTAAATCGAGGGAGCAACGAATATGCTTCTGAACTAAGAGTCAAAGATTTTAATTTTGAGTGTTGCGATCCTTATCCTGACTATTTAGATGATGAGAGTTGGTCTTTTGGTAAAGGAAAATACAAGGTCATTATGCAGTTGGTAGATGAATACAATAAACCTTTAGCCAAAAGCACAGAGGTCTATTTTTCGGATCCACCCAAAAAAGAAAAAAGTTTTGGCGTAACAGATGCTTCTAAATTAGAAATCAAAACAATTCCTACAGGGCGAAGTTCTGGACATATTGGAGATATGAGCATCTACAATCCAACAAATCAGACGGCTACACTCATCGTTGGACCTTATGTAATTCCTTCTGAAAAAGATTTACAAGGATATATTTTGCCAGAAGAATGCATCTATTCGCTTAAACCACAAAAAACATTCAACTATAAAATACAAGGTTATTGCATGAACGCAGAACGACCTGCCATTGCCTTAAATGGAACGTTTCCACCTTTAAGCTCTTGGTTAAGTGAGGAAGATTTTGAAATGCGTTGGCTAAGAGAATTGGCACAAAATCGAAAAGCAAGCTTTCTCAATAAAAATAAAAACTATAATGGTATTGCGCTAAAATTGCCTTTTTCTGACAAGTTTTTTCCTTATGCCATAAACGTTGATGAACACTTGCCAGAGGCAGCCCCTGTATTGTTAGCAACACTCAAAAATATCATTAAAGTTTATGATGATTTAGAAGAAAGGAAGAAATTTAAATCACCATTAGATGCTTATCCAACAAAAGAAAGAGAAGCAGTCATCCAACATGTTTTTTGGAAATATGCTACTTCTATGCAAAGCATTAACTACAATGTTGATGTCTTTGAAAACATGCTGAAAGCACAAGAAGTTACAAAAGATTGGTACAATAGCAATAAATCCAAACGGGCTTCTTTCAACAAAGATATCAATGCTTGGTGGTCGCTTTTTAATGAAGTAGGTGAAGCCGCCAACTGTTGGACTTTTGAAGGAAAAGACAAAGAGTATGATTTTTCTGGTCGCTCTCTAGATATCTGGCAAAAAATTGAAATGACGGGACCTAATGCCAAAATAGAACCACCCAAAAGCAAAGCACCTTATTGGATTGCTGGAGGGGTAGTCGCTGCAACAGCAGGTGTACTTCTTTGGCAAAATCTAAAAGTCGATTGTTCTGATAGAAATTATACGTTGTCTGTATCAAGCGACCAACCACTATGCGAAGTCGAAAATGCAGCAACGATTTTAACGGTTCAAACAGATTGCCCTGACTGCGATTTTATTTGGTCAAATAATGACCGAGATAGCATCACGACTATTGATGAACCAGGAATTTACAACATCAGTATTGCCGACAAAGATGGTTGTGGTACAAATCAAGATATTATGGTTGATTTGGTAGAAAGACCCTCAATGATTATTCAGGGAAATACAGCCTTTTGTGAAGGAAAATCGACAATGTTAAGTTTTAATACCAATTGTTTGGATTGCCCATTTGAATGGAATGTAGGTGATGCTACCTACATCACAGAAACCATCATTGCAAGCGAAAGCGGATTTTATGAAGCAACATTAATGAAAGATGGTTGTGAATTTGAAGAAACAGCACAGGTAACAATGATACAAGATCTTTCCTTAGAAATTGAGGGCGATTTAATGTTCTGTGGAGGCGAAGAAGGCGAGTTAAGAGCCATTACTGACTGCGAAAACTGTACGTATAGATGGACTTATAAAGGAAATCAAGACGAATTTATCAGCACCGAACCCAATATTACAATTGATAAAGGAGGGACCTATTATTTAACAATAACCAATCCAGAAGAATGCATTGCTTTAAGCGAAGTTTTTGTTAATGTAACAGACATTGCAGATGTAACTTTTGAAGGCGACCCTTTTATTTGTGGAAACAAATCTGCTACAATTATTGTATCAGCCGACTTAGACAATAGCACTTTTGTATGGAACAATGGAGTCCAAGACTCTATGCTCGTTGTTTCAGAAGAAGGAGTGTATACCGTCACCATTACAAGCGAAGATGGGTGTATCAGCAAAGACAGTCTCTTTATCGAACAACTAGCACCTTTAGAAGTTGAAATTACAGGAAATCCAGAAATTTGTGAAGGCGGATTTACTATCTTAAATGCTGTCACCAACTGCAATATCTGCAATTATGAATGGACAAATGGAGAACTAAATCAATCCGCCGCCATTGAAGACATTGGCGAAGATGTTTGTGTAACGGTTACGGATATACAAACAGGCTGTAGTGCAAGTACTTGTATTACAACGATATTAGGAGAACCTTTTGAAACAGAAATTAGCGGAGACGAAATTTTTTGTCAGGGAGATCCCATTACTTTATCTGTCCAACCCCAAAACAATTATCTCAATTATGTTTGGTTTTCTGAAAATGGTACAATCCAAGAAGACACCTTTTCCATTAACGTTACCGAAAGTGGTTTATATGGCATCAATATCGAAACGGTTCAAGGCTGTTTTGGCGAAGCCACCATCGAAATCGAACAATACGAATCCATACAAGCCATTGATGATTTTGAGACAACAACCAACGGAGAAACACTCGTTTTACTACCACTTGAAAACGATTTAGGCGTAGAAGTCCAACTCCTTTCAGCCGATTTCTTAGCAGAAGAAAATGGAACAATCGAAGATGTTTTATTAGAAAATGGAGTCATCGTTTTTAATACCAACGGCATGGAAAATGGCGATACCGTACAAATCGAATACACCATCACAGGCATTTGCGGACAAATAGATACAGCGATTTATGAAATTATATTACTCTCAGGTTTTAAACCCCACAAAAACGAAATATCTATTTCTTCAGCTCTTAAAAATGGAAATAGAAGAATAAATGCAATCTCGAATGAAGACTTAAATACAAACGCATTTATATCCATTCCACACCCAACAGGAATTCGCTTTGCACAAAATTTCAAAGTAGGCAAACGCACACAACTCAACGAAGCCATCAGCTTTCATCCCCAATGGTTAACGCCATTTCACACAAACAACTTTGAAAGAATAAACCAAATACAATTTGAAAGCAGCGTCATTTATACCCTGTCACAAAAACAAAATATCGCCTTCAAAACAGGCATAGGCATCGACCACCTACACCTCCCACAAGACAGCCGCTACCAACTCACCCAAACAACCTATCCATTTGGGCAAGCAGCCATCCTCTACAATCCCCCCAAATTCAAAAAACTGCACCTATCCCTCTACAGCAACCTCTACCGCCCAATAAGCTCAAACCCACAAGTCCAATACGGCATCCAATTCTCCATAAAATAAAAAATAAAAATAAGGAGAGAACGGTAAATCGCTTCGTCGTCACACACGGTCCCGCTATCCGCTACTATAGCCTAAGAATCAGCGAATCTATCAAGGAAAGAACCACAACGAATTAAACCACTTAAACCACTTAAACGACTTAAACGAAAAGAAGGCTATAACGCTACTATCGGGTCTATTTTAGAAAGACAGAACCGTTACTTATATGCACTAAAAAAAACTAAAATAACTTATATGGTTGCAATTTTAAAAGAACAGAACCAAAAAAACTTATATGCCCTTATATAACTTATATGGTTCAACTAAAAAAACTTATATGGTTCAAAAAAAAGCACTATCTTGCTACAAAAAACATGCAACTCCCAAAACAAATACTACTCATAATATTGTGCCTATATTACTGTATCCCAAGCAACGCCCAAACAAACCTAAACGACTATCTACCCCAAAACACCACCTACAACAGCAATATCCCAACCCCACAATCCATTTTAGGACACGAAGTAGGAGAGTGGCATGTCAGCCATGACAAGCTCGTTCAATACATGGAGACAATGGCAAAATCCTCCGACAAAGCCACCATCGAAACCTACGCCCATTCCTACGAAAATCGTCCTTTACAAATCATGACGATTACCAGCGAAAGCAACCAAAAAAAAATAAAAGAACTCCAGAAAAATCACCTAAAACTAAGTGATCCCAATGGAGGAAAAGTAGACATCGACAAAATGCCTGCCGTTGTCTATTTAGGCTATTCTGTTCATGGCAACGAATCAAGTGGAAGCAACGCTGCCATGCTAATTGCCTACCACCTACTGGCAGGAGAAAGCAAAGAAATCAAAGAAATCCTCGAAAACACAATCATCCTATTAGATGCCTGCATGAACCCAGACGGCTTCCACCGCTTTTCAACATGGGTAAACGTCCACAAAAGCAAAAACCTCAACCCCGATCCCCAAAACCGAGAATACAACGAAGTATGGCCGGGCGGAAGAACAAACCACTACTGGTTTGACCTCAATCGAGACTGGCTGCTTGTACAACATCCCGAAAGTCAAGGACGCATCAAAAAATTCCACGAATGGAAACCCAATGTATTAACCGATGCCCACGAAATGGGAACAAACAGCACCTACTTTTTTCAACCAGGCATCCCATCTCGCAACAACCCACTCACCCCAGAAAATACCTTCACCCTCACAGGAGAATTAGCAAAATACCATGCAGCCGCTTTAGATTCCATCGGAAGCTTATATTATTCACAAGAAAGTTTCGACGACTTTTACATTGGCAAAGGCTCAACATATCCCGATGTTAATGGTTGTGTAGGCATTTTATTTGAGCAAGCGAGTTCGAGAGGACATCTACAAGAAAGTGTAAACGGCTTAGTCAGTTTTCCCTTCACCATCCGCAACCAATTCAATACAAGTTTGTCCACCTTAAAAGGAACAGTCGCCCTCAGAAAAGACCTATTAAAACACCAAAGAGAATTTTATCAAAGTGCAATTAAAGAAGCCAAAGACGATAAAGTAAAAGGCTATATTTTCGGAGACAACGACGACGTAAGCAAGACAAAAGCCTTTGCCGAATTGCTCGCCTACCACAACATCGAAGCCAAAGCACTACAAGACGATTACAAAGGAGAAAACCATAATTTTGAAGAAGGAAAAGCCTACATTATCGAAAACAACCAACCACAATACAGACTCATAAAAGGCATGTTTGAAACCCGTACATCATTTACAGACAGCCTTTTCTACGACGTATCTGCATGGACACTACCCTTCTCTTTCAATATTCCTTACGAACCCTTAAAGAAAGTAAACACCAACATTTTCAAAGGGAAGAAAAAGAAAGATAACGAAAACAAAGCATGGCAAGCCGAAAAAAATCCTTACGCCTATTTAATCAAAAATGATGATTATTACATCCACGCATTGTTAAATGATTTATTGAGCGAAGATGTTATTGTCAAAGTCGCAACAAAAACATTTGAATACGCAGGAAAAAATAAAAATGTCGAATTCAACTATGGAACAGTAATGATTCCTGTAGGTAGCCAAAAAGACAAAGGCGAACAAATAAAAACTATCTTAGAAAAATACGACAACGCACACAATGGAAGCATTTATGCAATGCCTACTGGTCTAACAGAAAGTGGTGTCGATTTAGGAAGCCCAAGTTTCTCAAAATTACAATTGCCCAAAGTTGGACTAATTGTAGGCGAAGGGATAAATGCATATGAAGCAGGAGAAGTATGGCATTTATTAGATCAGCGATACAATATGTATGTAAGTCTTTTAGATAAAAGTGATATTAAAAACATGGATATAGGCCGTTACAATGTCCTCGTTTTAGTCAATGGAAATTATGCAGGATTGAATTCTGCTACCTTGAAAGGATGGCTAAAATCAGGAGGGGTTTTGATTACCTCTAAAGGGGCAAGTAAATGGGTGGCAACAGCAGACTTTTGTAAATTATCCCTAAAAGAACCGAAAAAGAATGCAGAAGGACATTTTGCCTATAATGAAATGGACAACCGAGAAGGAGCGCAAGTAATTGGAGGAGCTATTTTTGAAGGACAAGCCGATTTGACCCACCCACTTTTATACGGCATCAATCGAAGCAAGATCCCATTATTTCGCAATCATCGCTACTTTTTCAAACCCACTAAAAATGCTTATGCGACCCCAATCCGCTACACAGAAAACCCACTCCTAAGTGGTTATATTTCCAAAAAAAACTTAGACTATATCAAAGGATCAGCCGCCTTAATGGTGAGTGGACAAGGAAAAGGACGCATCATCGCATTTGCCGACAATCCCAACTTTAGAGCCTTTTGGTACGGAACCAACAAACTATTTATGAATGCAATCTTTTTTGGGCATATCATAGAAAGTGGCGCAAGAGAATAATTTTGACACACACATTACAATTCAATAGTAAATTAATTATAACTTTAATAAAGCGTTCTGTCCATCCAAAATAGACCTGATGGTAGTGGTATGGTGGCTTGGGCGTTGAGACACACGGACGTGTGTCTGTGACAGGCAAGCCACCATAAGAACGGACAGCAGGCCCATCCATCACGATGAAAGACAAACCGTTCTCTCCTAAAAAAAAAATACAAACGACAAATAATATTTTTTTTTGTATAAATATTGAATTTATCTGGTAAATGTTTTATATTTCAGCAATTCGGTAAGACTAACTAACAAAAAATGCTCAAATAATAAGGGAACTATTTTATCATAGTTTCTCTATAGACTTTTTATGTCTATAACTCACCTTACTATTTAAGCACTTTTAATACAATCTTTTAGAACTGTAAAACATTCTTGAATGGATATTGTCAAATAAGTAGTGTGACAGAATTAAGGTTACATTTTTAGGGAGCTTATTTTTTACTTAGACAAGGCGAAAAACGGAAACGTAGCCATAGCTACGGTGAGTATTTTTAACGCAGTATAAGGGAAAAAGAAGCCACTTAAAATGTTAAGATAAATTTGTCAGACTACTTTATGCCATACATTTTTTCTTAGCCATACAAGCCCCAATTGGAAGCCATACAACCCAATTGGGGTATTTTTTTTGTCCTAATCCTACTATAGACTCTGGCAAAAAATAAAGGTTTAACCGCTTTTTCTTATTTTTGTAAAAAAATACAATATCAGATGAAATCTATCTTAATTATAACTTTTGCTATGCTCGGCTTAGTAAGCACTTGTAGTAGAAAGAAAATTAGTACAGAAGACCGCCAAGCCATAGAGACAAAAGTAGACGAAAAGAAAGACAAAGCACAGGATTCGCCAATGGCAAATACGGATGATATGCTGCATTATCCAGAAGAAAAACACCTTAAAAATGTCCGACAACTTACTTTTGGAGGCGAAAATGCCGAAGCGTACTTTAGTTTTGATGGAACAAGATTGGTTTTTCAGCGAAGCCATAAGGAAGAAGGTATTGAATGCGACCAGATTTATGTGGGAAAAATCCCAGCATCACCTGAAGAAGAATTTACATACAATCGAGTTAGTAATGGATTTGGACGTACTACTTGTTCTTATTTTTTAGAAGGCGATGAGCGAATTATTTATGCTTCTACACATGCAGGAGACGAAAAATGTCCCGTTTTACCAGACAGAAGCAAAATTGGCAAATATGTTTGGCCGATTTACAATACCTATGATTTATATGTTGCCAATGAAGATGGTTCAAACATACAAGCATTGACTAAAAACAACTTCTATGACGCAGAAGCAACTGTCTCGCCCGATGGAAAAAAAGTTGTGTACACGTCTAACAAAAGCGGAGATTTAGAGTTGTATGTGATTAATATGGAGAATAAAACGGAAAAACAAGTTACCAATCAATTGGGCTATGATGGTGGTGCATTTTTCTCACCCGATAGCAAATCTTTGGTTTTTAGAGCATCACGACCAGAAGGAAGAGAAGCCATTTTAGAATACAAAAATCTGTTAAGAGACGGCTTAGTTGCCCCAACAGATATGGAGCTTTTTGTCTGCGACATCGACGGCAAAAACCTTCGCCAAGTCACTGATTTAGGTAAAGCAAATTGGGCACCATTCTACCATCCATCAGGCGAAAAAATCATTTTTTCCTCTAACCACGAATCAGAAATTGGCTTCCCTTTCAATCTGTATATGATTAACGTGGATGGTACAGGTTTAGAAAAAATATCGCATAGTGATACTTTCGATTCATTCCCAATGTTCTCACCCGATGGCACAAAATTGGTCTTTGGTTCAAACCGTAACAATGGAGGAACGAGAGACACCAATATGTTTATTGCGGATTGGGTGGAGTAACCAGAAAAGTATAGGAAGAAGGTCTGCACCATCTTAAAACAGGAAAAATGATAGAACCAAATCGCAAAAATGGTGTTATGTTTTTGTGAAAAAGCCAAAAACACCCACAAACCAACGAGATAGTAGACAGCCTTCTATCTTCAAAAATCCACAAGAAGCAGCTCTTAATATGGGCTTAGTGGGTATCACTTCTCTATTTGTAGCACTGACAGCCGCCTATCTTTTTTCTGCCCCCGATTGGAGTTGGAAACAATTTAGTTTTCCCAAACTATTTTTGGTCAGTACCCTCATGATTGTGGCAAGCAGTTGGACGCTACACAAAGCCGTTCAAGCCTTCAACAACGACGACGAAAAAAGCCTAAAAAAAATGCTAACCTTTACAGTCATTTTGGCGTTAGGCTTCGTCGTTACCCAATTTTTAGGATGGGGAGAATTGCGTTCAGAAGGCATCTTTGTCGCAGGCAAACCCGATGGCTCCTACCTCTACCTAATATCAGGCTTACACGCCCTACACGTCATCGGCGGCATCATTCCATTAGGCTACTACTATTTCACGACCCTCAAAAAACTAAAAGACCCCGTCAAATCCCTACTATTCATTACCGACGAAAACTACAAAAGAAAATTCGACCTTTTAGAACGCTACTGGCATTTTGTAGACATCCTCTGGATCTACTTACTCTTTTTCTTCCTCTTCAATCATTTGTAGGCTGGTGTCGTAGTACTTGGTTCTGTAGTCTAACAACCACAAAAACCACAAAAACTATAAAGAAAAAAACTCCCTCGCCGTATCCGTCGTTGCATTCGCAATTTCTGCCACAGACTTATTTGTACAACGAGCAATGAACTTCACGATATAGGGTAAAAACGCAGGCTCATTTCGACGACTTTTTGGTGGCGACTCCATCGCAGACTTGGGCAACATAAAAGGTCCATCCGTTTCCACCATCAAACGATCCAACGGCACATAACGCACTGCCTCCTTCAATTGACTCAAACTTGGTTTACAAATTGCTCCCGTAAATCCAATATAAAAACCCATATCCAAATACGTCCGCAGTTCGTCCACTGTTCCCGTAAAACAATGCACCACACCATTAGGCAAATCACTATAATCCGAAACAATTTCTACGAACCTTTTATGGGCATCCCTTTCGTGCAAAAACAACGGCTTTCCCACATCCGTAGCGATTTCAAGAAACGAATGAAAACACGCTTCTTGCTGTTCAGGTGTTGAGTAATTGCGATTAAAATCCAAGCCACATTCTCCGACAGCAACGACTTCTTCGTGAAGCAATAATTCTTTGATTTTGGCTAAATTTTCTTCGGAGGCTTCTTTAGAATGGTGTGGATGAATCCCCGCCGTAGCGTACAATTCTTTAGGATATTCTTTAGCGAGTTCAACCGCTTTTATACTGTTTTCAAGGTTCACCCCTGTCACAATCATCTGCGTTACCCCATTATCAATCGCTCGTTCAATTACCTTTGACAAGTCGTAGCGAAATTGCTTGTTTATTAAATTTATACCTATATCTATCATTATATTTATGCTTTTAATTCACAAATATAACCTTATAGACACAAGTATAGTTCATTTTTATTTTTTTAGGAGAGAACGGCCAATTGCTCCGTCGTCAAGCATGCTCCTGCTGTCCGCTACTATGGCTAAAAGAACCAAGAACCACCACAGAACCTAACCACAGGACTAAAATAACCAATAACCACAGCACTTGGTTAGCCATAACGCTACCATCAGGTCTATTTTGCACTGTTTCAACTTCTCATATGGTCTTAAATAACTTATATGGTTTCGAAAAAAAACAAAACCAGACACCAAACCCAGTAAAACAAGCATCTAATAAGGAAAGGGGGGAAAACCACAAGTTATAGTCTACTTGGTCCTTATCACCCGTCACCAATCACAAAAAATAGAAGAAACATGAAAAAAGCATCATTATTATTATTATTATTTTGCTGTCTAATCACCTCACAACTTATGAGCGAAAATACCCAAGATATTGAATCTACCATAGAAGACGTTACCGTTTTTCTAAATGGCGCACAAATTCACAGAACAACCCAGGTCGATATTCCAGCAGGAACGACAGAACTCGTTTTTAAAGGATTATCTGCCAAAGCCAATATGGAAAGCCTTTTTTTATCCTGTGAACAAGACATCAAGATTTTAGATGTCAAACACAGTATTTACCAAAACAAGCCCGTAGATGGTTTGGCACTATTAGACCCCGAAGACAAAAAAGAAATAGAGTCCCTACAACAAGCGATTGAAACCTTAAACATGGAAATCGCCTTAATCCAAGAAGAACACATTATTTTGGACAAAGAGAAAGCCTTTATCAGAGACATTCGTTTGACTCAAAATACAGTAGAGGAAAAAGAAAGTGTCAGTGAATTAGAGGAAAAATTGGATTTTTACAAGAAAAAGTATGTCGTTATTTCTAAAAGATTCTTGGAGTTAGAACAAGAAAAAAAGCAACTCAATAAAGAGAAAGGAGAAAAACAACAAGCAATTAATACAATCCACGAAAAGAACAACAAAAAGAACAACCTACGTCCTCAAAACGAGCAATTTACACAAGTAGAAGTGTTGGTTAGTGCAGACAAAGCCCTAAAAGCCGATTTTGAACTAAGTTATTTGGTAAGAGATGCTTACTGGCGACCAGCCTATGACATCCGCACCGAAGGCATCGACAAACCCTTAGAAGTCACCCACAAAAGCAATGTCTGCCAAAATACAGGAATCGAATGGAAAGACATCAAGCTCACCGTATCTACCAGCAATCCTTATCAAGACAACAATCGCCCCATCTTATCGCCCTGGTACCTAAATTTTTATCATCCACAAGTACATAGAGGAAATATAGGAGGAGATAATCAAATGATGAATTCTTATGCTGCGCCTTCTAAGCTTAGTACTGAAGTCGATGAAATCATAGAAGAAGAACCTTACTTTGACCGCACTTTTGTACAAACCATTGATACAGACCTCAATTTAGCCTTTGAATTGAATTGGCGATACAGTATTCCATCTGATGCAGAAAACCACACAATCGTCTTAAAAGAGGAAAATGTGGAGGCGGAATATGTACACCATGCTGTACCAAAATTAGATTGTAAATCATACCTTATCGCCAAAGTAAAAGATTGGGGAAGACTCAACCTATTAGAAGGAGAAGCCAACTTATTTGCAGGCGGCACTTACATCGGAAAAACGCACATCAACCCTAAAAAAATCTCCGAATACCTCTTATTGTCATTGGGTGTGGACGAAAAAGTCAATGTAAAACGCCAAAAACTACAAACCAATGCAAGTACCTCCTTCTTTGGCAGTACGAAAACCCAAGTATTTACCTACGAAATTACCCTACGCAACAACAAATCCAAAGCCATCACAATGGAACTATTAGACCAAATTCCAATAAGCAACACAGGAGAAATAGAAGTCGTCTTACTCAACTCAGGAAAATCTACCTACGACGAAAAAATCGGTAAACTGTTGTGGGACATCAAATTAGAACCCAACGAAATCAAAAAAGTCCAGTTCAAATATTCCTTAGAATACCCCAAAGATAAGCAAATAGGAGGGCTATAAGAGTTTGTTTGGCTTTTGGGAACGATAACCTTTTTAAATAGTAAACTCCTTTTAAAAAAGGTAAGGCAATGAACGACATTTTAAAAATGGCTTTCATTTACTGTGAAAAATGTAAAGAACCCCCAAAATGATTGTTACAAAAAGATAAATAGACCGTCTGAAAAGAGTAGAGACCTTTCAAAATAGACCCGATAGTAGTGGTCTATTGATACCCCACATGTTTTTTTTAACTTTGTACTTATGGAAGCAGATACAATTTATGAAGTAGATTTAAATGATAGCCGTT
>Ga0209185_1000868_pt1 | contig 30528 bp, 27 predicted proteins | sample SidtaG_2_FD_187425 | JGI IMG/M metagenome (GOLD analysis project Ga0209185, IMG submission 187425) | Marine algal microbial communities from Sidmouth, United Kingdom - Sidmouth_Asex2 metaG (SPAdes) (version 2) | ecosystem: Host-associated > Algae > Red algae > Unclassified | place: Sidmouth... | reverse complement strand
AATTTAAATTTTACCGTTAACAAATTGAACAATTTTCTTAACCAAATCATCTATCTCTGTCGAATTGAAAAAGCCCGATGCAATGCCCCAAAATCCATCTTTGCCACCACCTGAATACGATTTTTGTTCTTTTATTAAATCAGGGTAGAGTTTAGACAAATCTTGGGCATGTTGTCCATAATAACAAAGAGTTTCTTCATTATAGACAAGTAGTCTCTTAGCGTTTATTCTATCGACGATAGGCGAAAACTTGGTAAGTTGTGTCTTTATTAATATAACACCCTTTTTAGCTTTTCTGTTCCCTAAATCCTTTTTTGCTTGTATTTCCATTTCTGGTGTAACGCCTTGTGCGTGTCTGTCGGCTCGTCTGACCTGTTGGATTTCTATATCAGTTGCGCCCATTTCTTGCATTGCAGGGATATAGCCTTTGTCGTTCGCAGCGACTAATTGTTGGTAGCGGTTGAGTTGGATATTTAACAGCTTGGCGAGTTGCTCGATACTGGCGGGTTCGTGGCTTCGTTCGTTGTGGTGGTCTATGGCGAGATAGTTTTTGGGAGGTACGATGTCTTCTATGAGTTCTATTCCGACATATTGTATATCTGTACGGTCTAAATCATCTTGGTAATGGCTTAATTTTGCGCCCCATTGTAAGTTTTTGTCTAGATATAGCTCGCCCTTTGAATCAAGAATTTTCTTGATTTCAAGCATTTCTAAGTCATATCCTCCTAAAAGGAAGAAGTATTGAGGGTTTTTCAAGGGTATTTCGGTTTTATATCGTGATTTACAGCTATCTATCAAAGTATAACACAATAGCTATGCCAAATATATGAAAAAAATATCAATAATAAACTTTGATGTAAAGTTATTTTGTTCTGAAGAAACGGTTGATGTATAAATTAATGTAAGGATAGAAATCGCTATTCGTTTGTAGGTAAAGAGGTTGGTTTTGGTCTGATTTGGCAGGGATTGTGTCCGTGAAAGATAGACCCGATAGTAGCGGAATGGCTTCTTTTGGTTTAAGTGGTTTTTATTATTTAAGTAGTTCTGAACTTTGATAAGTAGGTTGTTCTTTAGCCATATTAGCGGATAGCGGGACTTTCCGTTACGATGAAAGATAAAACATTCTCTCCTTATAGATTTAGGCAAAATTAAAGCGATGAATAACAGTAATAGCCGCACCATTTTTTTGTTTGTGGAATTATTGTAAAGGTTTGATAATGAACTGATTAGTCACCTGTCACTCGTCACCAGCCATCACCAAAAAAAAGCGGTTCATACGGGATTCGAACCCGTGTCACAGCATAGACAGTGCCGTATCTTAACCTGACTAGACGAATGAACCGTGCATAAAAAAAAAGCCCCCCTGTTGTTCTACAGAGAGGCTTTTTTATGATTTTGTTTTACTGAAAATTACATAAGAGTCTCCCTGTTATTGATACAATCAATATCCACAATATCTATATCCGTAATGACTACAGCGATAATTGTATGGAATGACATTTTCATTTTCAAATTTATTTTATTGATTTTTAATTTTGTTTTGACTGCTTTGTTTCGCAGTTCTGTGAGTATAAACCCTATAAGTTTCTTTTAAGTTCCCATACTTTAATTTTTTTTTGGAGAAATTATAAGATAGGGGATAACAAGGCTATTTTTCTTCACTGTTCTAAAGCCGTGATTGGAAAAGGAGGCGTAGCGATGCACTCGCCCAATGTCAAGAGAGTTGAAGTAGTTACGGGATTGGGAGGAACACCAAGAATCTATTGTGTGACATAAATGCAATATTTCATAAGTGTTTAGTTTTTGTATCAATCCAATATTTTAGAACCAGCATTCCTTTATAAAGAGTTTCTTCCCCAAAAACGCCATTATTTTTAAGGATTGTTTTTTTAGAAGCAATATTGATTTTGTCACAAGTGAGTAATGCTTTTTCGATGTCTCGTTTTTGCGCTTCTATCAGCGACAATTCCAAAATTTTCGTAGCATATCCACGCTTTCGATATGATGGACGAATGCCAAAACCAATGTGTCCACCACCAGCCAATAATTTATCATTGAGTTCGTGCCGAAGGTTAGAAACTCCAACAATTATATCGTCTTCATTCACCAACCAAAAAGTAGAGTGACAGACAAAACTTTCTTCTGCTACCGTCTGAAATCCAAGAAGTTTATCGACAAATGCATCAAAATCATTTGTATCATATCGCAACACAAAAGGGACGACTTTTTCACCAGTTCTTTCCCAGTCTGCCAACATGTCTAAATATTGTGTTTTGTATTGAATGGTGGGGGTGATTAATTTCATAAAGTATATTTTTTCTTTAAAAGTATAACATTTTTGGGAAAGATGCTTTGTTTTTTTTGGAGCAAACTGTCTGGTGCTTCGTCATTACGTTTAGTCCTGCTATCCATTCTTATGGCAAAAGAACAACTATAAATCACGTAAGAACGGCAACGACTTAAAACAAAAAAACGACCTAAACTATTTTGCCATACAAGGGAAAGCCATATTTGACAACCACACTGGTATCTTGCGTATTGTAAAAGGTCTGAATCGTTGTCACAACAGCAACTTGGTTCTCTATGGAAACTTGAACACCCGAAGATTGTGATTCTAAATAGGTTTCATTCGTTCCATCAATAATACCAACGCCATTGGCAAAAAGAAAAATGGGGCATAAAAAAACCGTTAACAGTAGATAGATCTGCTTCATAAGATGGGATTTAATATTAAAAAGGTGTTGAGTGTTAAGTTAAGGTGATAACAGTGAGAGCATTGAAAGAGTTGCTTTTTGTTGAAGACTTTTATTGATCTATCTCACAAAAAAAAACGACAAAGCCAAAAGCCCTGCCGTTTATATTTTACATTTACGTATTTTCTCACCCGTCACCCGTCACCCGTCACTAAAACGACTACTTCTTCTTACCAATAATCTCATTCAACAAACCAATCGAAAAATTCGCATCCGCATCAAAAATAAATTCTTGGCAATCTGTCGCTGCTCGAATGGCTTTATAAATGTTTCCACCACTTTTACTTTTTGCGCCTTCCAATTTATATTTATCTGGAGCGACTAAAGACGTATAGCGTGATTTTGTCGAATGTTGTTGTGTCAAACTATATGGAAATCCTCCGATGATAAAACAGTTTTTTAAGCGATTGGTCGGAACTTTAGCAGCAGCATTTAGAGCTTGTTTGTAAGCTGCTTTATCATCAATATCTTTTTGATAATATTTAGCTCCAACTGTTTCTACTGCCTGAATTTTTCCTTTATCGTCCATCCAAGAAATTTTTGTATTGCCACTACCAATATCTACGGAAAAGGAGTTTTTTCTAAAAGACTCTGGAACTAAAGATTTAAAAGCATATTGTCCTTCTTGTTGGGGAGTTACCGTATTTACAAAATAACCTTGTTTTTTTAGTGCGTTTATGATAGGCTGTGTTTCTGGTTCTTTTTGTGCGCCTGATGAAACGACGAAGTGAATATTTCTACCACTCACGCCATCTTGTTCGGTCAATACCGAAATATAATCGCCCAAAACTTGCTCAATTCTTTGTCCTTTTGCCAATCCGTCTGCCACAAAACTTTTATCGAATCGTTTTTTGACCATTTCCCAGTCTTTTCCATTTGTATTTATAGCAAAGGAGTTGAAACCGCTCGCTCCAACTTCAATGATGCCCGCTTTTTTGCCATTGCGAACGGCAGGAGGGGAGTAGTTAAATGGTTTTTCGACGATGGAAGAAGTACTGTTAGAGGAAGAAGAACTACCACTGTTATTTGCGGCATTACCTGCCGTATTTTGAGCGGTATTGTTGCTATTATTTGCGGTATTGCTGCTATTATTTATTGCATTATTGTTATTGGTTACTGTAGTGGTCGGAGTCGTACCACCGTCTTTCCAACTTAAATATTTTTGGTAGGCAAATATAGAACCACCTGCAACGAGAAGAATCGCTAATAGCCCAAAAATAAGGGCTTTTCTATCCTCTCTTTTTCTTTTATTGGCTCGCTGTTGTTGTCGTTCTTGCTCCATTTCAACTGCTGATTTCTCACGTTTCATGCTTGTTTGTTTTTGTTTGTTGAGTTGTATTTTTAAATAACGTTAATTGTATTTAATTGATAATTATGTATTTAAATATTTTTAATTAGCCGTTATCAATCAAAAATAAGGATTTTTATTTGTTTTAACAATCTTTTGTTCTCCATTTTATACAACCCACAAAACTAAAAAAAGATTCCCACGGGATATTCGATATTTTACCGTCCCGTTTCGTCCAACAGATTCGTTCGCTTTTTAACGAATTTCAAAATCAGATACAAAATACCAGATAGCAGCGTCGCATAGGTAAGCCAATTGTGTTCGAGGACAAAACTGCCTTGTTCTACATAATTTCCGATGATTTGAAAGAGAAAGAATACCAAAAAAACGGCGACCAACCCATTTTTTTCTTTTTTGACAACTTTTTTCCAACTAAAAGCCAAATTTGCTTGTTTCCAGTGTTGTAGATTGGGGATAAAAGCGTTGGTTTTGGCCGCCCAATCCGTATAAACTGTCCCAAATTTTCGCCTTAAAAACTGTTCTTCCGCAAACATAATTCGCTCATAATACAGCCAAAAAACAAGGATAAAAATAATAATAAAATAGAAATTATTGGTTAGGATGGCGATGCCCAGATACATAAAAAAATTCCCGACATACAAAGGATGGCGCACGGTCGCATAGATTCCTTCAGTGTTGAGCGTTTCGGCGACCTGTCTTTTTGTGTTTCTGCCAGACGTATTTTGTGGGGTGTAGCCGACGGTGATGACTCGGATCAATAAGCCTAACAAACTCACTAAAATCGCTACATTTTCCACAAGCATTAAGTTGCCGATGCCTTGCTGTTGGTGCAGTCGGTCGTACCCATACACGACGAAGCCGACTAACAGCAAGAGGATGGGAAGGTAGCTTCTATATTTAAATAGCACATTGCCCTGTTGCTCAATTTCTTCTTGTAATGCCATTTTCTTTTGAGTACTTTTTAAGTTGTATATTATTTTTTTGGAGCGAACAGTTCAGTGCTTCGTCGTGACACACAGTCCCGCTATCCATTCCAATCGTTTGCCTTGCTTATATTTGCCCTGCTCAAAACGATTCCATTACTATCGGGGCTATTTGGGGAAGGTCTGAACAGTAATTTTATGTGTATGTTTAAACATGCTGGTTAAGTGGGTAGACAAAATAAAACGCACCTAAAAAAAATCGTAAAGGATTGGTAGTAATATAATTGCTACGTTCCTTTCGTCCCACTAAAATCGTTCCCTTACTTAATTAATATAGTATTTCCATCAGTATGACACTACTAAGGCTTACAGAAAATGCTCCTAATTTCATAAGGTTTGTTTTTGTGTGATTGTTGTTTTTAATGTTCTTTATGCAAAGGTTCAAGCCATCCAAAATAGACCTGATAGTAGCGTTATAGCTTACTTTAGTTTTTGTGGTTTAAGTAGTTTGTGTAGTTTTTGTGGTTACTTGACCTTTATAGATAGGTTCTTGTAAGCTATAGTAGTGGATAGCAGGCGCATGCGTCCCAACGAAGCATGTATCTTGCTCTCCAAATTTTTAAAATTATTTTAACCCATAGCCCCCATCAATATATTGAAAACGACGCCCAAAACAACGCCTGCAATCGCTGCAATTCCTGCGGTTTTAGCCTTATTGGGGAGGGAATTGCGATTCATAAAGTAGATAACGATGCCGACGATGGGAATGATAAAAGAAAGAATCGTAAGCCCTATGTGTAACTTATCGGGTGAATTTTGATCTGTCATAATAAAATGATTTTGAGGTGAATAGCTTGTTTCGCTGTCAAATATAGTGAAATAAAGGGAAATAAAAAATAGGGATTGTTTGCTCAAGTCTAAAGTGTATAGAGAGATTTTGCGCCTTGATTGAGGCAGGTACCCAAAAAAATGTGATTGGATCCAAAAAATCAAGCTTAACAATATAAAAGTCGTCAAAAAAGGTGTCATGTTTATTTGGAATAAATGTAATCCTACTCCGCTTTCTCAATAGAACTCGCATGGTCTTTGATAATATACCATTGACCCTCAATTTTTTTGAGGGCATAACTGACAACCATATGATTGAAATACGGTTTTCCATTTCTTTCAGGTTCTCGATACATGATTTCTGTAATGGCAATGCCGACTTTTTCGCCAATCTCTGTACTCAATATCTTTGTCTCAAAAGTCCACGTTGTATCTTGAAACCATGCTTGATGGTATTCCATAAATTTCTCGACGGAATACAGGATTTCTGTATTGGGCAAAATCAATTGCATATCTCCTTCGGGCGATAAGGTGCTTTTTAAAGTAGTTAAATCCTTATTGGAGACTGCCTCTAAATGTTCTTGCATGCGTTCAACAAACCTTTGTTCATTATCTGTGTCTAAAGATTTGACGTTTTCTGTGCTTGTTTGTCCTTGAAGGAAAACACCCAACATAAAAAGAACGATAAGTGTGGTACGGGAAAAAAATCTGGTCATAAGGAGATGTTTTAGGAGTTTTCTACCAAACAATATACACTTTCGACAAATTGTCTGCTATATTAATCTTTTCAATGTCCGAAAACTTGTTTTCTCTCAAATACAAGTATTTAAGACGTTTGAGTTGATTCATTTCTTTGGGCAAAGTCGTGAGCAAATTATCACTCATAGAAAAATTTTGTAATTTGTTGAGCTGCGTAATCTCTTTGGGAACAGCAGAAATTTTATTTGATTGCAAAAAGAGGGCTTGCAAATTTTTGAGCCGAAAGACTTCTTGTGGAAACGCAGTAAATTCATTGTCAAACAAATTCAAAATCTGTAAATTTTGGAGCTGTGCAATCTCTGAAGATAAAGTTGTGAGTTGATTGGAATGTAGGGAAAGGTATTGGAGTTGAACGAGTTTCCCCAATTCTTTTGAAAGGGCAGTAAATTTATTTTTGCCTAAAGACAAGGAGTACAATTTTGTAAGTCGAGGCAAAGTTTTGGGTAAGGTCGATAACTGATTTTCGGTCAAATCAAGTACCTGTAATTTAGTGAGTTGCGAGATTTCTTTGGGCAATTCCAAAAGCTGATTGGACGATAAATCTAAGAATTGTAATTTGTTGAGTTGTCCTATTTCTTTAGGAATTTCTTGTAGCTGATTTGCAGAAAAATCGAGTCCTTGTAATTGCGCCAAATTCCCAATTTCTTTAGGAACTTCTTCTAATTGATTGGCATGCAATGACAAAGATTTGAGTTTTGTCAAATTGCCAATTTCGGGCGGTAAGCTTGTAAATTTGTTGTTGGCTAAAAAGAGGAATTCTAAGGCAGCCAATTTGCCGATATCCCTAGGCAATTCTGCAAGTTGATTGTCGTTTAAAAGCAGTATTTTAAGCTGAGAATGTGTAAAAGCACTTGAAGGAATTGTAGATAGATTTTGATAACGCAAATCAAGGGCAATGATATTGGCGTTCAGTAAATGCACCTTTTCCGTCATCAAATATTCCCGTCCTTTGGCATCAATCAAATAGTCTGTATTTGCCCTTGTAACTTTCGCAAAACCTGCATCATCAAAGTCCTCCGCCGCATCATATTGATACGCAATGATAACATTACCAGAGCCATCTATAAATCCGTATTTGTTGTCTTTGCACGAAATTCCAACTTGATTATTGTAATAATAATAGGGGTATTCCCTACAATCTTGAGATAGAAGTGTAGCCGAAAGAAATAAACAAAAAATGCGTATATAGATTTTCATTATGTTGTTTTGATAACAATAATCAAAAATAGTGAAAATATATATATTTGTGTAGTCTTAGGTAAAAAAACAAAAATCAATAGAGCCAATTATGGCTGTTTTTTATGGAGCGAAAGGTCAGGTGCTTCGTCGTGACACGCAGGCCTGCTATCCGTTCCAATCGTTTGCCTTTGCTTACACTCGCCCTTCAAAAAACGATTCCACTACTATCAGGGCTATTTGGAATGGTCTCAACAACATAAGTGGGCAGACAAAATAAAACGCACCTTAAAATTTTGTAAAGGATTGCTAATAAGGTAATTACTACGTCCCTTTCGTCTCCCTAAAATTGTCCCTTTACTTAGTAGAAAAATATATTATGGTGTTTTTGAAATTTGGGAAATACGAAGTTCTGTCCATGCAAAATAGCCTCGATATAGCAGTCCTATTTGAAAATAGAAAAAGTGTATTTCACGCAAAGGTCGCAGAGTTTCTCGCAAAGGTCGCAAAGAGATTGGTTTCTGTCGAGCTTTGCGTTTCTTTGCGTTGCGCTCTTTGCGTGAAAGAAAATTCCTGAACTGAATTAGAATGGCTATAGCAGCGTCATACCAAAATAGTGTTGGCAAGCGTAGCGCAGGGGCAGGTGACAAGTGATTTATCATAATTTACACTCGTCCCTTCGCCCCTTCGCCCCTTATAAAAAAATCACCTTTTACGAATCACCTTCAAATAATGCACTTGCAAATCATTGATTTTAAGCGCAACGAAATAATGACCATTTGGCAGAGCGTGTGAAGGTTGCCAAGTCGCTTCATATTTTTGAGGAGGCAACGTACTTTCTTCTAAGTTCGCCACCAATCGACCCTGAGCATCATACACCAACAAACTCACTTGCGCTTTTTGAAAAACACCATATTGAATCAACACACTATCCGCAAACGGATTCGGCGTAACTTTATAAACCATCCCCTTATCCAAATGAACATTGTGGAGGCCATTCGTAATGCCATCCCCTGCAATAATAATATCCCAAGTTCCCTCAAATTTACCCTCACTATTTTCCGTCAAAGGAATGATCCGATTCGTCGCATCATTATCCCCTACATTAGAAGCAGCAGGATCCGCAGGAATATCCGTATCGCCTTCAAAGTAAAGCTGTGTCGTGAGCGTATCAAATCCAGGCGGCGTAATTTTGAAGTGAATATGCGACGGACGATAACTACCACCAGTCCCATATTTACCAGGCTTAATCGTCTCAAAAATATAGAATCCCTGTTCATTAGAAGTAACCTGCCCCCTCAAATTATAGCCCACATTATCATACTGTCCCGCATCATTCGCATGCCATATATCCACAATCGTATCGGGAATATACTCCGAACAATCCAAATTAAAGACACGCCCACTAATAATGATTGGCGTTCCTTCCTCCTCCGTACTCGCAAGTTTATTATCCGTCAAAACAGGCGGATTTTCCGTATAAAAAGGTCCTTGCCCATATAAATCCTCCGTCGTCTTCTCACAATCAAGGGAAACTTCCCCCTCCGTTTGCGGCGACCTCTTAGCCTTAGCCGTTTGCGACAACATGCCCAACGACAAAGCAGCCAAAGACGTATTTTTAAGGAACTGCCTACGATTATTAGGTTGATTTTTTTTCATTTTCTATCTGTTTTTTGTTCATAACAAAGATAACACAATAATAACGGATTCAATTTTTTATAGTATAGGATATTTATGACAAAACATGGCACTTTTTTGAAATTTTTTAGGAGAGAACAGTAAATCGCTCCGTCGTGACGCACGGTCCCGCTATCCGCTACTATACCAAAAAGCCAAGTTAGGCCAACCACAAGGGATTGCCCCTACAATGCCCACGCTATTTTGGTATAACGCTACTATCGGGTCTATCTTAAAAGGACAGCACCGCAACTTATATGACCTTATATCCAACTTATATGGTAAAAATAAGAACAGCACCGCAACTTATATGGTAAAAAACCTATAGTTGACTTACTATAGTTTAGAAGTTGGCCCTTTTCAGTTGAATAATCCATACAATTTAGCTAAATTGGTACTTCACAAATGAGAAAATAGAATGACAAAGAACATAGACCAGAAAAAACTTGATTTGATTAAACAAATTGCTGATATAAATTCTGTCTTGGATATAGAACAACTTGAAAAGCAGGTCAAACTGATGAAAATGAAGGAAAAACATCAACACATTTTCAAAGATTTAAAAGAAAATATGACTGTTGAACAATTAAAACAAGAACAAAACTTTAAGGGAATTGACCGCAAAGAATTTGACAATTTAGTTCACCAGTTAGATATTCAAGAACCATTTGAGGAATTATTATTAATGTTAGATTAATGGATTACTTATTAGACACAAATATTATTCTTGCTTATATCAGAAAGTCTACCTTAGTATAGCAGTCCTATCTGAAAATAGAAAAAGTGTATCTCACGCAAAGGTCGCAGAGTTTTTCGCGAAGGTCGCAAAGAGATTGGTTTCTGTTGAGCTTTGCGGTCTTTGCGTCAAAATTCTTTGCGGTCTTTGCGTGAAAGAAAATTCCTGAACTGAATTAGGATTGCTATAGAAGTTATTGATAAAAAACATGCACCTCTTGAATCTCAAAATACACCTATAATTTCAGTTGTATCAATTGGTGAAATTGAATCATTAGCCATTCGCAATCAATGGGGTGATAAAAAGAAAGCATTATTACAAACTCTATTGCAAAAATTCGTAATTGCTGATATTAACTCAAATTCCATAATTAAAGATTATGCCAAGATTGATGCCTTTAGTCAAGGAAAACTAAGCAGTCTAAAATCGAATTTTACGGCAAGAAACATGGGCAAAAATGATATTTGGATTGCTGCTACTGCTTCTGTTCTACAAATAAAGTTGCTTACTACTGATAAAGATTTTAGTCATTCAAAAGATGTCTTTGTTGACTTAGAGATAATAGATTTGTGATAAAACAGCAAATAGCAGTCCAGACCATCCAACATAGACCCGATAGTAGCGTTATACCAAAATAGCGTTGGCATTGTAGGGGCAGACCCATGTGTCTGCCCCAAAAGGCATTTTGGTATAGTAGCGGATAGCGGGACTTTCCATCACGACGAAGCAACCCACCATTCTCTCCAAATTAAAAAAGACCCGGATATTTTGCCTATTTTTGGACATCATTAAAATCCAAAATATGTCCTTATCTCATCAAAAACATATGTTCTCCTTGCCCGACGACCTCATTTACCTAAATATGGCGTATATGTCTCCAAATTTAGTGAAAGTCGGTATGGCAGGCGTTGAAAGTGTGCTGCGTAAAAACGATCCGACCAGCATTAGTCAAGCCGATTTTTTTGAGCCAGTCGATGAAATAAGACGGCTTTTTAGCCAATTAATCAACAACGCTCATCCTGACAAAATCACGATTATTCCCTCCGTATCCTATGGAATCGCCAACGTCGCCCAAAATGTACCTTTAGAAGAAGGCGAAGAAATCATCATTGTAGGCGAGCAATTCCCAAGCAACTACTATGTGTGGGAACGGATCGCCAACGAAGCGAAAGCGCACATAACCACCATCGCCGCCAATAATGCCCATCCCAATCGGGGAGCCGACTGGAATCAGCGCATTTTGGACGCCATCACCCCCAAAACAAAGGTCGTAACCATGCCCATCGTGCATTGGGCAGATGGAACGTTATTCGATTTGAAAGCGATACGGGCGAAAACATCGGCTTGTGATGCCTTATTGGTCATAGATGGCACACAATCCATCGGCGCATTGCCCTTTGATCTCCAAGAAATCCCCGTCGATGCCTTGATTTGTGCCGCCTATAAATGGCTTTTGGGACCCTATTCGATAGGCGTGGCATATTATGGCGATTTTTTCAAGGATGGAACGCCCATCGAAGATAGTTGGATGAATCACGAAAACAGCGATGATTTTGCGAACTTAGTCGCCTATAATTCCGTTTATCGGTCAGGAGCAAGACGGTATGAGGTGGGAGAAGCGAGTAATTTTACATTATTGCCTATGTTTAAGGCGGCATTAGAGCAGGTATTGCAGTGGCAACCCCAATATATCCAAGACTATTGCCGTTCTATTACAGAAAAACCGTTGGCGCATTTGGTCGAAAAGGGCTTTAAAGTGGAGGCTACCCAATGGCGTTCGCATCATTTATTTGGTATTCGTTTGGCGGAAGGTATGGATATGGAACAGGTCAAAAAAAGGCTAAAGGCTAAAAATATCTTTGTCTCATATCGGGGTGATGCAATTCGAGTCGCTCCGCATTTGTACAATGTTGAGGGAGATTTGGAGGCTTTGGCTCTTGCTTTAGTTTAAGTGGTTTTTGTAGTTTTTATGGTTTTGCAGAAAAAAATCCCTGTAATCCCAAAAATCAAAAGGCTATGAAGATGGGCAAAAATCAGCAGACAAGTAAAAAGTAATTTTCACAGAACGAGATATAACTACAAAAACGACATAAACCACAAAAACTAAAAAAAAAATGAATTATATATACATTAGTTTAATCTTGATAATGAACACATTTATGTCTGTGCAAGAAAAACCGACTCGACTTATTTATGTGGGCGACCCCATGTGTTCTTGGTGTTATGGCTTTGCGCCCGAATTGGATGAAATTCAAAAATCATACCCCGACCTTGAATTTAAAGTGATTTTGGGCGGATTGCGTCCGTATGGAACAGAAACAATGAGCGACTTAAATGGGTTTTTGGAACACCATTGGGAAGATGTGGCAAAAGCATCGGGACAGCCATTTTCATACGAAATTTTGAAGGACGCCGAATTTATTTATGATACAGAACCTGCATCAAGAGCCGTCGTTGTCGCTCGTTGTATGAATGCAGATATTGAATTTGAATTTTTTAAAGCCGTACAACATGCATTTTATGCAGAAAATGAAAATACAACAGAACTCAAAACATTTTTGGGCATCGCAAAATCCTTTGATTTGGACGAAAATATGTTTGCTGCTTTGTACGAATCTTCGGAGGTCATCAACGAAGTAAAAGCCGATTTTCAAATGTCTCAAAAAATGGGCATTCGTGGATTTCCTGCATTAGTTTTACAAGACAACGAAGGCTACACCTTGATTAGTAAAGGCTATATGAAGGCGAAGTATATAAATGAAATGATTGGGGAAAATCTTTGATTTAGTTTATGTGGTTTTTGTGGTTGGTGCTGTTAGTGCTGTGGTTCTTCATTTCGACTTTGCTCAATGAAAAGAATGAACAGTAAATCAACTTAAACGCAAGAGGCGGAAAGGTTGCGCAAGGTGAAATTTCGTTCTAATTCGTTGCGAACTTTGCGTAAAACTTTGCGATCTTTGCGGTTAAAGAATAATGTGGAGGCAAAAATAAAAAAATACCCACCTAAATCCCCTTTTTCAAGGCACTTCTAAAACTTTTTCGTAAAAAATACACAAATTCGGGAACTAATACTTTCATTTTTGGTGTTTCTATGTTATATTTGTGTAGAAGTTACGCATAATAAGTATTCCAAAGATTCTCTAACAGAATTTTTGAGCGGACTTATATCATTAGTGTTGCAAATAAAGTCTATCTAATACGCACAAATCCCAACTTAATTTTTTTTGAATTTTAAGATAAGTTGGCAAAAGTATGTTAAATTAATTTTGTGTAAAATTAACGCAATTAATTGAAAAGCATTTATTGAAAAATAGCTTAACAGGGGACGTACATCTAAACTTGTATGAGTATTTAATCATTTCTAAAACACCACTATTATGAAGAAATTAAGTATAAAATATCTCGGAGAACAACTAAAAAAACGATTGGCAAAACTTCAAAAACCACTGCCCGTAGTCGTTCCATCTAGAATTACAGACCCTGCAAGTATTACAGAAGATATACTTTTTTTGCCATCTCTTTTAAAATAAAATAAATAACCATGAAAGATAAACCTATACCAACCGAAGGAGCATTTTTAGAATCCTTGAAACGAAACAACAAAAAAATTAGAGCTGATAGAGCCAAAGCCCTTTCAGAAGATACGGAACTGATGTACAGACGTAAAGTCGAGGACTTAGAACTTTGTGTAAGACGGTTAAAAAGAGAACAAGAAAATATGCTGGATTTGAGTCCAACACATGCAGACAGTCTTGTTTTAGCGAGCGATTTTAATGCAAGCAATTACGTTACCAAAGACCTTGATTTAGGCGTGAAGATTAGAAATTTAGAAATCAAATTGACCATCGCTCAAAAGCGATACGAGTATTTATTCAACAAGTAAAAGATGAAAAGTTATTATTTTTTCTTTTACTAAAAAATAAAAAATTATGGGACACGGAAAATATTCAAAAATAGCACACAAAAGACTTAGAAAAAGCAAAGGGTACGATACAAAATCTCGTTCACAGATTTTTACCTCAGCGAAAATTGATTCAGAAATGGATCCAACCAAAATCGTTATGCGAGAATGCAGAGATTCAGAAGAACATCCAGAATCTTTAGCGATCATCGTCGGTTTAGATGTTACAGGTAGCATGGGATTTGTACCCGAAGACATCGTAAAAAACACCTTACCCGATTTAGTAGACTCCATCATACAAGCAGGTTTCAAAGATCCTCAAATTTTATTTTTGGGTTTAGGCGACTTTATTTATGACCGAGCACCTTTACAAGCAGGACAATTCGAGTCCTCCGCCCAACTCTTAGATCGTTGGTTAACCAAAGTCTATTTAGAAGGCGGTGGCGGTGGCAACAATGGCGAAGCCTACAACTTAGCCTATCTTTTTGGCGCACGACACACCAGTATTGACTGTTGGGAAAAACGCAAACAACGAGGCTTTTTATTCACGATAGGCGACGAACCTTGCCTACCCAATATCCCAGCCTCAACCATCACAAATTTGACGACAGCCGCACAAGCATCGACTGTCAGCACCCAAGAAATTTTGCAAGAAGCCCAAGAAAAGTACAAAGTGTATCACCTACATTTAGAACACAATAACTCTGCTCGCACCGACGGAAGAAAACAAGGATGGAAAGAACTCTTAGGGCAAAATTTCCAAATAATTCCAGACTACAAACGAGTTGCCAAAACCATAGCGCAAATCGTCATCAACGATATGGACAAATCCACAAATACCACCAGCAATATTGATACTGAAGAAGAAATGTTATAAAAATATGTGTGTATTTTAGGAGACAGCGGGATCAGCTTCGTAGCGAAGCAGGGTCCCGCTATCCGTTACTATAGCAGCCCTCGCAAAACTATTAGCCCCACACAGCTATAACACTACTATCGGGTCTAGCTCGTTAAGGACAGAACGCTTGCATAAAGGATGATTTGAAATCAGAAAAATGTGTCTTTGTAGAAAAATGTACTCATATGGTTCAAAGAAAAAAACTTATATGTTCTTATATTGAGCGCAGCGAAATAAACTCATATGGTTCAAAACAAAAATATGCAGCAACTAAAAAACATCATAAAAGAAGCATACGCAAAGGAAAAGCGAAATCTCTTCACCTTCTTAACAGGCGCAGGCATTTCCGTAGATAGCGGGATTCCGACCTATAGAGGCTCCGACGGAATTTGGGTGAAGGGAACGAAATTTCATAAGCCACAAGAGTTTGGAACGTATCGGTATTTCTTGGAGCATCCCGAAGAGGTATGGCAGTATTCGCTGTTTCGCAAAAAAATGATTGAAGAGGCTAAACCCAATAAGGGGCACTTTTTTGTGGCAGAAATAGAACAGCTTTTGGGCGAGCGTTTTCAGTTGATTACGCAAAATATTGATAACCTACATCGAAGGGCAGGCAGTGAGCGTATTTACGAGATTCATGGGAATTATAGAGAGGTGAAATGTTCAGGAGGTTGTAAAGAGATTTTGCCGATGCCGCCCCTGAAAGGTAAGGACTTAACGGAGGATTTGACACAGAATGATATAGATGCTTTGAAATGTCCGTCTTGTGGGAAGTGGGTGCGCCCGAATGTGTTGTGGTTTGATGAAGTTTATGATGAAAAGACGAATAAATTGCATAGTTCCTTGAAGGTCGCTAAAACTTCTGGCGTTTTGTTTGTGATTGGTACGTCTGGTGCGACGACTTTGCCGATGCGTATTGCTCAAACGACGTATCGGTATGGTGGACACGTCATTGATATTAATCTGGAAGACAATGCTTTTACAGGTTTGACGGAGAAAAAACAAGGGATGATTATAAGAGAAAAAAGTACGGTTATTTTGGAGCAAATAAAGGAGATGATTTCTGAGGTGATGGGTGATGGGTGATGGGTGATGGGTGACGGGTGACAAGGAACGAATGGAACGAGAAGGAACGAGATTTTGTAAAAGAATTGATTGAAAGAAATTTATACCAATGTGTTTGTAAAACCGTCCCTTTATTTACAAAGCCACTGTCCATCCAAAATAGACCTGATGGTAGTGGTATGGCAAGTAGTTTATGTAGTTTTTGTGGTTTATGTAGTTTTTGTGGTTTATGTAGTTTTTGTGGTTTATGTAGTTTTTGTGGTTGTACTGTTTTAGATTGTTAGTATACTTGCCATAAGAACGGACAGCAGGCAGGCCCGTGCGTGACGATGAAAGACAAACCGTTCTCTCCTAAAAAAACATATATAGCAACTCTAATTAATTTTATTTCACGCAAAGAGCGTAACGCAAAGAAGTGCAAAGCTCTACAGAAACCAATCTCTGCAATTTTTGTAAAAAACTCTGTAAACATCTTTTCTATTTCCAAATAGGATTGCTATAAGGTAAAAGGAACAAACGAAATAATTATGAAAACGTCTATTGTAATTGATTTGGGGTTTGGGGATTCGGGTAAGGGAATTACGACGGATTATTTGGCAAAACAAGATGCTGAAAATTCGTTGGTGATTCGTTTTTCGGGTGGACATCAGGTAGGACATACGGTGATGAAAAATGATTTCATTCATACCTTTAGTAATTTGGGATCGGGAACGTTGCGAGGAGTACCAACGTATTATTCGGAGCATACGACGCTGTTTCCGTCGGGGCTTTTGGAGGAATATGGCTATGTACAAAGTTTTGCACCAAAGTTAATTATGCACCCTTTGGTGATGGTGACAACGCCCTATGATATTGCGTACAATATGGCGGTGGAAAAGGCAAATCAGCACGGGTCTTGTGGGGTCGGATTTGGGGCAACGGTGGCACGAAATGAAGCAGGTGTGGTTTTGTTTGCAAAGGATTTGGCGCACAAATGGGTGTTGGAAGAAAAACTAAAAGCCATTGATGGGTATTATGAGCGTTTGTTGGCGATGGATGGGCGTAAGGAGGTTTTGACCTACTATCGAGAGGTTGTGGAGGATTACGATAATGATGCGTTTATACGAGAATCTATGGGGAGTTTGACGTATTTTTCGATAGCGACTTTAGGCGAGATTTATGAAGGTTATGAGCATCTTGTTTTTGAGGGAAGTCAAGGGATTTTGTTGGATCAATTGCATGGGATTTTTCCGCATGTGACTCGAAGTTTTACGACTTGCAAAAATGCGATGGAAATCATACAAGATTTGCCGAAGACGGGCGAGATTGATTTGTATTATGTGAGTCGGTGTTATCAGACTCGTCATGGGAACGGTCCGATGAGCAGTACGGAGGCAGTGACGCTGATAAATGACGAACACGAAGCGAATCAGACCAATGAGTTTCAAGGAGCATTGAGAACGGCTGTTTTAGATGCGCAATTGTTGAATTATGCGTTGGTGTCGGATAAGGTATATCATGGGCAAAAAACAATCAAAAAGCATTTAGTGGTGACATGTTTGGATCAATTGCCATCGTTTGAGGTGGGGGAGTTGGTGAAGGTCTTGGACTGTGATTTTGAGGGTGTTTTGGGGAGTTATTCGCCTGATTCTAAGTCTTTTGAAACCATATAATTGATGTAAGTTTATTTTAGTTCATATAAGTATAGCAATCCTATTTGAAAATAGAAAAAGTGTATTTCACCCAAAGAGCGTAAAGCTCGAGAGAAACTAATCTCTCTGACTATGCAGCACTCGCCACTTATCATCACTTTAAAATAAAAAAAAGCCGATTACTTCGAGAAGCAACCGACTATCAGAAAATGAATGTGTGTTTCTAATTCTAATTTTTTCTGAATTCAATATTTAAAACACAAATATATAGTATTATATGTTAATATTCATTTTTTTAGCAAAAAAATTACATTTTTAATTTTAGAGATGTTAAAACCGTTCTATTGATTTTATTATTTTTTTCAAACTATTGGAAGTATTCCATTTCTGTATGATATTCTCGTTGGTCGTAACTCCATAAAGCTTTTACGACATTTTGAAGGTCTTTGTCTTTCGGGCAACCCTGTGTTTTGAAGAAGCCCTTTAAGATTTCTTTCCGAACGGTGCATTGATTCCATGAAAATCGAAGAGATTCCGCATATATTTAGCTATTTGAGCCGCTTTTATCGAGTTGGCATGGGCTTTTAAGGCTTTGTGTAACGGTTTTAAGTAGGTCATTTCTTGTTGTTTAAGTCGTTTAAGTTCTGCAAAAAAAAATCGTGATTCAAAGGGGGGGGTGTAGAGCCTAATCAATCAATATATTCACTCTGTAACTTTCCAACTGACAAATCCACTCTACTAATACACCAATTTCCTAAATTATAGAAAGTTTTCCCTTATTTTTGCGAACAATTTTAAGGAATTTACATTAGTATATAGCATATGGAATGATTTAAAAATACATTTTAAATTTTTGCGAAAAGATTTTTTGTTATACAAAACAAAAAACGTAATTATAGCAGTGTTACGATGAGGCTTTTTAAGGAGTAGAACGAAAAATATTGAAGCTAAAAATAAACAGTTATTTTTTCATTATTCCCCAGAACGAAAAAAACAATTGCTTTGAAAAATAAAAGAATAGGTATTTTAATGGTCAATTTAGGAACACCTGATTCACCAAAAACAAAAGATGTACGTCGGTATTTAAACGAATTTTTGACGGATGGACGGGTGATTGATTTTCCGTGGGTACCTCGACAAATGTTGGTGCGAGGAATTATTTCACCTTTTCGAGCAGGTAGTTCTGCGAAGACGTATAAAGCGATTTGGTCAGACAAAACAGGTTCACCCTTATTGCATTATAGCGAGGTCTTGGTGGAGGCGGTACAAAAAGCGTTTGATAATGTGGGACATTCCGCTTCGGAGGATGCGACAGAGTATGAGGTGTTTTTGGCGATGCGCTACCAAAATCCTGGTTTGCCGAAAGTTTTGGAGGAAATGAAAATGAAAAACTTCGACAAAATCATCGTTTTTCCCCTATTTCCACACTATGCGTCTGCCACAACTGGTTCCGTACACCAACGAGTGATGGAACTAGTGAGCAAATGGTGGGAAATTCCCAATATGACATTTATCAATAGCTATTACGATCATCCCAAAATGATAAAAGTTTATGCGGAAGCGGGTAAAGCCTATGGTTTAGAAAATTACGAGCATATTTTGTTTAGTTTTCACGGTTTGCCGAAGCGACAACTGAGAAAAGCGAGTAAGGACAATGGCTGTAATTACTGTTTGAGTACGCCCAATTGTTGTCAGTCAATTACAGAAAAAAACAAATTTTGCTATAGCTCTCAATCGCATGCGACGGCTTTTGCCATTGCAGAATACTTAGGAATCCCAAAAGAAAAATATACGATTTGCTTTCAGTCTCGATTGGGGAAAGACCCGTGGCAAGAGCCATATACAAGCGATGTTTTAGAAGATTTAGGTAAAAAAGGCATCAAAAAAGTCTTGTGTTTTTGTCCTGCATTTGTAGCAGATTGTTTGGAAACCGTCTTTGAAGTTGCCGAAGAATACCAAGAAGAATATGAAGAACATGGCGGAGAAAAAATCCAATTGGTCGAAAGCCTAAATGCTCAACCGCTTTGGGTTGAATGCATTAAGGAAATGATTTTAGAGGCTTAGAATTTAATTTTTTTCAGGAGAGAACAGTCAATCGCTCCGTCGTGACGCACAGTCCCGCTATCCGTTATTATGCCAAGCCATCCAAAACTCTTAGCCCTACTTTTGGCATACCACTACTATCGGGTCTATTTTGGAAGGCTTGAACCATAAAAATATGAACGAAGAAATACTGTCAAAAATACCATTAGAATTTCGAGAATTCTTAGTAGAAAAACCACCATTGTATGCTAAGTATATTGCTCATCTAAAAGAAGTTCATTACTATGGTCATGATGAATTATTATCTATAGAAGAACTTACAGTGACAACCTCTGAATTTGATATTGATCTTTTAGAATATAGAAGCAGAGATGAACCTTTAGAATGTGATCGTTTTGGTCAGCAAGGGTATTTTAAAATGGAACATATTGATTTTACAAAAGATGAAAGAGGTATCGTGATTTGGTATCCGAAGATAGAACGTTTTGGACTTTTTGATTATGACCATTATATTTTTGGAAAGTATGAAGGTGTAGAGTGGGACAAAATGATTCGATCTTTTTTAGAACCTAAAAATAATACACTTCCTCAGTTTGCTTCTTTAAATCCTTGTGCAGAATCCTTTGAATTTGTACCAAAACCCATTGCCGATTGATACAATAGAAAGCATTGCTTTAGAATATTTTAAATTGCAATGTTCTTTGTAATGAAAAGCTAAAAGAAAGAACTTAGTTTTTCTTTAGAAGCCTTGCATTAAAAGTAATATGAACAGCAAGCAAAAAATATCAGGCAACAAAAAAATAAAAAAGAGAAGTTTTAATTTTTAATAAAAATAAATAATGAAATTAATAGAAGGTTTAAATTGGCGATATGCCACGAAGAAATTTGACACAACAAAAAAAGTAAGTCAAGAGAATTTAGATAAAATCAAAGAAGCCATTCGTCTTTCTGCTTCTTCTTACGGATTACAATTGTACAAAGTACTGATTATTGAAAATCCTGAGCTTCGAGCAAAATTACAGCCTGTTTCTTGGGGACAAACGCAAATTGTAGATGCCTCTCACTTATTGGTATTGTGTAGTTATACAGAATGTACTCATAAAATGATGGATACTTTTGTTCAAAAAATAGCAGATGTCCGAAATTTTCCTGTAGAGAATGTAAAGGAATATGGTAATTTTATGAAAGCCAAAATCGGTGAATTTCCCGAAGAGACTGTTGACGCTTGGATGGCAAGACAAGTGTACATTGCTTTAGGAAATTTGTTGGCAGCTTGTGGCGAATTGGAAATAGATTCTTGCCCAATGGAAGGTTTTGATGCGGCACAATATGACGAAATTTTAGGCTTAAAGGAGAAAGGATTGACTGCCACTGTTGTCGCAACAATTGGCTATCGTTCAGCAGAAGATATAACACAAAACTTTAAGAAAGTAAGACGCCCTTCAGAGGAAATGTTTGAGGTTATTTAGACTCGGTTTTTATGAAATAATGTGATTGAAACGCTAATGACTTATAGGAGTTATTGGCGTTTTTTTGTTTTTACCATATAAGTGGTTCCTAAAAGTTGAGACCGTGCAAAATAGACCCGATAGTAGTGTTATGCCAAAATAGCAAGGGCATTTGTAGGGGCGTACCCTTGTGGTCGCCCTTTCTGGCATTTTGGCATAGTAGCGGATAGCGGGCCCAGACGTTACGACGAAGCAATCCACCGTTCTCTCCTAAAAAAACATATCTCTTTATATCGTTTTTTGAACTTATGGAGTATCTTTGAATAAAAAACTCAAAATAAACCAATGCTAAAAAGATTAGTTATCATAAATTCGGAGATATATGCCAAAGCTGATATTGAGTTAGATGGGTGTGATTCTCTACAAATTGTTGGACCAAACAATATAGGGAAAAGTACATTGATTTATGCATTGAACTTTCTGTATATCATCAGCGAAAAACAAATGACTTTTAGTGGATATCGAAAGGGGGATAAGACAACCATCAATCACTATTTTCCTAATTTTAATTTGAGTTATATTGTTTTTGAGATATTTAAACATCGCTACTATTGTATTTTGGTGAAGAAAAGCATAGAAGGAAATCTTGTGTATTATAGAATTGATAGCCAATACAAAGAAGACTATTTTTTTGAACCAAATAAGGAGGGTCATAAACGCATAAAGAATTTTGATGAAGTTTGTACCACTTTAGCTGTCAAAGGCATCAACTATGAAAAATTTTCTCATAAAGTAGCAGTCTTTAATTTTGTTTATCAAAAGGGTAAAAAAAGCAATGGTGTTGTTTGGATTGATGCGCGTGTCTCGCAAGGAACAAAAGGAATCAGTAATAATTTTTCTAAGATTTATAAGTATTTGATTAATTCTAAATTAATTGACAACCAGACTTTGAAAGAGGCGTTGATGATTGCAGATAACCGAGAGGAAGAACATGTTGCTTTTAAGAAAAAAAGCCAAAAAGATATACAGACACTAATCAAACTAAATGAGGGTATTAAAACGGTACAACGGATTCAAAAAAGATTTGAAAAGTTTAAGGAAATTTTAAATCTATATACAGGAAAGGGACAAATATTGTCTGAATTGGTTTTTGGATTTGACTATTTATATGTAAGGGAACATACTCTGTTGAATGAAAATGCCGTCAAATATAAAAAAAATAGTGAAGCATATGGCCATAAATTGAATAATGAATTGAATCCCGCTTCGACAAAACTGAATCAAAAAATAGGAGAATTTAGATTTGTTATTAAACAAGACGAAGCAAAAATTAAAGCGAAAGAACAGGAAATAAAAGAAATAAAAAGCTTTGAACCCCTTGGATTCTTAAAGGAGAAACATTATCAGTTAGAGAAGGAACGTAGAGATATAGAAAGTCAAATTACGTTGATTGAAAATCAAAATTTAAGCAGTGAAGTAATTGAGCAAAAAATAGATAAAATAACAAAACAAATTCGGGCAAATACAAGCCAAATTGAAAACTATTCCAACCAGTTAATTCATCAGATAAGTACGAATCAAGCAGATAAAGAACGCATTAACTTACTGCTTTCTCAAAAATTTGCTACACTATCAAAAGACAATATTATTAAGCCTGTTTCAAATGTTGGCGAGCTAATGAATTTTTTTGATGGAATCATTAAATTGCCTAATGATTTGGAGGGATTGCCGATTACGTCTATTGAAGAACTACAAGAAGAAGTAGAGCAGTTAAGAAAGGAAAAAGCGATAAACGAAGGCTTGTTGCCCATTGCTCAAAATTTAGAAAAACATCGTCATAAAATACGAGAAATAAATACTAAAATTAAGACTGCTAATGAGAAAATAGAAAAAACAAATTCACTGCCTTCGCTTAATAAAAAATTAGCGGAATATGCGTTGAATATGGAGCAATCTAAAAAGAGTCAAACTGAAAAAGAAAAGGAACTTACCCTTGTCGAAAAGGAAAAAACCAACGTGATTAAGGAACTTCAAAATATAGAGAAGGAAGGAGTAGAAATTGCCTCAAGAATTAAGCTAATCCAACAATGGAAAATAGACATAGAGGAGTCAGGAATAAAACCGATAGAGTACACTACAAAGGAATCGTTAGAGATGGTATATAAAAAGTTTAAAAGCATCTTTGAGGAGCGAAAAGAATCAGGGCGCAACAAAAATGCACTTTTTGAAAAATTAAAATCAGAAACATATAGTTCTTTAGGAGATGAATATGAGTTTGTTAGATACATAGAGACAGAAATAAGGACTTTAGACGATAAGAGAAGAAGCATTGAGGGACTTTTAAAAAGTATTGCCACACAGTTTGCCAACCCTTGTCGAAGACTCTACTCACGATATGAAGAATTTAAGACTTTTGTAACAAATCGTTTTAACAGCAAAATTAAAAAAATAACCATTTCTGATATTGATAGCCTGAGCATTGAATTGGTTGAAAATGAAAAACTCGTCAGTGATTTAAAAAAGATTATGGCCATAAGAGGCTCAACCTTAGACCTCTTTGACAACCAATCCACCAATCTTCAATTACTCAATAAATATCTTGATAATGAGTCGGTTGTGAAGTTTAAAGATCTCTTTGATATAAAATTGCATTTAGAAAAAAAGGGGCGACACAAAGTAGTTGATTTAAAGAAACAGATTGAATCAGATGGAACCGACAGAATGATTCGACTGGTATTGGTTATGGCTATTATCAACCGCTTGGTTATCAATGATGAAGAAAATAAAATTGTGCTTTTTGTTGATGAGATTGGCACAATTGACGAAGCCAATCGCTTAGAAATATTGAGGGTTTGTAAGGAACATAATTTTATTCCTATTTCGGCTGCACCTTTGCATCCTTATGATGGATTTGACAAATACTATATTATTAGAAAAAATGAAGGCAAGATTATTGTAAGTAAAGAAAATGGAAATGTGATTGAGCGAACAACAAATGTAGCAGTGAAAGAATGAAAGAAGTAGCGTATAAAACATATAAATTCTTATTGACGGAAGGGACTATGGCAAAATCTCAAATTCCCTCAACAGTACAAAAGTCTACCACTTTCAAAGGACTATTGGAAGGAGAAATTTTGCTTACCTCAAAAGTAGGTAGAGGACTGAAAATTTCTGTTAATAAAGAAGCTGCTTTTAGGGCTTTTTTTGCTACAAGTTTTCCAGAAGATATAGAAACATTCAATAAATCAACGAATATAAGAAAGTATAGGAACTCTAAAGCCACTAAAGTGGAAAACGCTGCCATCTTTTTTTGTAGAGGATTTCAAAAAATAAGCATTAATAGTGAAATGGTCGATATGGATGATTTTACTCAAAAATTTGGCTTGTTTGCGATTGCCAACCCAATGATAACCTGTGATAAAATTTGTTTTGTTGAAAATTTAGAAACCTTTTTGAATGTAGAAAAATTACTTGGAAAGACGTACCTTTACCTTCACAAATATGGGCGAATTGGTACAGAATCATTGAGGATTTTTCAAGTAAAAGAAGTCTTAGTTTTTGTAGATTACGATTTTAATGGACTTGATGAATTTTTAAGAATCAAAGCCGTTTTTCCCCAAGCAACATTATATGTTCCCTCAAATTATGAAGCTTTATTTTTGAAGTACGCTAAATCACTGAAAGACAACAAAGCAAAAATGTCTATTCGAGTGAAAAATGCTACTTTAGAAACAGTAGTAAAAATCAGAGAACAAGTCGCCCAAACAAATAAATTTTTGGAACAAGAAGTATTGATTTATGATTAAGTCTGAACCCAAAACGATAGTACAGTATTTGGCAAATCATTTTGATTTATTACGAGAACTTTTTGCAATTCAAGTGGAAAATGAATTAATAGAAAAAGAACAGCTTGACAATGCGCTAAAAGAATATGGTCGAGATATTGAGGGAATGCTTTATGACCATAAAATATTGAAAATCCAAAATGAAAACTTTGTACTCAATGAGCCTTACTTTAAACTATTTGAATTTATTCTTCAAGAATTTAAGCCTTTATTGCCTGAAGAGATTAGTAAGTATGATACTTCTATTGGAACTTTGTTTTTAAAATTGAAAGAAAATATAGAGGGAGACAAAAATTTATTATTGAATCAATTATCGGCACTTTCCAAAGAAATAGACCATTTTGTGAATGCAGTTATCAATAATACACTCAGTCTTTTGAATGAATCCAGAGAACTAAAAGCCAATAGAGCTAAAATTGACTATCAAGAAAAGGTACAACAGGCTCGTTTTTGGATTGACCATTATATTGTTCCGCTCAATACAATTCTAGACAGCAATCATGCACAGTCTATCTATAATACATTGTTAGACATTGCTCGTTATGCCAATGGTAGACGCTTAGATTATAGCGATGAAAGTATTCGTCGGCAATTTGAAAAACTGTACAATTTTCTAAAACAAGTCGAAAAAGATATTAACCAACAATCCGTTTTGCTTACCAACGAATTGTTGCCACTTTTGGAACGAATTAAAACAGAAAGCGAAATTTTGACGGGAATCTCTTTCTACTTAAGTAATGGGAATTGCTATAAAAAAATCAAGCCACCAAAATTGTTAGTAACATCCAGAAATGTTGTTTATAATCCCTTTGTATATGAAAAAACGAAAGAGTATTTTGAGCATTTTAAAGAAGAGACAGAAATTGTATTAATAGAGCAATTTGTAGAAAGGAAAGAGTGGATTTTTGACAAAAGATTATACAAATCAAAATTAGATAAAAGCTTGCCCATCAACGACTTTTTTGGTTGGTGTCAGGCTTGTCTTGAAGGAAGTGGAAATGACTTGAGCAGTGACAATTTTTTTATGCTAACAAGCTTGATTTTTGAGCCAGATTATAAGGTGCAATCCACACAAGAACAAAGAGTGATAACACTACAACAAGGAAAATCAACATACCTAATGCCTAAGTTGAAAATATCAAAAAAATAAAGCCATGTATCCTAAAGAACATAAAAATATTGTAACATCCCTATTGGAAGGTAAATTTATTACAGTAGCAGAAAAGCAATTTGAAGTTATTAAAAATAAAGAAGGATTTTATATCACTTTTTTTGAGAAATCTTTTGGTTTAGAACTCCTTACAAATATTGAGTATTATTATCTTATCTCTGCCGAAACCAACGAAAATACTTCAAGAGATATTAGCATATTTTTCGCAATTTTATGTGAGGAATTGGATAAAGATAATAGAAATTTTATGGAGGAATTGAATTATTCCACATTTGGACTTGATGAAATATTTGACTATTTTCAAAACTCTTCTCGAGAGGCTATTATCAAAATAAACAAAAGTTTAAATAGCCTTGATAATCTCAAAGGCTTATTAAGAACGATGATGCGCCGTAATATTGTCGTAAAGCAAACAGAAGATAGTTATACTTTTACAAAAGCCTATAAAGTGTTTACTGAATTTGCAAAAGAGTTGGTAAAAAAGAAAGAAATAGAGGAGAATTAATGAATCGGACAGGCAACCAGTTCGTAGCAGATTGGCTTCAAGTATCTGCGATTTCCGTGAAGAAGTAAAACCGCCCATGTTGGGAATAGGAATAAACTTATTTTAAGATGTTCTAATAAGGAGAGAACAGTCTTTACTTCGTCGCCACGGAAAGTCCCGCTATCCATTCCAATACCAAGCCAACGCAAAACCTTATGGCTTCCCACATTGGTATTCCATTACTATCGGGTCTATCTTTCATGGATAGAACCCCTGCTTATATGGTTCAAGTCAGTTATAAGATTTAAGAAAAATAAGAAATAAACAAATATTATAGTATGTGTATTGTTAGATGATATAAAATAAATCCCTATATTAGCAATAGGAATTTGAAGACACAAAAAACCGTTCTAATAAGTGAAAATAATGACACAATAAAATCACTTAAACAATAAAAGAACACTAAAACTATGAATTTATTCAAGTACTGGGTTTGCTATGTCTTGTCGTTATCTATCTGTTCAACACTACTTTCACAACCAACATTTCACAGTCTACAAGAAGCACAAAAAACCTTAGAAACCTATCGCTACCAAGCCATCAGCAGCGACACCAGCCAATTCACCATCCTCCACCAAAAATTTGAGGACTTAGGCAACTACTTTGCCACCCACGACCACCACACCGAATACGCCCGTTGCCTCTACGAACAAACCAACATCGAAATGAACTGGGGCAAAAGCCGAAAAGCCATCAATCTATTAGACAAAAAAATAGAATCGTGGCGTCAAAACCCATCCATTCCCCCAAAAAGCCTTGCCATCCTCTACACCGCTTTAGGCTTTGCCAATGAGCGTGAGGGGTTGTACCATGCCGCCTTAGAATCCTTTGACGAAGCCATTAACCTTTTAGAGAATGAGCCAGATGCTGATCTGGAATTAGCAGACGCCTACTATGGGAAGAGCAACATTTATTTGGAGTGGTGGGATACAGAAAATGCCCAATTTTATATAACTAAAACAATTCAATCCTTAGAACAGAAAACCTCTAATACTTTTCAAAAATACATTTTAGCTAAATGTTATTCTTTGTTAGGAGATACTTATACTTATCAAAAAGAAGGGCTTAAAATAGGGTTAGCGTATCACAGCAAAGCATTAAAACTTTGTCAAGAAATTTTTCCTGATAAAGCATCTTTATTCATTGGTTTTATCTATAACAATATGGCACTGTGTTATTGGGATATGCATAAAACCAAAATAGACCCAAGCATAGCAGCCTTAGATAGTGCTCGCTATTTATACCCAAAAGGCATAGAATATATATTGCATTATGGAGGTAGTAAGCATTGGTATTTAGGGAGAAGTCAAAATAATTTAGCGATGAACTTCTTTAGTGATTGGTGGATTGATATGAATCAAGCTTTAAAAAAACTTGATCCCAAATTAATTAGCTATTTTAATTCAGGAAATTATTCAAAATTACATAAGAATAGGGCATTATGGAATCAAGCATTAACACTTTCTAGGTATACCCCTGTTTTAAATCAATATCTAAAATCTTTAACTACTAAAAAAAAATCCCTAAATTCCAAGCATCCCTACATCCTTAGAAACTATAATAATTTAGGAAGTTTTTATTTAGCAATTGGTGATTATACAGCATCTTTACAATATTTACAAAAAGCGTTGTGTACAAATTTGGCAAATACAAAAAATGCTATAGAAAATAATATTTACACATTACCATCTTATAGTTTTAAAGATATAACTGTACCCATACAATTATTATCTACACTAAAATGGAGGGGACGGACTTTATATCATCAAAAAGAACTTGAAAATGATAGTAATGCTAAAAAAAACATAACGATAGCATTATTAGAAAATGATGAGAGAATGGTTGATTTAGTCGAAAGCCTTATTACAAGCTACAATGAACAAGATTCAAAAAAATTTCAATTAAATCGTTATGCTGATATATATGAAAGAGGAATTGAAACGGCTTATAATTTATTTGAAAAAACACAAGACCTTAAATATTTAAGAAAAGTCTTTTGGTTTTCAGAAAAAAACAAAGCAAACTTATCTAAAGTCTTAATAAAAGAAAATCAGGCGATTAAATACCTTAATGTTGAAATTTATCAACAAGACAGTTCTTTTAGAAAAAAAATCAGCGATATTCAATCCGAATTATTACAGCAAAAATCTGCAAACTTAAATTCTGTGAAAGTAAAAAAGATTGAAAATAAACTTACTAATACGATTGAAGCCTATAAAAAGTTTAAAAATAATTTAGAAGAGAACCATCCTACTTTTCATAATTTTAAATATAATACACAAACAATTTCTTCAAAAGACATTCAACAAAATTTATTAGCAAATAAAGATTCAACAGCTATTATGGATTATTTCTTAGGTAAAAGAGATTTGTTTATTACAATTATTAGTCGAGATGCGTTATCTGTTATTAAATGTAAAACAGAGAATATCGCTGATTTGTTTCAAAAGTATAGAACATTAATTTCTAACAAAGACTCAATTCTAAATAATTATGAACAGAATTATAAAGATTTTATAAATGTCTCCTATCAATTGTATCAATTATTACTTGAAAAAGTAGAAGAAAGAAATCTTCTTTCAAAAACAAAACAGCTTTTTATCATTCCGCATCAGCAGTTAAGCCTTATACCCTTTGAAACTTTACTGACGCAAAAAGTAGAAACAGGTAATGTCAATTTTGAAACTTTACCTTATTTGATAAAAGATTATGCTATCAGTTATGCCTATTCCTCTACCTTATTGGAAAGGGCACTTGAGAAAAAAGAAAACAGTAATAAAAATACTCAAAACTATATAGGTTTTGCTTGTTCTAATTTAGGAGAGAAACGTTCTAAAAGTGATGAAATATTGGAGAGTAAATTAAGAGGGGCAAAAGCAGAAGTCGAAGAAGCACAGAATATTTTAAAGGGGCAAATATTTATAGATACAGCCGCTACTGAAAATGCTTTCAAAAATATTCAAGAAAGCCCCAAAATATTACAATTAGCGATGCATACTAAATTGGATATGAAAGAACCTCAAAAGTCGCAATTTTTATTTTGTGGAGGCGATACCCAAGAAGATGGCAACCTATATGCCTATGAATTATACAATCAAGCCTATTTACTTAAAAATGTAGACTTAGCCGTCCTTACTGCATGCGAAACAGGCTATGGACCAGAAGTAAAAGGTGAAGGAATCATCAGCCTTGCCCAAACCTTCTTACACACAGATTGTAAAAGTATTCTGATGAGCCAATGGCTTGTCAACGACGAATCAACGCCAAAATTAATGAAACCCTTTTTCCAAAATCTTAAAAATGGTTTTACAAAACCCGAAGCTTTACGTCGGGCAAAACTAAAATATCTCAAAACAGAACACCTTAACCATCCCTATTATTGGGCGTCGTGTATTCTTTCAGGGAGTGATAATGCTATTGTTTTTGATGAAAAATCAAGTTTCTCTAAAATATTTTTATTTCCATTTATTTTATTGATTATCAGTGTTTTAAGTATATTTTTTGTCAGGAAGTGAAAAAATGTTAGCAAAAAGTGTGGGTATTTGGAGTAACAAGGTATATACATAATGAAAGGCTATCTAATGGGCGACGTATGCCTTTTTGTTATGTGTGTTTCAAAGTGAAGTCTGTAGCTGCCCAAACATTTTGTTATTGACTTCACCTTTTTATTGATGAAATTAATAATTAGGAGCGAGCTGTCAGGAGCTTCGTCGTGACATTCAGTCCTGCTATCCGTTAATGGATGGCATCTCTAAGATGCCTTGCATTTTATCACGTACTGTACCGTATTGCAAGGCATTTCCAAAATGCCTTGCATCTCC